>Ga0310694_10006131_pt1 | contig 11406 bp, 5 predicted proteins | sample 174DNAGHGhighgp2_FD_203884 | JGI IMG/M metagenome (GOLD analysis project Ga0310694, IMG submission 203884) | Sheep rumen microbial communities from Palmerston North, Manawatu-Wanganui, New Zealand - 1742 DNA GHGhigh gp2 (v2) (version 2) | ecosystem: Host-associated > Mammals > Digestive system >... | reverse complement strand
AAAGACTCATAGCACACAGATTCGCGTCGGTGCCGAGTTTGACAAGAAATGGCATAACGGACTGAGTTTCAACATCAGCGAGGAATTACGTTTCCCCATGTATGGTACTGTCACGGGGTCAAATATGGCACAAGACAGCATATTCACACCCAATTTTGGACGATCATACACTACCCTTTCTCTCGGTTATAGACCTCTCCCCTATCTGAAATTTGATGCAGGCTACACACTTAAAATCCTTGGCAATAAAGATTGGTCTAAAGTCAACAAATGGATGAAACACCGAGTGTTTTTCAGTATCATTGGTACCTATAAATACGAAAACTGGACTTTCTCCCTGCGTGAACGCTTCCTGACGGAGATTCATATGAGAGATATTGACAAACATACTGCTACCGGCTTATACGAGAAAAACCGCGCAGACTGGCAGTTACGCAGCAAAGCCGGTGTCTCGTACCATGTCTTCGGGAAACCCGTCAAACCGTATCTATGGGTGGAACTCATCAATACGCTCAATGCCACAGAACTAAGCGGTGGAAAGCAGTATATTACCAGCGTGAGGACACAAATAGGAACGACTTGGCGGTTATCGGAGAAAAACTCTCTCAATTTCTATTACCGCTTCACATACGGATATGACAAAGATGTCAACGTTCGAGCCAAAAAACAAACTATCGAACTGACGAACGAAATAACATACCAGCACGCTATCGGAGTAACGTACTGTTTTGACTGGTGATTATAACTTGAGAGCCAAACCGACGAAATACGTACGCGGAGCCGTAGGACCGTATATATAATTTGCATCACGGTTTTCTCCTTTGTCGATATCTCTTTGATATTGGTCAAGGATATTTTTTACTCCACAACTGATTTCCAAACAATATTGTTTGTACAGATGTACGTCATAAGCGAAACGGATACCCAAGTCCCAGAAAGAAGGTGTATTCACTTCTTCATCCGCAGGCACATATCCGGCAAGGTGCGGCACAAGCATACTCCCTGTCGCTTTTCCGTTGATGGAAATGGTAAAGTCTTTAACCGGTTGGACATCAATAAGAATATACCCATAATTATCCGGAGTACGCAACATTCGCTTTTGCGCCGGTACGTTTTGGCTCCACTGTTGAGCCACCGTATAGCGACTCTGCTGATACGTATAGCCTATCTGTAGTGTCACCCATTTGCCATAAACCACTTTGCCCTCCAGATTCAACCCGCCTACCCAGGCTCCCGGAGCATTGGTGCGCGTAAAAAGAACATTTCCCAACGGATCCGTTCCATCCTCTCGAAGGAAAAATACATCTTGGAGATAGGTATAGAACCCTTCCGCAGTTAGGTTCAGTTCCCATTGCCCGAATTGGTGATACCAGTCTGCACTGATTGTTGCGCTATGCGAATACTCAGGTTTGAGAGCCGGATCAAGAGATATAAGCGATACGTTTCCGCCTACTGCCGCTACATGTAAATCCTCGTCATATGCCTGCGGAGCACGGTAACCGCTACTGTAACCGGCACGGAGAACTAATCCCTCTATCGGAGTATAGCGGAACGTGGCACGCGGGTTGACTACCGGTTTGGACAGCAGATTATGTTTCTCTGCACGCGCACCTATCAATACGCTCCACTGGTCGTTTTTCCATTCGTTCTGCGCGTATGCTCCTACCACATGCACCTTTTGACTGATGTCTCGGTTATAGCCCAACATCCTGTCATGCAAGCCATTATAGTTATACTCGGCACCGACCGTCAAGTCTCCGCGCATCAAACCGCAGGGATATGAGAAACGATACTGTAAACCGGTATTGGAGGTAAGATCATTACTGCGTCCATAGGCTGCAGTGTCCCTGCCTGCTCCGAAATAACTCTCCCTGCCAATATGCTGAATAGCTGAATATGCGGACACATAATGACGGTTATCGGCTGAGAACCAGTCGAATGCCAGCGAACCGGCATCAATATTATGGCGTAATTGCTCGGCTATATCGGCTTTATGAGGCTCGTCGTCACGTTTGTTACCTCCACGACGATAATCGGTAGTATGATGATACTCCGCAGTTATCTTGCTATATGCCGACGTTTTGAAGAATAGTCGCGTACCGGCTGTAGTAGCGCGCAGTTGAGGAACCTCACTGAAACCATCGTTTTCGCGGTCATAAGCACTACGCGTACGGTGAGAGGCAAAAAGATAGGCGCCTATCTTACGGTTCTCGGACATCACAGAAGCATTGAGATCAGTATGGATATCATAGCCGACGTGCTCATTAAGAGAGGATAAATTGGATATGTTCACAAAATTACGAACCGGCTCCTTGGTGATAATATTCACTACTCCGCCGATAGCATTCGCTCCATACACAGCCGAGCCACCGCCGCGCATTACCTCGATACGGTCAATCATTGCTGCCGGTACTTGTTCAAGACCATAGACTGAAGCCATAGACGAGAACACGGGTCGGCTGTCCATTAGAATCTGGGTATATTGCCCCTGCAAACCATTGATTCGCAAATCGGTCTTACCGCAATTGGAACAAGTATTATCCACACGCAAGCCCGGTTGGAAACTCAATGCGTCTGCCACACAGGCTACTGCCGTAGTCTCGAACAACTGTGGGGATAAAACATTTACGATGGTCGCCGCTTCCTGGCGTTTGGTTGCATACCTGTTGGCGGTCACTACTACACTGTTCAGTTGCTGAGAGACTTCGCGTATAACGGCTTTCAATTCAATGGTCTTGTCCTCTACCAACACTACCGGCAATTCCAAAGTCTCATACCCCACATAACTGAATACGATTATCTGCTTGCCTATCGGTAGATCTTTGAGCAAATAGTGCCCTGACTCATCCGTCACCGTACCGATATTAGTACCTTTGAGTTGCACATTTACAAAGGGCAGATGTTCGCCTGTCTTTTCATCCAGTACGTGACCTGTCAAGTGTGCATCATATTGCGCAAAGCAAAATGAAAAGTTAAAAACAAAAAATAAAGAAACTACAATTTTACTATATTTATCCATAACTTATTCTCTAATTCAGTTATTCTCTAATACAGTTATTCTCTAATACAGTTATTCTCTAATTCACTCATTCATTCTTTTCTAAATCATACCGGAAACCGATATACGCTTTCCATCCCATCGTTGGACCATAAACCATGGAGGCATCAAAATCCGAACCGTATGGATTAAACGAATCAATAATCGGCGAATCCTGCTTGAAGTTTGTCATATTCTCCGCGCCGACATAGATACTGCAGGTACGGAAATACTTGGTAATCTGTGCCATAAGTTGCGGATACCACGTGATTGGTTTAGGAGTGCCATATCCTCCGAGGAAATCCCCCATTGCCACAAAGCCGTCCGGCATACGCGATATCCCGTTGAACTGCGCAGTCACGTCGAATTGCCATTTCTTCAACGGCGTTTGATAACTGGTCGTGATAATACCTTTGAACCGGTTTGTAAGTGCTTTGGGACGCAACTCATACTGATTGGCGATGCTGTTGAAGGTTGTTTGCTCTATGTCTGTCCAACGAAAAGCCGCCGTCCATGTCCAGCCGCGCAGTACTTCCATACTCGCCTCTATCTGGGCACTATGCGCGAACGATTGCGCACCCGGGATATCCGACTGGTTGTAGAAATATACGGCATGAGGGTCACGATCCATATCCACAATGGTTGAGTTCAGGAAATGGGTATAGTAATACTCCGCGGACAACTGCAACTGCTTACTGCCCATCGGGATATAGAATGTAGTACTGATGCCTGTATTAATCGCACGCTCCTGCGCTGCATCCGGCATATGCAATATACGGCTCGAAGGCAGCACAAACGAATTGTCGGCAATTATATTAGGAGAACGGTACCCCATGCCGGCGCTTGCGCGGAGAGTCCACCACTGAAATGGACTGTAACGGATATTCATACGAGGCGTAAAGAAGAACCCGTAACGGGTCGAATAATCCGCACGGACGCCGGCTACAAGCGACAACATTTCCGCATATTTGTAACTATACTCTGCAAAAATACCCGGCGTCAGTTCCTGACGGTCAAAAGAGTTATCCGAAGGAGGCATACTGCTCAAACTCTCCACGTACTTGTCGTAATTGATACTCAAACAGGTACTTAGGCGATGGTCATTGTCAATCAAACCGCCACCCTCAAAGTTCAACTGACAAATGGCATTGAGATATACGTTGAGTTGATTGGCTTTCCAATTTTTATGACCGTACAAATTATCCAAATCATGATAACTGACCGCCGTAATAACCGCAACGGAAGAACCGCTCTCGTCGTCAAAGACATAGCCGTTCTTGAGGAATCCATCCACGCGCCATGTATTGAGATTGATGTGGTAGGGATTTGTGATGCTGTCTGCCAGTTGACCGCCTAAACGCCGGTCGTACAGACCGCGCACAAATGCCTGAAACGTATAGTCTCCGTGCTTGTAGAACCAACGGTTGGCAAGGTTCGCGTTTTGCACTTTAGGCATATCTACGAACGAATCGTGGTTGCCGTCCATCGCCATGAAACTTTGCCCGTAGTGCGCCAGGATACCCGTATAGAGCGACTCATGATGGCAATGAACGTGCTCATCCGCTTCGTCTGCATGGTGGTGATGGAAATGTTCTTCGTGCTCATCACCCAACGGTATTTTCCAACCGCCCATTATATTCGCTTCTGCCATCAGTTCGGAGTTGAACATGAGATTGACGGACAAGGGATTCTGCGTCTGCGGCTTAAGCAAATCAACATTGATTTGTCCGGAAGTAGCTTCGTAGCCGTTGATGACGGAAGACGTTCCTTTGCTGATTTGGATACCGCTCATCCAAGGGCCTGGTATATACTCCAAACCGAAGTTTTGTGCGAGACCGCGAACAGCAGGTGTATTCTCTTGAATGAGTTGCACATACGTTCCTCCTAATCCAAGCAAACGTATCTGCTTGGCTCCGGTAGCAGCATCCGAATAGGCTACATCAACGGATGCGTTCGTCTCGAACGCTTCACTCAGATTACAGCATGCAGCCCGACATAGTTCCTCTGTACCGATGTTTTGTGTATCAAAAGCAGATGTACGACTTTTAATGACGCCTAATTTACGCTCCGTAATGGTCACCTCATCCAACACAGCTTCATCTACCAGAATGATGGTCAGTGGCTCGCGGTTAATGACCTCTATCGTATCATTATGACATCCTACATACGACGCTACTAATAAGGGACCCTTTTCCTCTTTTACTTTTCCTCTTTCACCTTTCAGAGGCATGATAGTAAATTTTCCTTCAAAATCCGTAGCGACTCCGGTAGTTGTGCCTGCCCAATAGACATTGGCCCCGACAAGAGATTCTCCACGCTCATCTAACACGATACCAGACACCTGCGCACACACAAATACGCACAGGCATAAACCTATGATTATTAACAGACTTCTTCTCATTTTCTTATGTTCCGCCTAATCCGACGGGTATGTTTTTTTCGTTTTAGGCTGCAAAATTACAAAAAAAAAGTGACATACGCAAATTTGTATGCCACTTTTTTGCACAAATCCCTATAAATAGGGATACATTTATTATGCTTATTCTTCCTCCGTCTGCGATGCAGCATATGCAGCGAGCAGTTTCTCCTGCACGTCTGCCGGAACAAGTTGATAACTGTTGAAACTCATCGTGAACGTAGCGCGGCCTCCTGTAAGCGAAGAAAGCGTTGTAGAGTAACTACTGAGCTCTTTCAAAGGCACTTGCGCTTTGAGGCGGGTGAAGCTCTTTTCGGTCTCCATACCCATTACCATACCGCGGCGGCCGTTGATGTCACTCATCACATCACCCATAATCTCGGACGGAACAAAGACCTCAAGGTCATATACCGGCTCCAGTACTTTCGGGTTAGCCTCTTTGAACGCCTGAGCGAACGCATTACGTCCGGCGAGACGGAATGAGATTTCGTTCGAATCAACCGGGTGCATCTTTCCATCATAAATGATTACGCGTACGTCACGTGCATAAGAACCGGTCAACGGGCCTTGCTCCATACGGTCCATGATACCTTTGACGATAGCAGGAATGAAGCGTGCGTCGATAGCTCCACCGACGATGGAGTTGATAATAATCAACTTGCCACCCCACTCCAGATTGATTTCCTGCTGATCTTTAACGGACACTTTATATTCCTGATTACCAAACTTATAGGTCTCTTTTACCGGTTGTCCTTCCTCGTACGGTTCTACAATCAAGTGAACCTCACCGAACTGACCGGCTCCACCGGATTGTTTCTTGTGACGGTAGTCAGCACGTGCAGCCTTCGTGATTGTCTCACGATAAGGAATACGCGGTTCGCTGAACTCAATCGGCATCTTATCGTTATTCTCCAAACGCCATTTGAGGGTACGGAGGTGGAACTCACCCTGTCCGCTGACAATCATCTGACGAAGCTCTTTACTCTGCTCTACGATCCATGTCGGGTCCTCCTCATGCATACGGGTCAGAAGAGCGGCTAATTTCTCGGCGTCGCTCTCCGTTACCGGCTTGATAGCACGGCGGTAACGAGGCTGAGGATAGTTTATCGGAGCATATTGCAAATCGCAATCTTTCGCATTCAACGTGTTGCCCGTACGCGTATCTTTCAACTTCACGGTAGCGCCGATGTCGCCGGCCGCCAACTCATCTACCGGTACGCGGATAGAACCTGCCACCTGATACAACTGAGAAATACGCTCTTTCGAGCCACGCTCCATATTCTGAAGATCGTCGCCGTTATGAACGGTTCCTTGCATTACGCGGAAATAGTTTACCTCGCCGATATGCGGCTCAACAGAAGTCTTGAACACATAGAGGCTGGTAGGCGCAGATGCGTCGGGACTGATTTTTTTGCCGTCCACTGTGGGATAATTGAACTGTGAGGGACTGGGAGCCATACCGTTCAGAAAGTCCATGAGACGGCGTACACCCATATCCTTGAGACCCGAGCAGCAAAGAACAGGGTACATCGAACCATCTGCATATACCGATTTTAGTCCATGCATGATTTCTTCATCGGTAAGTCCTTCTCCGAGGAACTTGTCAAGCAGCGATTCATCCGCCTCAGCCGCCTCTTCCGCAAGAGCGGAACGCATTTCTTCTACGCGGTCTGCGTATTCTGCCGGTATATCTTTGAGTTCCGGAGCGCCTCCTTCGGGCTTCCAAACAAGCATCTTTCCCTTTAACACATCAATAACGGCGTTGAAACCTGCCCCTGCGTTGACCGGGAATTGAATCAGCGTACACTTATTGCCAAAGTTCTCCTTGAGTTGGTTGAACGTGCGCTCAAAATCGGCATTCTCATGGTCACACTTGTTGATAATAAACGCCAGCGGTTTCTTTGCATGCTCTACCAAACGGAAATTATTCTGGGTACCGACCTCAACACCACCGTTTGCGCTGAGCACAACGAGCGCGGAACCGCACATTTGCAACGCAGCTACTGTGCCTCCGCAGAAATCATCGGAACCGGCACAATCGATGATGTTCAGTTTCTTGTTCTCAAACTCGATATTACATACCGTCGAGAATACAGAATAACCGTACTCTTTCTCTACCGGGAAATAGTCGCACACAGTCGATTGTGATTCAATCGAACCGCGGCGCTTGATGACCCCGCTCTCGAACAACATCGACTCCATCAGAGTCGTCTTACCGGATCCTGAGCCGCCCAACATAGCGACATTCTTGATCTCATTTGCATGATAAACTTTAGCCATAAAAGTAATTAGATTTAATTTTTTGTTTTACATTTTTCCTTCTCAACGAGTGCTTGTGCTGTTTTGCAAAGCGCATTTTGCAAAATCGGCGCAAAATTACAAAAAAAAATGCATATACGCAAGAATTGAGATAATTTTTTTTATTTTTATTGTATTTCGCGTATTATTTTCATTATGTTTGCTCATCTGGATTTTTTATTGTACCTTTGCATCGCAAATGAAACGGATTCTATTCTTCATAGTATTGTTTGCGGCATCGTGCATATACGCGATACCTCATTATGAGTTGGCTTATAAGTTGAGCGGAACTGGAGGAATGCTTATGCCGGATGGCAAAGTGGACCAGTGGATCCAGCGACCTGTTTTAGGAGCACAGTTTTCTGTGGAGTTTCTGCCCACAGGTCGTTGGCATTGTTTGCAGCAGTGGAATAATGCCTCTATCGGTGTCGGCGTTTCTTATCTCAATTTGGGCAATGAGAGTATGTTAGGATCAGCGGTTGCAGCCTTTGGCTATATGAACCAGCCTTTCTACAATGGGAGTCATTTTCGCATTGGTGTACGTCCCTCGGTGGGCGTCGCGGCTGTCAACAAACGCTACATTAACACTTTGCCTGATGGGTATAAACCGTTTTATCAGAAAGATGGTGGTTTCAAAAAATCCAACCAGTCCATCGGTTCCATCCTCAATGCCTATTTGGCTATGGAGCTATACATGGATTTTCCGGTCAAGCACGGATGGGAAATAACCATGAGTGGCGGTTGGCGTCATATAAGCAACGGCAGTTTTATGCACCCAAACGCAGGATATAACATCTTCGGCGGCGAACTCGGTGTAAGATACCATCCCGAGACAAATGGAAAAGACAAGACAACTGATAATATAGGACAATATGAAGCTCCTAAACCAGACGTGCCCCGAAAACTGTATGACGGTGTAGATAAACCTTGGGCGGTGGAAATAAGTGCTACCGGCGGAGCCAAGCAAAACTACTATGCTGACAACCAAAACGGTCAGCGCTTTTACGGAGCGGCAACAGTTAAGATGGCAGCCTATTGGGTTCCGGTTTCTATCTTCCGAGTCGGACTTGGTTTAGATGCTTTCTACGATGGATATTATGCTGCTGTGAATGATGAGTTCGCGCCCTTAAACCCGGATGCGCCGGTAACCTATTTCGGTAAAACTTATCTCAAAGAAAGTAAAGTCTCTAATTGTTTTCGCGCCGGTATTAGTATCCAGCCTGAGTTCATCATAGGAAATCTAACTGCTGGTATTCATGTCGGTTTTTATGTCTATGATCCGATTAAGAATCTTGAGCCGTATATAGGCAAGAAAAGTTTTGACCAAGGCAAAGGAGCCAAAGAGATGGATGAGGCGGGAACGCCTCTCAACAGAGGAATTTTCTACCAATATGATTTCGCTGATGCGAGCAATTATCAAGACGGTTGGTGTTATATGCAATTTGTGCTCAAATACCATGTCCTCAACCATTTGTTTGTGCAAATAGGACTGAAGACTCACGGCGTACGTGCCGAGTTTATTGATGCCGGTTTAGGTGTTTCTTTCTAACTATTCACACCGGAAACTAATAACTGACATCTATCAGTTTGTCTTCTATCAGGTATATTTGCTCCACGGGAACGCCACAATCGACAAGCTGGCGTCTGTCCGGACGGAAAAGTCCAAAGAATTCTTTCGATGACTTACACAAAAGGCGTGCCTGCTTGTAGTTCTCAAACGCCATCATTCGGTCGCCTTTGAGCATTAGGCAATGTGCTAAATTGATATAATCCATCGGTTTGTCTGACCCTTTTCGCAAGGTTTGTACAAGATAACTCTCCGCCATCTCGGGATGTTGCCACATTAGTTCTCTGTTTCCGTTCCGAAGATATGTCTGGGTCAGAATGTTCTCTCTCTCGGGTTCTCCTTCCACTAAAACTTCGTAAAGCCAAGTCTGAGGGAAAATCTGAATGATGCCGTTCATATATTCCTGTTCGGATTTGGGAACCCATGCCATGAGTGAACTCATCTCATCCTTAATTCCCAATTTCTCCAAAAATTCTCTCAGGGGTTCAGGGAGCTGGTTAAATGATTCTTCCTGCTCATCTTTATCTCCTGAAGGAACAGCTCGTACCAAGGCGCACAGCACATCAAAAGCATGGCTTCCGCCATCGTCCATATCTGCGATAGTATTCGCCAGAGCATCTTGTATTTGAGGGAAGAAATCCATGCGAATGTCATAGTGGATGGCAAGCATAAAGGAATTCGCCATGCTTTGGTCGGCCACAATTTCACTAGACGACTGTATTCCATCAATGAGTGCCAGGAAAGCATCCACATTAAAACAGTCTCGCAAAGACCTTGTAAGCGAATTGACTGCCATCAAAGCTATGCTTAGGTTCGATGGTTCGGTTAACGTGTCGTGAAGCCATTCTATATCCTCCTGACGGAAATGAACGCTGTTCGCAAAATAATTCATCACCGACTGTGGTGATTCCGGATTAAAGCCATGCATATCCGGTGACAATCCCCGTTTGAGACGAATCGCGGCATAGACAGCATCCACCAACTGATATGTATCGCCTGTCATTGTGTTCAGTTCCTCTGCCGCATTGGGGTCGTTCGTGTTGAGCCATTTGTTGAAAAACGCTTGGTAATGGGACTGAATAGTAGCAAATGCTTCCTCGTATGGGTTATTTTCCCCCAACTCCACCAGCCACGAACGCACGACAACCAATGCTGTGTCTATCATGCATTCACCCAAGGCGCGTTCAACCGTGCTTATCTGTTCGTCCAACGTTTGTGCCATCTTTACGCTTTCATATTTCCTCTTTGATGAGGTAATCGTTTCTGCTTGGGCTGTTTCGGATGACGAGTTCGGCAAGGAAACCAGCCAGGAATAACATACATCCGAGAATCATCATCAGTATAGCAATATGGAAATATGGATTTACTCCAACGAGCATAGCCGGAACGCCGTTCGTTAGGGCGTAGAGTTTCATGCTTCCTACCACCACCACGGCGATAAAGCCGATGAAGAACATGAGACTGCCGACAAGCCCGAAGAAATGCATTGGCTGTTTGCCAAACTTATTGAGAAACCAGATGGTCATCAGGTCAAGGTAGCCGTTCACAAAACGGTTAATACCGAACTTGGAAGTACCAAACTCCCGCTTACGGTGTTGAACCACTTTCTCCCCTATCTTGGAAAAACCTGCATTCTTCGCCAAATAGGGAATATAGCGATGCATCTCGCTGAAGACCTCTATGTTCTTCACTACGTCGTTTCGATAGGCTTTGAGACCGCAGTTCATATCGTGCAACGGAATGCCGGTAACACGACGCGCCGTGGCATTGAAGAGCTTTGAGGGAAGATTCTTCGTCAGCTTATTGTCATAGCGTTTTTGTTTCCAGCCGCTCACCACGTCGTACCCTTCCTCTTTTATCATACGGTATAGTTCAGGAATCTCGTCCGGACTGTCCTGAAGGTCAGCATCCATCGTAATAACCACATCGCCTTGCACCGCCTTGAAACCACAGTACAACGCAGCGCTTTTACCGTAGTTTCTGCGGAAACAAATGCCCCTCACAGTTCCTTGCCCTTCGTCACTTTGCAACTTCTTAATGATTTCCCATGAGTTATCCGTGCTTCCGTCGTTGACGAAAACTATCTCA
>Ga0310694_10006130_pt1 | contig 11406 bp, 11 predicted proteins | sample 174DNAGHGhighgp2_FD_203884 | JGI IMG/M metagenome (GOLD analysis project Ga0310694, IMG submission 203884) | Sheep rumen microbial communities from Palmerston North, Manawatu-Wanganui, New Zealand - 1742 DNA GHGhigh gp2 (v2) (version 2) | ecosystem: Host-associated > Mammals > Digestive system... | reverse complement strand
GCCGTTGTCGGTGCGTCCCACATTGTTCAGATTGTACGTGCGCTGGCAGCTTTTGCAGTGCGCCATCCCGTTTTCCTGCAGTTCGAGTGGCTTGGTTATGCTGTAGTCGTGGTAGCAATTCGAGCAAGCAAGGTCAAAACACACCACTTGACTCACGTCCCGACCCATCTCGGGAATCTCTGGCAAGCCCACTATCAGTCCCGATAGCCCGAGATAGAAACCTTCGTGTACGTAGTTGCCGGTGATTGGCACGGGGTCTGTACGTGTGAGGCTCTTGAAAATAAATTCTTTGCCCGACGTGGTGATGGTGCAGAACTGCCCCATGCTGTTGCATGCAGTATAAAGCGCCTGTGCTTGATAGATGTTTTCCATTTTGAAGCGTGCCGGCAGGTTGCTGAAGAGGTGGTCTGCCTTTCGGCACGCGACGAAAGACAGCACCAACACGACGCAGCAAAATAACTGCACGTCGCAGCGCGAAAGCCACGTGTGGCGTGAAGCAAAACTACGTGTGCTTTTTTTCATTCCGACAGCGGTTTCAGCAGATTCTGCTCGGCGGCTTCCATCTGCTCGAAGTGGAAACTTCCCCACACCTCGTCCATCAGCGCGGCTATCTCTTTGTTGCAGAGATTTCCTATGCTGCCTTCGTGGGTGTGATGTACCTCTTTTCGCGGACGGAACGTCCCAGCCTCGATGTCGAGTCCCACTTTCTTGTATGCGTCGCGGAAGGGCATTCCTTCGGCAGCCAAGCGATTCACTTCTTCCACCGAGAACATCAGGTCGTAGCGCTCGTCGTCGAGAATCTTCTTGTTCACCTCGATGCGGCCCACGATGTAAGTTGTCATTCGAAGGCAGTCGCGCAACTCCTCGAACGCGGGCAGGAAAACTTCTTTTATGATTTGCAGGTCGCGGAAGTAGCCGCTCGGCAGATTATTCATGATAAGTGTAATCTGTGTGGGCAATGCCTGCAGTTTGTTGCATCGTGCGCGGGTCAGCTCGAATACATCTGGGTTTTTCTTGTGTGGCATGATGCTCGAGCCTGTGGTGCACTCCTTGGGCAGCCGCAGGAAACCAAAATTCTGCGAGTTGAACATGCAGGCATCGAACGCCAGTTTAGCCAGTGTGCCGGCCACACCTGCCAGCGCGAAAGCTACGTTGCGTTCCGTCTTGCCGCGGCCCATCTGGGCGTACACTACGTTGTAGTCCATCGAGTCGAAGCCCAGCAGCTGCGTCGTGGTCTGCCTGTGCAGAGGGAAGCTGCTACCGTAGCCGGCGGCCGACCCAAGTGGGTTGCGATTGCACATTTTGTAGGCTGCTTGCAGTAGCAGCAAATCATCGGTCAATGCTTCTGCGTATGCACCGAACCACAATCCGAAACTACTGGGCATGGCCACCTGAAGGTGCGTGTAGCCGGGCATCAGCACGTCGCGGTAGTTCTCGCTCTGACGCTGCAATTCCTCGAAAAGGGCTTTCACGTCTTCGCAAACGAACTTCAGTTGGCGTCGTGTGAAGAGCTTCAGGTCCACCAGCACCTGATCATTTCTGCTTCTGCCGGAATGAATCTTTTTTCCCACGTCTCCCAGTCGCCTTGTCAGCTGTAATTCTATTTGTGAGTGGACGTCCTCGATGCCTTCTTCAATGACAAACTCTCCTCGGCGAATCTGAGCGTAGATGTTTTGCAGTTCGGCAGTCAGCGTTCGCAGTTCGGCTGCCGTCAGGAGACCTATCTCTTCGAGCATTCTGATGTGAGCCAGCGAGCCCAGCACGTCGGCTTCGGCCAGATACATGTCCATTTCGCGGTCGCGCCCCACTGTGAAACGTTCGATTTCTTGGTCCGTGCCGTAGCCTTTGTCCCAAAGTTTTGCGTTCTGATTCGTCATATTAATGAGTTTAACTGTGAACTAAGCACTGTATGGCAGTCCGGCCAGCATCGTTGCCAGCCCGTCTACGCCCTGCTGCAGTTTGCTTCCCACCATCTGGCGCACGAAAAAGTTCAGTTCGGCCTTCACCGTCAGCCGCATGGCACATTGTTGCTCGCCTGCGGGCAGCAGCTGAATCCACATGTTGGCTGGGATGGGCGAGCCCTCGAGCGCGAATTTCACCGTTTTCCCCTCCTCGCGCTCCACAATGCGCAGTGTAATTTCGCCCAGTGGCGAGTTGCCTGTCACACTGTCGGTGTCGAATCTCAGTTCGCGAAGCTTCGTGACGATGCTGTCCACCTGCTCTGGCTTCACTTTGTCGCCTGCTTGCTCCAGGATTCGGCGTTGTAGTTCGGGATTGTCGAGGTTGCTCTGTATGACGCCGAGGTTCGTCAGGTCCGAAAGCTTGGCGTACACGTTCTCCAGTGGCGCGCCGATGGTCTTCACTTCGCTCTTGTATTCAGTCATTCTGCGTTCCAGTTTGCGGGATCTTGCCTCCACGCGTTCAACAATTCCATGTCGCTCTCCTTGATGTAGCCTGTGCGAAGCGCTTCGGCAAGCACGGCGTTGTAGTTCGAGAGCGTCAGCAATTCCACTCCCGCCTCGCGGAAAGCGTCCTGCGCCACGGGGAAACCATAGGTGAACGAGGCCACCATGCCCACAACCGTGTGTCCCGCTTCGCGCAACGCGCTGACGGCTTTCAGGCTGCTACCGCCCGTGCTGATGAGATCTTCCACCACAATTACTTTTGCGTCCTGTGGCAACTCACCTTCTATCAGGTTGCCCATTCCATGGTCTTTCGCCTTACTGCGGACATATGCGAATGGTTTTCCCAAAACGTCGGCCACCAATGCACCTTGCGCAATGGCGCCGGTTGCCACGCCGGCCACGGCATCTGCCTCTGGGAAGTGTTCCATCACCAGTCGCGACAGCTCGGTTTTCACAAAAGTGCGCAGAGCAGGGAAGGAGAGTGCCTTGCGATTGTCGCAATAGATAGGGCTCTTCCATCCGCTGGCCCACGTGAAAGGCTGGTCGGGTTGCAGTTTCACGGCTTTTACCTCCAGCAGTTTTGCAGCGAATATCTGTTCCAGATTTTTCATGCTATGAGTCATTTGGGTTTTGTTACGGCTGCAAAGTTACGTTTTTTAATTCAGAAACGCGCAAAACTTGCGGTCAAAAATGATGCGGAGCGCTTCACAGCGACCCGCATCCACGTTTAAAACATGTTAACCTATTGTGAATATTTCTTTCCCTCGGATTGTGCCTATTGTTTCCGGCTTTTATTCTTTGGGCAGCTCGCCCATCCATTCGAGTTTGAAGTCGCAGGCCGAGAGCCACTTCATACGGAAATCCTTTTCCGTGAAGGCGGGGTCGCACGATACGCCGTATGAGAGTGTTCCGTTCCGCACTATGATTCCTTCTATTCCCACGCGGTTCCATCCGTAACCGACGCCGCCATTGGCCAGTGTCATGCGCACATCTTGTGGCGACGGCTGCTCGCCGCGGTCGGCGGCGCCCTTCACACGCAGGGCTGCCTGCTGCCAGATATCGCCGTACTGCTCGCCGCATCCGATGATTTCTACCATCGCACGGTTGGTCTTTCCCTCTGTTTTTGTCTCCTCAAAGATGTAAGCTCCCGAGGGGCCTTCGCCCGATGCGCGTACGGCAGCCGTCAGTCGGTATATGCCGGGCCGCAGGCCGGTTTCCACGTGTTCGGCGTGGTATTGCAGCACGTCGTCCCCGTCAGCGTGGCCGTCGAGGTAAAGCCGCTCCGTGTCGCCCGAATAGTGTCGGCCCGAGACGGCAAAATACCAGCGGCCGCCGTCGTTCTTCGTCACGGTGAAGCCCGTCTGCTTGAGGTACATATTCTGTTCCTTATGGCTCATGGCCAGCCGGACGGACTCGTTCGTTATGCTGCGAAGCACGGCATCGGAGGTTTCGAAGTAGGGGAGCGCAGCTTTGCCGTTTTGCCGAGCTTGTTTCTGTGCGTGAGAAACGAGTTTCCACAGGAAGGCGTATTGCTCCGGCGTGAGCAGCAGCGGATATCGCAGCACCTGGCGTCGCATGGCAAAGCCGATGGCCACCATTTCTGCCTCCGTGGCCGTGTCTGTCATCTGACTCAGCACACTTATTTGCTGCGAGAGACACTCGTATCCGTCGTGATAATCTGCTATGTGGTCCATTTCGTTCAGTATCTCCTGCATAAAACTTGTTCTTATGGGCCACGTTCCGTCTACGAAAGTCGTCCCTATTTTTACGGGCTGTGTTTTTTCGCCGCCCGCGTTAGATGCCGCTTGTACCGTAGTTCCTATCTTGATGGCGGTGCGCACGCTGTCCATTGTGATGTAGTCTGCCGGTTGCGACGGCGCTACGCGCTTCTCTTCGGGTGCGTAACCATAGAATTCTGCCACGTCTCCTTTTATTTTCCCGTCCTCGACGGCGCTCACAACAAAGAGGAAAGATGAGGTGAAGCCGTCCGTTTCCTTGAAAGACAAGAGTTGAATCATCTCTTTCTTCGCGATGGAAACTTCGTGATAGCGGCCGCGCTGCCGTGTGCCAACTGGAATGCGCAGCCCATTGACGTTTGCTGTGCCGTCTTTCTTGCCTTGGACGAAGAAAGACGTGGCGTGCTTCTTTCCGTTCTTAATGGCGCGCTCCCACTTGATTGCTGCCTCTATGGGCTTTTTCGGCTTGATTTCTATCTCAAACCGCAGGCCGTTGATGGCCAGCGTGTCGTCGTTGTGCTGAAACCACAGCGGAAAGAACTGTATGTCCTCGCAGAGGAAAAATTCTTTCAGGGCCTCGTGCATCTCCTTCACGTGCGGGTTCTTTTCTGCGGCCTCGGGCATTACATAAAAATTGACGTCCTCTGTTTCTTGCTGGCTTGCTGTGTCTGTCTGAGCCGCGGCCGGCAAAGCCAGTGCCACGAGGGCTGCGTATAAAAACAATGCTCGTTTCATCTTTGTATGATTAGAAAGTTAAATAATATGATTAGAAAGTTAAATAATCTGCAGTCGTGTCCACCATGATTTCGAACTGTGCGGCCTGCTCCACTTGCCGATGCAGCAGCTTTTCCACCAGTCGGTTGATCCGTTCATCGGCGCGGATGAGTTCTGTCAGCTGTGCCAGACAAGCGCTGTCGTGGCAGTCTCCCAATTTCTCCTCCAGCCGTGTGATGTAATACTCGAGGCTGTCGGCCGCCGTGGCGAGGATTGGCGCCTCTGGTTCGGCGGGCGGCGATGGCGACACGGCGGCAGGATTTTTCCTGCGTGCAGTTTTTTTCTTGCCGGCCGTCGCAATTTTTTTCTCACGTGTCGTTTCGACCGGAACTGGCTGTGGCACGTGAGCAAGCTGCACGTCGCGGGTTGCCGTGTCACGCTTGACGGTCTGTTCGCTGCCCTCTGCTATCTGCTCTCTGCGGTCTGAAGTCCGTTGCCCGAAGTCTGCCATACCGATTCCCACAGCCAGCAGGATTACGGCTGCCGCTGCTGCCGTCCAACGCAGCGTGCGACGTCTCCTCATGCGCCTGCTCTGGGCGGCTTCCACCAGCCGGTCGAACTCGTGCTCGGCTGCATCGAGCTGAGCCTCGTCGGGCAGGGTTGGCCGTTCGGTGTGCAGCGGTTGCCGTCCCTGCAGGTACTCCTCTATGAAATGACGCTTGTTCATACGATATATCCTCCTTTCTTCAGTTGTTTCCGAATGCGGGCGCGTGCAGAACTGAGCATGACGCTGACGCTGCGAGGGCCGATACCCGTGGTGGCGGCTATCTCGGATACCGACATGCCGTCCTCCGCATGGAGTTGCCACAGTTCGCGTTCGCGGCGTGGCAGGCAGTTGGCCGCCGCTTGCAGTGCGTTGCGTAGTTCCCGCTCCTGGAGTTCGTCCTCGGCATTGCTGACGCTATGGATGGCGACGGCTTCTTCTGCCGGCAACGGCACGCTGTGTCGAGTGTGCGACGAGCGAAGGCGGTCGATGCACGCATTCTTGGTGAGTCTGACACCCAGACGTTCTGCGTCGGCGGCACTGGGCAACTGGGCCCACACGTGCCACAGCCGCACCAGCGCGTCCTGCACTGCATCTTCCGCCTCGTCGCGGCTGAGCAACTGGCGGGCGAGAACCAGCAGACGCTCTCTAAGATTGGATGCGATGAACGCAAATGCGGGTGTCTCCATACGCTCTTATAACGATGTGGGGCGTGGGATGTTAAGTTCGAAGGTGAAAAATTATTCGGGCAGCAGGTCGAAAATCACTTCTGCCTCGAAGCCGCGCGAGGCGGCATGGCGTAGCAGTTTCGTGCGACGCACGTAAGAATCGGTGTCGCGCAGGGTACGCGCCTTGGCGGCCAGCACGTGGCGCAGAATGTCGGCGTACTCCTCGTCGTCCACTTGCAGGGCCTGCTCTATGTCGGCTTCGGGAAGCCGAAGTTGGCGCAGTGCCATGCGGATTTTCAGCCGTCCCCAGTGATTCTGTCGCAGCTTGTCGGAAACGAAAGCACGGCAGAAACGTGCCGTGTCAAGATAATTTTCATCGTAGAGATACGCAATAATGCGAGCAATGTCGGCCTCCGACGTCTCCCATCGGCGCAACTTTTCTGTAATCTGGCTTTCGCATTGCTCGCTCTGACTGCAGAGCGCTGCGGCGCGGCTGAGTGCTTGTTCGTATTTCATGAGGCTTTCTTGGCTTTTGCGAAACGTACTTTGCGGTCCGAGTCCTTCAGAATTTCCACTCCCGTGTATCCTGCCTCGGTGAGCAACTGCTGCATTTCCAGTCCGTAAGCGCTGTTAATCTCGAAGTAAAGGCTGCCGCCGCGATTGAGATGCGTGCGGGCGTAATCTAGCACGGCACGGTAGAAAAGCAACGGGTCGGAGTCGGGCACAAAGAGCGCTTCGTGCGGCTCGTAATGGAGCACGTTGCGGTGCATGCCGGCTTGCTCCGAGCGCGTCACGTAGGGCGGATTGCTGACGATGACGTCCCACAGTTCGTCGGACGGCTTAGGATGTAAAATATCTTCGTGCAGGAGTCGGACGTCTGCGCCCAGCACTTCGGCGTTTTCTCGGGCAATCTCCAGAGCGCGGGGCGAGATGTCGATGGCCGTGACGTTCCACCCGGCCAGTGCCAGCGTTACGGCGATGCAACCCGAGCCTGTGCCAACGTCGAGCAGACGCCCTGTACCGCTTCCCACCAACTGCACCAGCTCTGCCGTCTCGGGCCGCGGAATTAGTACGCCAGGTGCCACGCGGAACGTTCGCCCGCAGAAATCGGCCTGCCCGAGGACGTACTGTATCGGCTCGCCGTCGAGCAGACGGGCAACAAGAATTTCCAGCTCGGCTTGCGCCGTTGCGGATAATTCCGTATCTTTGCCGAGCAAAAGGTCTGCGTGCGACAGCCCGAAGCGCACGTCCATCAGTGTTCGCCACACGGCTCGCGCCTCGCCCGGCGGATAGACTTTCTGCAGTTGCTGAAGGTAATTCATGGCGCAAAGATAGTGAGAAAGATTAAAAGTGAGAAATTAAAAAATCAAAAATTCGCCCGATATGGCAAATGACGACAGGCGGCAGGCTTCGTTCGACGAGCAAATGATGGCGCGGTGCATCGAACTGGCACTTTGTGGCGCCGAGGGCGCGGCTCCCAACCCTATGGTGGGCGCGCTGCTGGCTGTGGACGGTCGCATCGTGGGCGAAGGATTTCATCGTCAGTGGGGCGGGCCACACGCAGAAGTGCACGCCATACGTAGTGTTGCGGACCGCAGTCTGCTGCGTCGCAGCACGTTGTATGTTACGCTGGAGCCTTGCGCACACTTCGGTAAGACGCCTCCCTGCGCAGATTTGATAGTGAGCGAGGGAATTCCCCGCGTGGTGGTGGGTTGCCGCGATCCGTTTGCCAAAGTAAACGGCGCAGGCATTCGCCGAATGCGCGACGCGGGGATTGAGGTGACGGTGGGCGTGCTGGAGAAGGAATGCAGGTATCTGAACCGTCGATTCATCACGTTCCACAGTCTGCGCCGCCCGTGGGTGACGCTGAAATGGGCGCAGAGCGCAGATGGTTTTATAGACCGCGAGCGAAGCGGCGGCGCTCCGCAACGTTTCTCGTCGGCTTTCACACAGGCACTGGCGCACCGCGAGAGGGCAATGCACCAAGCCATCTTGGTGGGGACACGAACGGCTGTATTGGACAATCCGACGCTTACCACCCGACACTGGGACGGCCCGAATCCGTTGCGGCTGACCATAGACCGCCACGGTGTGCTACCCGACAATCTGAATATGATGGATGGCGCCGCTCCCTTCCACGTGTACCGCGACGGAGCGCCCGAGGCCGTTCTTGCTGACCTTTACGCTCGTGGCATCCAAAGCCTGCTGGTGGAAGGCGGCGCCCGCACGTTGCAGTCGTTTATCGACAGCGGTCTGTGGGACGAAGTGCGTGTGGAGACAGCGCCTATGACGCTTGGCAGCGGTGTGGCTGCCCCGCAGTTGCACTCGGCACAGAGCGTTGCGTTGCAGTTTCTGGACGGTCGCCGGCTCGAAACGTTTGCACCCATGGAGGGCTACGAAGTGCGCTTTCGGAACTCCGAAGGGGCGTAAAAAGTGTAACGAAGGGCCGCTTAATCCCTAATTTTTCTTAATTCCGCGCCCATTTGTGCGCGTAAGTCAAATAATAGCTGTATTTTTGTACTCTGAATAACGCAACATGCACAACGTGACACTGAGAATAAAAAAATACTTGCTGCTGCCTCTGGCACTACTGACCGTACTTTCGTCCTGCTCGGACGACGAAGAAACCGAAATCTCGGATTATTGCTACATCTCCGGCGTGACGCTGGGCACGGTGCGACGCACAATGTACACAAAAAGCAGCGAGGGAACAGATAGTACGTACTACACTACCTTTACCGGCAGCAACTTCGCTTTTACAATCGACCAGCGAAAACAAAAAATCGAGAACGAGGATTCGCTGCTGTTTAACTCAGATTTGCGTTCGGTGCTCCTGACGGTGAATTATGTGGGTGCACTTCTAGTTTATCGGCCGGCCGCCGATACGACTGCCACGTGGCAGACGTACAACAGCAAGGACAGTATCGACTTGCGCCAGCCGTTGCATCTGAAACTCTTCACCGAGGGAGGACGATTGTCGCGGCAATATCTACTGAAGGTAAACGTGCATCAGCAGGAAGGCGACTCGCTGAACTGGCGAAAGACGGCCGGTGGCGAAGTTTTGGCAGGTATGACAGAAGCAAAGTCTGTGGTGCTGCGCGACACGCTGACGGTGATAGGTCGCATGACGGACGGCAGCATCCATGTTGCCACACGTCCGACACTCGACTTGCAGGGCGCGTGGAGCACGGAACCGACCGACCTGCCTGTGATGGCTGACTTGGAAACGCTGCGCGGACGTGGCGATTCGCTCTTTGTGAGCCTTGGCGACGGTAGTATCTACGCCACTGCCGACGGTGCCAACTGGAATCAACTGGCTGGCGGCGTGACGGGTCTGAAACTGGTGGCTGTGACAGACGATTTGTTTTACGCTCTTATTGGCGAAGGTCTCTTCCGCTCGGTAGATGCTGCAGTCTGGGAGGCGGAAACATTGGATGCTCCGACAAGCAACTTGCCGCGGCACGGGATACAGAGCGTGGCGTACGAACAGACCAACGGCAACCGCCGACTGGTGCTGCTCGGAGCACGCGAGAATGTGAGCGCGGCCGACACGACGGCAGCCGTGTGGTGTAAGGTGTGGAATGCGAGAACGCCCGAAGAGCAGGCCGAGTGGGTGTATGTGACGCCTACCGAAGATAATCTCTACCAGTGTCCGCTACTGAAGCAACTGACATTGTTGCACTACGACGGCAAACTGATGGCCTTCGGCGGCGAGTCGGAGGAAAACTGCGGGTCGCATCAGAGTCTCGACTCGCTGTATGTGAGCAACGACCACGGGATAACGTGGCGCTCAGACGGAGAAATAAAACTGCCGACGTCGCTCAAGGGAAAAACGGGTGCCGTAACGGCCAGCGTGGACGGGCAGAAACATATTTGGTTAACCGCCAATCAGGAAGTATGGCGCGGAAGATTGAACAGGCTGGGCTTCGTCCGTCAGTAGCGCTGCTCCTGATATTTCTGGTCTGTGGCGTGGCAAGTGCACAAACGGACTTGGAATACAAGATGGAGATGGGTGCCGGCGTCGGCACGTGCTTCTATTTTGGTGACGCCAACAGCACGCCTTACGCACACATGAGTGGCATGGGCGGAGTTTTGGCACGTTGGATTTTCAATCCCCGCATGGTGGTGAAGGGAAACCTCGCGTTCGGCCACATCGGCGGCACCAGCGAGGGACGATTCATCCCGACGGATGCCACCAGCCAGACGCCAGCGGGCGGAGTGCCGACCACGGTAAAGTTCCAGAGAAACCTCGTGGACTTCGGTGCGCAGTTCGAAATGAACTTCTGGGGCTACGGCGCTGGCGGCGGATACAAGGAAAACAGTCCCATCACACCTTACGCCTTGGCCGGCATGGGTGTCACGGTGGCTCTGGGCGGTGCTGGCACACGCGGCGCGCTGAACCTTCCCATCGGAGTGGGTGTGAAATACAAGGTGAAGCCGCGATGGAATATTGGGCTGGAGTGGACAATGCGATTTACGACGTGCGACGAGCTGGATGCTCCGAGCAAAAATCGTGCTCAGTTGGTTCAGCCGTATGGAATTAAGAGTGTCGGTCTGAAAAACAAAGATTGTTATTCATTTACGACGTTCTACGTGACGTACGACATGTTTGCCAAATTAAGAAAGTGCAATAACTGAAAGAAATACGATATGGAATACGAATTAAACAGAGCGGCAATACCGCAGCATATCGCAATCATCATGGACGGTAACGGGCGGTGGGCGCAGCAACGCGGCCTGTCGCGTTCGGCCGGACATGCCGCTGGAGTGGACGCTGTGAGGCGTATCACCGAAGAATGCGTGCGGCTGGGAGTAAAATACCTCACGCTGTACACTTTTTCCACCGAGAACTGGAACCGGCCGCAAGAGGAGGTGGCTGCGCTCATGCAGCTACTTCTCGACCGTATGGACTTAAGTCTCTTCATGGACAACAATGTGCGATTCCGAATGATAGGCGGGCTGGAGCGACTGTCGCAGCCCGTACAGGATTGTATCACGCTTTTCGAGAAAGAAACTGCCGGCAATACTCGCATGACGGCAGTCGTGGCAATGAACTATAGCAGCCGTTGGGAGTTGACGGAGACAATGCGGGAAGCAGTGAAACTGGCTGCCAAAGGTGAACTTTCGGCCGATGATATCTCGGAAGATTACGTGTCATCTCACTTGCAAACACGTTTCATGCCCGACCCGGATCTGCTCATCCGTACGGGCGGCGAACTTCGTATCAGCAATTACCTGCTGTGGCAGTGCGCCTACAGCGAGTTCTATTTCTGTGAAACATACTGGCCAGATTTTACGCCGGCTGGTCTTCACAAGGCAATTGCCGTGTACCAAAAACG
>Ga0310694_10006129_pt1 | contig 11406 bp, 7 predicted proteins | sample 174DNAGHGhighgp2_FD_203884 | JGI IMG/M metagenome (GOLD analysis project Ga0310694, IMG submission 203884) | Sheep rumen microbial communities from Palmerston North, Manawatu-Wanganui, New Zealand - 1742 DNA GHGhigh gp2 (v2) (version 2) | ecosystem: Host-associated > Mammals > Digestive system >... | reverse complement strand
AGACGCTCAAGGAGGTGAAACCACGACGAGTTTCAATCCACGCGCCCACGGGGGGCGCGACAAAGTTCTGATTGCCATCATAACCACCTTGCATGTTTCAATCCACGCGCCCACGGGGGGCGCGACTATGTGCAGCAATTCATTTGAAGAATACTTAGAGTTTCAATCCACGCGCCCACGGGGGGCGCGACTTGTTACGCACAGCATCAATTTGAATGAACTGAGTTTCAATCCACGCGCCCACGGGGGGCGCGACCCGTAAGGCAGGAATGGGGACGCGCCGACCGGAAGTTTCAATCCACGCGCCCACGGGGGGCGCGACCTACGCGGGGGAGATGGCGGTGAACGAGGCGAGTTTCAATCCACGCGCCCACGGGGGGCGCGACTCCAATGGTCAAGATATAAACGGAGATAAGCAAAGTTTCAATCCACGCGCCCACGGGGGGCGCGACATCCAATGGTCAAGATATAAACGGAGATAAGCAAAGTTTCAATCCACGCGCCCACGGGGGGCGCGACATCCAACTCATTAGGGAACAACAACTCTTTGAGAGTTTCAATCCACGCGCCCACGGGGGGCGCGACGGTGAAGTTGGTGGTGGAGACGGTCTCCCATGCGGTTTCAATCCACGCGCCCACGGGGGGCGCGACAGAGCTGGTAGATCTGTCCCGTCCGGTCCACGATGTTTCAATCCACGCGCCCACGGGGGGCGCGACCCGAAGGACGACGGCCTTGTCACGGTGGAGTACACGTTTCAATCCACGCGCCCACGGGGGGCGCGACCCTGCGCTGCTACTACGACTCCATGTCCGTCCAGGTTTCAATCCACGCGCCCACGGGGGGCGCGACCCGACCGGCATCACGCTGGTAGTGGTCGCAGGGATGTTTCAATCCACGCGCCCACGGGGGGCGCGACCAGCTGTGCGACGCGGTGATCATCCGCAACCTCAAGATGTTTCAATCCACGCGCCCACGGGGGGCGCGACCAGCAAGGCGAAAGCCATCGAAGAGGAAATCAAGGTTTCAATCCACGCGCCCACGGGGGGCGCGACGGCGGGCGGCATTCGTGACCGCTTGCAGGTTGTTGTTTCAATCCACGCGCCCACGGGGGGCGCGACAGAGTTTGGTAAAATCTACAAAATTGCGTAGTCATGTTTCAATCCACGCGCCCACGGGGGGCGCGACAAAGTCCATGAGTTTTTCCCGCCCTGCTTTCTTGTTTCAATCCACGCGCCCACGGGGGGCGCGACAATCGCCGCATGCAGTGGTGGTTTCGCCTTTTTAAGTTTCAATCCACGCGCCCACGGGGGGCGCGACGTTAATCAGTTTCGTATGCGTAACCCCAATTTTCCTGTTTCAATCCACGCGCCCACGGGGGGCGCGACAAAGTAGCCTTGTACTTACTAAGAAGTTTAGAAGGTTTCAATCCACGCGCCCACGGGGGGCGCGACAAGTTCAACCTTGACGGTTGCGGCGGTGACGATGTGTTTCAATCCACGCGCCCACGGGGGGCGCGACATGCTGGAAGCGCTACGCACGGCCACGGACCTCAAAGTTTCAATCCACGCGCCCACGGGGGGCGCGACGGAGGACAGCTACGGCAAAATCGAAAAGTACGAGTTTCAATCCACGCGCCCACGGGGGGCGCGACTGATTGGTTGCTCCGCCTGCGTACTGAATCCTTGTTTCAATCCACGCGCCCACGGGGGGCGCGACTTGGCCATTTTTCTGTTTTTTGGGCGATGCCACGAGTTTCAATCCACGCGCCCACGGGGGGCGCGACTAAGCGTGATTTGCAATTGTTTTTCAAACGATTGAGTTTCAATCCACGCGCCCACGGGGGGCGCGACCTCAAGGTGTTTGCGTATTATTTTGTAATACGTGTTTCAATCCACGCGCCCACGGGGGGCGCGACCTCAAGGTGTTTGCGTATTATTTTGTAATACGTGTTTCAATCCACGCGCCCACGGGGGGCGCGACTTTCAATGCGCACCCGCATGCGCGAGGTCAGAGAGGTTTCAATCCACGCGCCCACGGGGGGCGCGACGGGGCACCGGGATTTCGACGCCATGCGCCCCTATATGTTTCAATCCACGCGCCCACGGGGGGCGCGACTTGTAAATCCAACTTCATCTGCTGAATTTCAAGAGTTTCAATCCACGCGCCCACGGGGGGCGCGACTTCTCATAATTAGCTTGTTCTTGTCTGTTAGCAGTTTCAATCCACGCGCCCACGGGGGGCGCGACCAACCTTTTCACACCGTAACGGCATTTCATAACCGTTTCAATCCACGCGCCCACGGGGGGCGCGACGCGGCTTGCCTCCGAGTTCCGTGAGCAGGGACTTGTTTCAATCCACGCGCCCACGGGGGGCGCGACGGTCTGACAGCTGAGGAGCGCGTGAAACTGTTGGAGTTTCAATCCACGCGCCCACGGGGGGCGCGACGAGGAGCAGATCGCGCTGGCGGAGGCCGAGAGCGCGTTTCAATCCACGCGCCCACGGGGGGCGCGACATAGATTGCCGTTCCTGGCTGACACGCCGAACATGTTTCAATCCACGCGCCCACGGGGGGCGCGACTCTGGCTCCACGTCGGAGCAAGGATAACCGGCTTGTTTCAATCCACGCGCCCACGGGGGGCGCGACTCGGATTGCAGTGGAAGTCGTGGCTGTTCGCGAAGTTTCAATCCACGCGCCCACGGGGGGCGCGACAACACCGCCGACCTCAGATGCGATGAGTGTCGGGTTTCAATCCACGCGCCCACGGGGGGCGCGACCTTCGGCGGACTGCTGTCCAACGTCTTCGGATGGGGTTTCAATCCACGCGCCCACGGGGGGCGCGACCGCCGACGGCGACAGGATCTACATCCCCTTCGGAGTTTCAATCCACGCGCCCACGGGGGGCGCGACTGTATGCTTTTTTTTGTTTTGTGTGTCAGTGCTTTGTGATACTCAATCCGCGAACCGGCAAATCTATACAATTAGTTGATCGCGCTGTACAACAAAACGCTTGATAATTCATTCATTATCAAGCGGCGCGAAAATACACTTTTTTTTGCAATGCTCTATGTTCGCATAATCATATTATTAATTCTGATGTCACATCATATGATGTCTTTTTCCCAATGAACTCCACCTTCTTATTCCAATTGTTCCCCATAAAGTAGAAACGAACACTGTCCTTCTCATCATCAATCATTGAGGCAAGCTTATTCCTCAACATTGCAAATTGAGCCTCGGTCAACACACACTCAAAAACCGAATTCTGAACACGTTGTCCATAATTTTGACATTCTTTTGCTACACGACGCAAACGTCTCGCACCTTCGAGGGTCGAAGCCTCAACATCGTATGTTATCAGTATCATCATTGGACTTACCGAATTAAAAAAACGGGATAATCATCGATGTCGCCCCTGATAGTCCTTGCTAAAAGTAAGGCTTGAGCGTATGGAAGCAACCCTATTGGGATTTTCTCTTCCAAATAAGGATGTACTATGGTTTCCTTCTTTCGGCTCTGCCATGCAGTCAGGACCGTCTTGCGACAGTTTTCCGTCATCACTACACCGCTTTCACCCTGCCTCACGAAGTCTCCAGGTGTCACTTGTTTACGATTGATAAGGGATAGAACCAACCGATCCCCTAAGTAGGCCCTTAGTTCTTCCATTAAATCCAAAGCCAAAGAAGTTCGCCCTGGTCGTAGGGAATGTAGGAAACCAACGTAGGGGTCGAGTCCGACCGTCTCCAATGCCGCTGCAGTCTCGTTGGCCAAAAGGGTATATACGAATGAGAGCATGGCATTCACCGCATCTTTGGGAGGCCGTTTGTTTCTGCCATGGAAAGGAAACCCTTCTTTTTGATGAAGGATCAGACAAGGGAATATCTCGAAATAGCTGTTTGCCGCATCGCCTTCAATCCCCATCAAACTTGAAATGTTGTTTGACTTCACCGCCCGCTGCTTGCTTGACTCCAACGACTGGATAGCAGATTCGACATCATTGTTGGAACCGTTGTCACGTATATATCGTTGAAGTGTTGTTTTGTAATTTTGTATTTTGCCGGCAACAAACAAATGGGCAAAATGCAAAGAACAATCTTCGTTGTCTGCAGTTTGATACTGCGCTTTTCTGAGTAGGACATTGCCGTGGACGGGCCCTTGAAACCGGCCGATAAATCGGCCGTTAGGAGATAAAAAAGACAATGACACCCCGTTGTCGGCACATAGCTTCATTAACCCAGGACTGGCACCCATGTAGCCAAACGTCACAATACTTTCAATGTTAACGATTGGAATTCTGAATCTTTCTTCTTGCTCAACAGAAACCACCACATTCATTCCGTCTTTACTCAAATAAGACTCTGGTGTGGTGACGTACAACACATTAAGGAGTTTCCTCATAGAGATTCTTTTTCAAGTAGTAAGAAACTAACGATTTGTTTTTGGTGTCAGGAATACAAATATCGAACAACGAGCAATTATTGCATTTTCTGCTTTTTTCTGCTTTGGGAACTATACTCGACTTAAACACTTTATGCATTTCGTCAGCATATTGTTTCGTCAACTTTCGTAGACTCTCATCCATTGCTATTTCCTCCCGTCGTCGGCTTACCCAATAGAAGAGATATGCGTAATCAATTCGTATGTCATGCATCTCTTCAAGGCAGATGACTTGCGCTGCCAATTGAACTTCATCGCGTTCGTCCGGTTTTGAGTGCCCTCGTTTATATTCAACAGGAAAAGGTTTCCAATAACCTGGGTATGAAGGATGCAGGATGCAATTCGTTGCGCAATCTGATGGCCTCAGTTCCACAACATCGGAAAAGCCGTACAAGCCTAACTCTTTTGAAGCGATGGAAACGGAACGCAAAGAGATATTATCTCCATTTTTCTGTCGATAGAAAGGGTCATCCGCTTGTTGGTGAAGCAACTGACCCTCCATTGTAAGTCGGTTGTCCTCCCAGACCTGTTCGATGTGAATCAATGCCCATTGCCGGGGACAAAACACAAAGTGCTGAATCCCCGACAACATGAGCATTTCGTCTTCGGTGTACATTGCTTAGATAAGATATTCAACATGCACACCTGCAGGTATAGCAGTTTCATTTACAGTAACATTGTAATCTTTGAATGATCGTGGTGCATCTGTGGTGTTCTTTTCAACCTTGACCAGATCAAAAAGTTTGTTGGCGGGAGCGTTCCCTAATACTGAATCGTGTTTGAATACAATCAGTTTTTGGGCACTCATTAACCCACGAGCTGCAGATCGGTCAATGTCGAACATGTTTTTCAAGGCTTCCCAGAACAGTTCCAAATCTTCTTCGGTAAAACCAGTTTGTTTGGCGAGATTGGCTGAGACGAAACCATGGCAGACATAGAGTCCGTAGGGAACTGTAGCTTTGCGACCCATCGTACGATTGTCCCCACCTTGTTTCTCGGCCTCTTTTTCTGTTGCCACAGCCATGCGCGTGATGGAATGTTCAGCGGTTGCAATAGCATCCACTGACCGGGCAAAAGTAAATTGAATAGGACCGCGGACTTGACCACAGTTAGGAGCTGATTTTAACGATAATACAGCACCGAAACTCCTGATGTCATAAAAGTTAGAACACATCCATTGACGACCTCCTTCGGTCTCTTCAGAAGTTTGCTTCCTTGCTTTAGCATCTTTCAGTGCTGTTTTAACAAAAGCGATAGCATCTTTGCTTAATCCAGATTCTTTTAACCATTCTTGGATTGCCTTTTTATCAGCATCTCCTTCAACTACCAAATATTCAGCTTCATCTTCTTCGGTGATTGAGAGTCCTTCAAACAAGGAGGATTCTTCAAGTTCGCCTTTTAATTCGTTAGGTATTTGTTTTTTTGAGTCTTCACCTAATTTATACCCCAGTGCCTTGAATGCCGCAACATGACTTCTTCCAAGTACAGCTTTTTCTTTCACATAAATATCAAATCCCTGCGAACAATCTTTCACAATCTGTACATAGTTACGCACTTTGCGCTTCAGGCACACATCGGTCACGAGTCCCATACCTGTTTCCGCGTCCACACGAGGCAGATTGCCTGCGTCGGGATCGCCATTGGGGTTACCATCTTGTACATCAAAAATGTACACAAAATCAATTCTGTTTTTTAATTCTGACATAATACTATAAATTTTAATCGTTATTCTTCAGTTGTTTGTTCTTCTTTCTTGGTGTAAAACCATTGTGTTTGCTGATAATAGCCCACAAAGAATCTTCCTTGATCTTGTAGGTCAAGGTGAGCCGGGAAACCGTCGGAACTTATCTTATCAACGATTTCCTGTTTGATTTTCTCAAACCAAACTTTCCGTCCCTCGGTTAACTTCTCCGAATGATGGTATGACAGGTTGAGAATTGTCGCGAATACGGCGGCAGGTGTGGCACTTGCTGAGTTCATATACCGTTCGCGGATAGAATGCTGGTGGTTTGCCTCGTCTTGAATCTTGTCAAGCACGGCAAACAATCGGCCACAAAGGTAGCCTTGGTTGGTGTTTTGGATGTCTAACATTTTTCCTATTTTTTTTTGATTATCATTTGTTTTTCTGTTCAAATAAGCCTTGATGATGGCGGCTCGGGTAATATTGAGACTTTGTTCGGCACGAATACGACGGATGCATCCTGCAAACAGCGTATAAGGGTATGAAATACCCTGGAAAATGCTTTTCACGACAGCTTCGGGCAAGTTTGGCGTAGCATCCGACGATTTTCCGCCTAATGTGACTGCAGCCAAGATAGAACGCAGTCCCATATAGGGCTTTTTCTCTTTTCGCGTGTCAACAATGTCCATATCTTCAAAGTGACGCAATATCAACGACGCAAACTCTTTTAGTGGCAATTCAGACCAATATGTGACCGCGATACGTGCTGAGTTTGGCGCAAGACCAAGGATATAGAACTTGTCATCCAAATTCGTTCTCAAAGATCCTGAATATATGGAGTTGAACGTTTTTCTTACCTGTTCAATATTTCGGTTGGGGTCATCTTCTTGTTCGTTGTTGCCAAACATACTAAAGATGCTTTCTTCTGCCTGGTTACCTGCTTCGTCATCTTTGGATGCCCAAAACAAAAAAGTGCGATTGCCAATAAGGAATTTGTTTCTCGAATCGGAACGGAGCATGTAATTTAGAGCTGTTGTATATGCAAATTCCGCTTCCTCGCTAATTGGCGCATTGCCTCCTTTTTCTTTCCCGTATGAATCATATCCTGAATTCACTTGAAATGAGACAAGCTTAGCTGTTGCTTGACTGCCAGGAATCATGGTTGCCGTAGTTGTCTCGACAGAATGTCCTCTCTCTCCTGACACCAAACATATCTGATCGCAATCGTTAACGTCGTTTTCAAGTAAATCTAATAGTTCCTTCTTTGCAGCTACGATTTCCGTATCTCCTTCAATAAGAAAAGAGAATGTAGAGAACTTCTTATTTAAATTCTTCAAAATTTCCGGCCAAAGTGAGTCTTTTTGCATTAATTCGAGAACCGCACTTTGCTCTTCTTGATAGAACTTGTGAACAGCTGTTATATCAGGATTATCCGGATGTAATTCAAAAATGGCATTCACTTTATCTTTGAAAGTTTGGTATTGAGCCTGGGCATCTCCCTTTTCAGAATATCCCAATACATAACCACTATTATCATACAGATGGTTTGCTGCAAGAGCACTCGTACGCCCCACATGCTTCTTAACAAGAAATTGCTGAGCTTGCTTCTTGTCAATTCTTCTGTCTTCAAATTTCAGAAAATGACCTTCTTTATCTATGACAATTAAGAAGCCAATCTCTTTGAGTTCCATTCCTTTTCGTGGCAAATTGTCGCATCTTTTGTAATATTCATATAACGCTTGCAGTATCATCTCAAAACCTCCTTACTGTCAATTGGTGGAACAATAATAACGCCGTGCTCCATACGAGCACGATAAAACATTGCTTCGGGTTTATCGGGATTGCCTTCAAAATCCATATCGTAAAGCATAATGCCAAGGTCGCGACTCTCGTCAATAGGGTCTTTCAAATCTTCTTGTTCTGGCTTTACTAAACGGAAAGAGGCTGAAAACTCTCGAGTGCCCAAATAAGGTTGGTTGAAGCACTGGCCTTTGCTCGCCCTGCGTTCAAACATGGCGTTATACTTGCCAGGATTCTCATCTCTCTTAAGCAGATCGGCTTCTTCTATGTCAATTTGGGCGTTCTTGGTCTCTTTTCTCTTCCATTGGGGGATGAAAACTAGCTTGGCCCAAATCCGATAATGGACATCTTGAAGCAACAACGAGTTCTTTTGCTGTCTCTCTTCCTCTATGAAAATTTGCTTCTTCTTGTTCGATGCGACGGCACCTACTTCATTACGTCTGATAGTTGTCCATTTAATAGGATTTAACACTTCAATTTTTGTTATCTGCCAATGGATGGCAGGTTTCCAAAAGATAGCTTCAAACACAGCTCGCGCGGCCGATGGGGTGATGACATCATAGCTCACTCTTTCCACTTTTAGCTCTGGTCGGGTGAAGCAGGCCATCGGCCCCCACACCTCCAAACAAAATTCTTTGTCGTAATATTCCATATTTATACTATTAATGATTCTTCTAACCAATGATTATCTGTAACAAGACCAACTTCATTGCTGTAAAAGGACTGGTCTCGAATTACATAGATTCCTTCAAGCACCTCTTCGATTGCACCAGCCTCTACCAGCTTCTTCATATCTCCATTCCGCACGTTGACGCTGAATTGAGACAATGCTTTCATTAACGAATAGGATGGACCTTCTCTGACTAATCTTTCTACTAACTCCATGCTATTCTTCCAATTCACGATGACAGAAATTGTATTATCATCAATCAAATGGAATGCAGATGCAGCTGTTTCGAATTGTATTTCAGCCTTGTATAACAAATCTTTGATGTTCTTCTTGTCAAAACTATTAACACGTGAATAAAGTTGCTTGAAGTAGGCCTCCATTGCTTCTGGCGAGAACCAATCGTATTCACGATTCATTATGGCAAGTCGGGCATCATTGGTTTGTCTTATGTGACCGGGAGGCAAAGGTTTCTGCAAACCAAAAACAACGGTGCTCCCTGTTCCCAATTTACCCTCTCTGTTGCACCTTCCTGCCGCCTGGAGTACCGAGTCAAGTCCAGCCTCTTGTCGAAACACCATAGGAAAGTCAATATCAACGCCCGCTTCAATAAGTTGGGTGGCTACCACTCTGATGGTTGTATTAGACGATTCTTTAAGTGCCAATTTCACGTTGTCAATGGTTTCCATAACATGGTCAGGGCACATCATTCGAGACAAATGCAAACAAATGCCTTCTTTTGGTAGCCGGGTATAAATCTCTCTCGCATCATTTCTTGTATTCACAATGCATAGCACACGTGAATGATGGGACAATTCATTCGCAACTTCATCGTAGTTTTTCGGATTCTTCTCAAATTTCAATTCCACGCGGCGTAAACGATCATAAAGATTGGCGCCTTCAGGGATGATTTCACGAATGTTCGACAATCCTTCAAAAGAGACAAACGGATTGGTGCCTTGTATCAAACCGGAAAGCACAGGTTGACTGGCAGTTGTGAACAAGACGGATACGCCAAACACTCTTTTAAGCGTGTCAAAAGTATCAACAATAGGCTGAAGGAAATCCGTTGGCAATGTTTGCACTTCGTCCAATATCAAAACACTTTTGGCAATATTGTGCAATTTGCGACAATCTGATGGCTTGTTACTAAACAGTGATTCGAATAATTGAACATTGGTCGTCACAATAATAGGATAATCCCAGTTTTCTGTCGCCAATTTCAGTTTTTGTGCCAGTTCCCTGTCGTCGAATGCAGACCTGTCAACATTCGAGTGATGCTCAAGCACATTCTTCTCGCCAAATATGTTTCTCAATACACTTGCTGTTTGCGTGATGATGCTCGTATAAGGAATCGCTATAATGATCCTCTTCAGGTCGTTCTTGATGGCATGTTTGATGGCCCACAAAACGGAGGCCAATGTCTTACCCCCACCCGTAGGAACTGTCAAACTGTAAAAGTCGGGTGGATTAACACTTTCTTTGACACACCAATTCTGAACCTCGTTTCTAATCCGATTGACTTCAGTATCAGGGGCATATTTTTTCAATCCCGCCAAAAATGCTTCTAATCTTTTTTCCAAAGTTGCCAAAGAATCATGATTTCCTCTCAAACGACTTTGTTCGGGTTGCATAAAAGCTTCCGTGTCCAAAAAATCAGCATCCACCAAGCAGCTATAGAGCATACGTTCTAAATGATGAACATCCTTTTTGGGATTCGCAAGTTTCGGCACTATTAAATCAGCTTGGATACCATCAATACTCACATCCTCTGGGATTTGACTTTTCATGATTTCTTTCCAATCTCCATCATCATACATCCCCCTATGATGTCCCATCAAGGCGTTATCCATCAACAAATGAGAGTTGGGAAATAATTCCTTTGCAATCAATGCACCCACGTATGCATGACGATAGTCTCCTTCAACTTTAATGTTTGGGTCCAATCCACTTTCCTTGACGATGTGTTGTTGGAAGGCTTTTTTCTCTTTGCCTTTATCATGTAACAATCCCAAAACTCTCCCCCAACCGGTCATATTAACGTCCGTGGCGAAGGATTCAGCCCTTTCTGCGACACCCTGCTGATGGTCGTCGTTCGATTGAATGGCTCTGTCAGTCATTCTGATATGAGATATGGTGATATTTTTCATGCGGCAAAATTACTGTTTTTATGTGTAAGTCTTTGTCACCGTCTCGAAAAAATAATACTGACACTATATGTCAGTGGATTCCCTACAGAAGACAGTGCTGAATCCGAATCTAAGGGAACCTCCCTCTGTCATCGCAAGCGACGTACTCGTTACGCCGAAACGCAATCAAAGAAAGCAGAGGCGCAGCACTCCGCGCCCCTGCTTCTAACAAACGCAGAGATGACCTTCAGTCCGAGCAGCCCTTACCCGATCACCACACTGGTCAGATACTGCGAACGCCCGTACCGGTAGCTCCCCTCGTCCGAACGCATCAGCATTGTGTACGTGAAGTCGTCGTCCGACGAACGCTCCGCCCCGTCGGAACCCCCTCCGCCAACTGCTAACTGCTAACTACTAACTACAAACTGTGTATCGGAGTTCTATCGGAGTTGATCGGAGTTTTATCGGAGTTGTATCGGAGTTGTATCGGAGTTGTATCGGAGTTGTATCGGAGTTACATCGGAGTTACATCGGAGTTAGACCGGAGTTGGACCGGAGTTGGACCAGAGAAAAAAATAACCGCCCCCTGTCGCACCATACCGAAAAAATTGTATTTTTGCGCGCTCTTTTGAGAAAGGAAAGTTGGCCGAGCGGTTGAAGGCAGCGGTTTCGAAAACCGCCAGGGTCAAAAGC
>Ga0310694_10006128_pt1 | contig 11407 bp, 17 predicted proteins | sample 174DNAGHGhighgp2_FD_203884 | JGI IMG/M metagenome (GOLD analysis project Ga0310694, IMG submission 203884) | Sheep rumen microbial communities from Palmerston North, Manawatu-Wanganui, New Zealand - 1742 DNA GHGhigh gp2 (v2) (version 2) | ecosystem: Host-associated > Mammals > Digestive system... | reverse complement strand
ATCCGTCCGTATGCCATTTCGTATCTTGCCATGGTCTCTACCGTCCTTTCCGAAGGGCTTACCCTTCTACCACCGAAAGCCCGCCGTGCGGGGCGGGAGCCGGTGGCAGGAGGCTAAGTCCTCCGTGGGGGCCATCAGGCGGCTGTCCTGCCGTGTCTGAAGGCCGTGTCGCCGTCCAGGTGGCGGGTCAGGAAATCCCGTGCGGTGGCGAATTCCTCGCCGATGAAGCCCAGCCGGAGGAGCCAGGTGCGCATCGCGTACTTCGGGTTCTCGGTCTGCTGGGGCTTGGGGCTGGCGCTCTTGGCGTCCTTCGCCATCTGGCTGAGTGCGAGGCAAAGCTGGATGAAGCTCTTGAGCTGGCCTGCGTGGATGCCGTTCTGCCGTTCTCCCTCGGGTGCGTCGAACTGGAAGAGCCGGAACTCAACCGTGCCCTTGGTGAAGGTGGCGTGGTAGTTGAGCATGTGGTAGCGGCTCTCGTTGTAATGCTGGTTCCTGCCGTAGCTTGCTCCCTGGCTGGTGTACCAGATGTCCGCCAGTTTCGCCATCGTGTCGGGCTTCTTGCGGTTCAGCTGCTGCAGGAAGTTCGGATCCACCGTGCGGCAGTAGCGGCTCATGCGGCGGCGATCCAGCCGGAGGGCATCCGCGAGGAGGCTTTCGTGGCTGGCCATGATGTTGGCGAGGTTCCGCAGGGTCTGGGGCGTGTGGCCTTTGGCACCGATGTGGATGTGCACTCCGCAGCCTCTGGTGGCGTCGCTCTTGGCTCCTGCCTTGCGCAGGCGGCGGCAAAGCTCCTGCAAGGTCTCGATGTCGCCGTAGGTCAGAACCGGCGTCACCAGTTCGCACTTCTCGCTATCAGGCCCCGCGATGCTGACGTCCTTCTGGAATTTCCACTCGCGGTCTTGGGCGTCCCAGGCGCTCCAGGTCTGGTATCCGTTGCGGTGGGCGGTGTCCTGGAAGCGTCCGGTGCCGAAGAACTCGGCGGCGATCTTGGCGGCGTCCTTGCGGGTGATGCTGTTCATCTCGACCTCAACCCCGATGGTCTGGTTCTTGAGGTTCTCAATCTGGCGGGTGGTTTTCTCTGTCATGGTGGTTGCCTCCGTTCGTTTTTGTTGTACCCATAATGCCATAGAACGGGAGGAAACAGGTGTACTTGTCGATAACAGACCGATAACTTGTACAGCGACGAGAAGCACCGAGACACGGTGTGTCTGGTGCTTCTGTTCGCTATCTTGATGGATTTCTCCGCTTCCGAGCATCGCGCCTGATCTCTTCCTCGATCTGCTGGCGCATCCGTTCGGCTTTGAGCTTCCGGCGCTCCCGGTCCTTTGCCTTGCGCTCCACGCGCAGGGGTTCGAGCTTCTCCATGATCCGCTCCTTACGGCCTTCCGCTGGCGGCGGATCACCGATGATCTGTACCTCGAGGACATCGTCCAAACGGAACAATTCAAGCTGGGTCATGATCGTGCCGAGGTCTTCCAGGGATGGACGCTCGATGCCACCGCTGATCCACTCACCGGCAAGCTTGGGTTGAATGTCGCATAGGTCTGCCAAGTCCTGATTGAATAAGCCGAGTTCGCCAACCGGCCCTCCAAGCTTTACGACAATCCTGATCTGAAACATGCTGCTTCTCCTTTCAATGTCAAATTTTACCAGAATCTTGCTTGGAAGTCTGGTAATTACCAGTTTATGGGCGAACTCGTCAGAAACTGGCAGGATTAGACATATTCTGGTGCTGTGCGACAGAATCCAACAAAAAAAGCATGGGTATTGCGTCGAAAAAACACAATACTCATGCTTTTTTACTATGGCTTTACTGTATTTTCACAGAAATACCAAGTAATGACAAACCCCGCATCCGAAACATCTATACAGTTTCTTGGATCCGGGGTTTGTATAAGAGAAATGTGGTGGGCCACATCAGAGCTTATACAAACCCCAGAACGGTCCTCTACCCCTTCGGATTTCGCCAGTTTTATCTTAAGCGGCCTGGTGAACGTCTTGTTCTCGCCGGTGAAGTCAACCACCAGCTTGAAGTGGTCATCGTACACATAGACGGCCTTCACAAAATCCCGTATGATTCGCTTCTGGAATTTCTTGTCCCTGTAATCCTCGGTGCGGAGCATGAGCAGGTATTTAATGACGTCATCGCGCCCAACCGTCAGGATCCCCATCTTCTCGGTGGCGATCAGTCCCTCCAGCTCCTGCTTTTCCATCCGCAGCTCCGTCATCCGGTCTTTGAACTCGTCCGAGATGATTCCCATCTCCACGGCGCGGAGGATGTTGGCGATCTGCTTCTTTGCCTCTTTGAGCCTGGATTCATAGTATCCGAGCTGGGACTGTTCCTCCATCTCTTTCGACATCTGCATGGCCGTGTCCGCGATCCACTCCACGGTTGGATCGTCCAGGGCACATTCCAGAACCGCCCTCGTCACTTCTTCCTCGATCTGATCGCGGCGCACATTCTTCTTGTCGCACTTCTTTTGAAGCCGCTTTGTGTTGCAGGAGTAGTAAAAGAAGTCCTTCCCCCATCTGCCCTTCCCGGAGATCCCGACCATAGGCCCCAGGCACTTGCCGCAGAAGATTTTTCCCGTCAGTAGGTATTCGCCATTCTCACGCTGCCGCGCATGAAGCGTCTGCCGATGCCTTACGATATGATTCACAGCGTCATACACCTCTTTCTCTATCAGCTTCGGCATCCCGCCCTCAATGCGGATGTCGCCGTAAAGGTACACGCCGGTGTAGCGTTCGTTTTCGAGGATCGCCCGGAAGGACGATTTTCCGAACTGCTTCCCATGCTGGGTGCGGTATCCACGGGCATTCAGATCCCTGGCGATGTCCGCATAGGTTTCATCATTCATCACCCGGCTGAATATCTCCTGGACGATTGGCCCCAACTCTTCATCAATGGCAACCTTGCCATCCTCGCCCTTCTTGTAGCCATACGGGAGCGCCCCGACCACTTTTCCCTGGGACGCGCTGTCCATCAGGCCGCGCCGGATGTCCTCTGCCATGTTGTCCGAGTAAAACTCGTTGATGGACATCATCATGCGGAGCATCATCCTGCCGGCGGCATTGTCGCCGAAGTTCTCCTTGCAGTAGACCACCTTCACGCCGGCATCTTCCAGGCGCGTCTCGTAGCGCAGCGCGTCATACATATTCCTGGCGATGCGGTTTGACTTGTAGGTGAGCAGCACCTGGAACTCCCGGCGCTCTGCTGCCCTGATCATCTTCTGGAAGCCTGGACGCTTGTCGCTCCGGCCAGAGATGGCACGGTCTTCAAACGTCGCCACGACCTTGAGACCGTTCTGCTGGGCGTACAATGTGCACTCCGCCACCTGTTGCTCTATGCTGGCATCGTTCTGTGCGTTGGATGAATACCTGGCGTAGATGGCAGCTGTGAGAGCTGGCTGTGCTTGTTCCTTCTTTCTTGCCATAGACAGACCCCTTGCGTTTTGTGTCGGCGTCTGCTATAATGGTGGAGCAGACGCATTCAGTTCCTGGGCTGGGAACTCGTCGGACTGTATGCCCCGTATCATGTTTGCCCACATGGTGCGGGGTCGTTTTTTGTCAGAACGTCCAGACCTCGTCAGTCAGGTACATCCCATCAGCTTTGCGCTCATAGGCGCACTTCCCGTTGCGGTTGTCCTGATACGGAACCGTCCAGAACACCGCGATCTCCTGCACAGCCTCGGATCCTTCATACAGGCTTGCCGCAAGATCATCGCTGTACACCTTCAACACCTCTTTTGAAGTGGCGCTGCTGTTCTTTCCATTCCAGGTCATGTACACCAGCACGATATAGTCGCCGGGTGTATCCGTTCCGAGATGATCGTTGATAGTGATGGAATCGATCACCGCATTATCGTATTCTCCTGCTCGATACCGCACAAGCGCCTCGATGACGGTAGTGGTCACATCAGGCTCCGGGGTTGCCGCCGGCGCTTCTCCATCTGTGGTAATGCGCGAGTTATAATCCTCATCGTACACATTCATGTATCGCATGTCGTACTCGTTCTTCTCGATGTCATCCTTGGTGAAGAAGAAGTATCCGACGTTCTCAAAATTGAGATAGATGATCTCCCATTCAGCATCAAGCTCCGGGTGATTGAGCAGCTCGTCGGTGATCGACGATGCGCGATCAGTGGCAAGGTCAGTTATGTATCCGGGATACAGCTCATCCACGCTACCCAGATCCACCGCAATCGAGAGAGTGTTGTCATCCAGCTTCACGCTGGTGATCGTCTCGCCTTCGCCGATACCGCCGTCAATCCATTCCCTGATGGTGTCTGGCGGTGTCGCCGCCATTGCCGTAGCAAATACAGCCAGAAGCGCGAGAAACAGAAGCGACAAGGCTATCCTTCTCATGAGAAAAACCTCCTTATGAAAACGGCTTAATGCCGCTTTTTTCAATAATCTGACAAAAATTGCCAGATTCCGGCAAAGTCATATTCTGGCTATATTTGTATGCTACAATAACCTCGCCTCCGGAGAGTATCACGAGACGAGGTAATTGTATATGTTCATTGACAAGGAAACGCGGGAGGCCCTGTCTATTTTCCGTGCCCTCACTCCCCATGATCAGGATTTCCTGATTGATCTCGCAGAAGCGCTTCTGCAATCACAAGCAGCGTGTGACGATTCGACGGAGACAGAGAAATAAACAGCTCTGCGAAACGACGTTCTTTCTCCGGGAGCTCATCCGTGTCGATGGGCTCTTTTTTTGTGTCCGCAGATCCGGATTCCAGGAAGTACTCAATCGGCACTCCCAGCGCATCGGCGATTTTCTCCATCGCGCTGAAATCCACGCTCTTGTTATTCCTCATGATGATGGAGTTGATCGTGGTCTTTGAGATGCCGGTAATTCTCGCAAGCTCGGTCTGCCTCATTCCCCTTTTCTCAAGCAGCTCCTTTATCTTTTCGCCCAGCATATCGGCACCTCCAAAAGTATTTTTTCTAAGGCCCATTATATAGAAGATTGTCCGCATTGTCAATAAAAAAATCCGCAAATTCAGAAAAAAGTCTTGACAAATCCGCAAAGGCGTACTATACTTGTCACAGTGAATCCGCAAATGCGGACTATTTGAAGGAGGATGTCACAATGAAGGATTTCAACGCATTCATGTTCGTCAGCCATGCCGCTTCTGATCTGAACGGAGAATTCACCGACCTTGAAAACCTCATGGAGCAGGGCGGCGACAAGGCCAGGGAAATCGGGAATGCCTTCCAGCATCTGGTAAGCCTCATCCAGGGCATGGAGTACACCATCGAGTTCATCGAGGACGATGAAGCCCGTCATGAGATCGTCGAGGTCATCAAGGAATGGCAGGAAACTCTCATGGGATACCGCGCTGGATGCATGAAGATCATCTACTCGAAGCGCATGGGTCAGGACTTCGACATCCTGACCAAGTATGAAGCGGATGGCACTCGCACCTACACGGTCAGCATCGATGGCGACCCTCGATTCACCGGCAAATCCCTGGACGAAGTACGGGATTACTTCTACGAGATCAACAAGTAACAATAGCCGAAACGCCCTCCGGGGCGTCGCTGGGAATTGCCTTACCCAGCCTGACGATGGCAGGGCGAAAGGAGGGAAATAAAGTGTACGACAATCTGAAGGTGCTGATGAGCCGCAAGAACATCACCAACGAGGTGCTGGCTCGGCTGCTGGGCGTCCACCGCGACACCATCGCCAACAAGCTGGCCGGCGAGAGCGAGTTCACTTACGGACAGGCCGAGCTCATCCACGAGACGCTGTTCCCCGAGTACAGCATTCGATACGTCTTCCACCGCGCAGAGGCGGCGTAACCCATAACGACCAGGAAGGAGGCTACACCATGGATCATCGCACAGAGCAGATGGAGCGCGTCGCTTCGCAGATGGAAACCATCGTGAAGGAAAACGGGCGGCGAAATGACATCGCCATCACCTACTGCGAGATGGATGCTGAATCCCTCGCCGACTTCACCGATTGGCAGTGCCAGAAGAACAAGCTGTTCATCGGCCATGAATACTTCCTGATCTGGGAAGTGCCCGATCCCCACGCCATTGACCATTTTCATCTGCTCTACGCTGTGAACGTCAGCGCCGACAGTGTCCTGACCGCCGTGGCCGAGCTGATGAATCTGGTGAGCCGCAAGTTCTGAAAGGAGGTGAAACCATGGAAGCTACTGCGCAGGCCAGCAGGCCGATCATCGATCACAGCCTCATCCCCGACCACGTCCGCAAGGACATCGGGCTGGCGGCGTACCAGGGAACACAGCAGTTTATAAAGTGGCTCAAGGAAGACCCGATCCGGGAGCAACGCGCCAACCAGCTGCTGGCCGAATTCAAGCAGCGCAGGGCGGCGCGGATGTCCGGCGAGTAAAAAGAACGGCTCCGCTGTTGAGGACCAGCGGAACCGCGAGGCGGGAAGGAAATGCAAAAACCCTTGACCCACCACCATTGTACACCACAGATCGACGGCCTGTCAAGGAGGAGAACATGGAAAAGACCTATGACGCCACCAAAGCGATCAAGGCGCAGGAGGCTTACTGTAATGAACATGAGATTCCCCAGTTTGCGCCGCGTAACGGCTGGTGCTCCAGCTGCGGCAGGAACATCTACGAGCCGTACACCTACCGGCGGGAGCCGACCGTCACCTCGGGCATCACGGTTGAGGAAGCGGGAAGCCGCCTCATTACGAGCTGCCCCCACTGCAACGCGACCTTCTGTGACTGAGGCGGAGGCGCAGGAACGCATCCGGGAAGCTCGGCGGTTGGTATACGACGCCATCGGCCTTTTGTGCCGAAGCGGGAAAGCGCCGGAGCTGATCGGACAGATCAACAAGCTGCGCAGCATTGAGGATGTGCTGTGGCAGTACACCACAGAGAGGAGAGAAGGAAATGGCAATCGTTAGACCCGAGAACATGGATTTTTCCAAGCAGACCTTCAGCGCGATCATCTACGGATCCCCTGGCATGGGCAAGACTACGCTGGCGTTGAGCGCCCCCAAGCCGGTGCTGATCGACTTCGACAACGGCGTCTCCCGCGTGGCGGCGGCGCACCGTGTGCCGACCATCGTCTGCAACACCTACGAAGAAGTGCTTGAGGACATCGACTCCCCCGACATGAAGGAATTCGAGACAATCGTCATTGACACCGGCGGCAGCTTCATCACCTACCTCAAGGATTGGGCTCTGCGCACCAAGAAGGACGCCAAGACCCAGAAGGGCACTCCGAACACACTTAAGATCTTCGGATACGCCAAGACCGAATTCGCGGCCTTTACCGAGAAGATCACGAAGGTGATGCACAAGAATGTGATCTATGTGTTCCACACCGAGGAAAAGGCCGACAAGGACGGCAACCCCGTCCAGCGGCTCATGTGCGAGGGCGCAGTCAAGAATCTTGTCTGGAATCCGTGCGACTTCGGCGGATACCTCCAGATGATCAACAACGAGCGCAAACTGTGCTTTACCCCCACCGATGGATACTTCGCCAAGGGCACCCACGGCATTGTCGGCAACATCACGGTGCCGGTGCTGGACGCGAACACGCCGAACGTGTTCATGACGCAGCTGTTCGAGCAGGCCCGTAAGAGCATCATCGAGGAATCCGAGGCCAATTCCAAGGAACGCAAGAAGTACGACGAGGTCATGGGCGACGTCAAGGCCATCATCGAAGGCGTGACGGATGTGGACACCGCAAACCAGGCGCTTTCGCTGATCTCCGATCTGGAACACGCCCTGACCAGCAAGAAGGAATCGGGCGCGATGCTCACCGCCAAGGCTAAGACGCTGGGACTGAAGTACGACAGTAAGGCGAAAGCCTACGTCGTCAAGGACGGTGGGAAACAGTGATCCACATCACAAAAACGCTGCTCGAATCGTGGCGCTACTGCTTCAGCTGCGCGGAGGGCTATGAGGATGAGGCATACGCCGACTTCCTCAAAACCCTCCGGCGGGAGCCGAGTGAGACCACCGAGGCCATGATGAACGGCCTGACCTTCGAGGATCGCTGCTACCGCGCCGCAGAGGGCAAGACCATCCGCAGCGATGCCAAGTGGCGCGAGGGTGCGATGAAGGTCGGGGAGATCATCCGCGGCGCACAGATCCAGGTGCCTATCAGCAGGCCCATCGAAGTGGACGGGACGACATACCTGCTCAAAGGGATCCTGGACGCGCTTAGAGCCGGTGTTATCTACGACGTGAAGTTCCTGAACAAGAGCCTCGGCAGCGCCGACGTATACGGAAAGTGGCTGAACTGTACTCAGCATCCCGCCTACTTCTATCTTGTGCCAGAGGCCCATGAGTTCCAGTATGTCGGCAGCGACGGGAGCGACGTGTACATCGAGACCTACCAGCGCGATCAGTCGCCTGACATCCACGAAATCATCCACGACTTCCTTGAGTTTCTCAAGTCCGAAGGATTGACCGACGTGTTCATGGAGAAGTGGGTGGTATGAAGTTCAAAGGCCGACTGGTTGACCACGTCATGCTGGCGAACGGAGAGCAGCGTCTGACCATCCAGACCCGCGACGATCTGCGCGGCCTGTATGACCAGCTCCACAACGACGAGGTTTCCACGGATGTCAAGAAGTACCGCAAGCCCAGATCCCTGGACGCAAACGCATACTTCCATCTGCTTGTGAACAGGATCGCCGCCACCGTCGGCGCATCCGACGATGAAGTGAAGCGGGAGCTGGTGGTCAGGTACGGCACCGTGGAGAAGGATGAGGACGGAAGCCCATGCGGGATCATACTTCCCGCGACAGCGGATGTCGATAGGGTTTATCCGTACACCTACTTCTACAAGGCCATGGAGCTGAACGGAAAACCCTGTCGCTGTTACCTTCTCTACAAGCACACCCGCGATATGGACAGCGCCGAGATGTCCCACCTCATCGACGGCACGGTCTCGGAGGCGAAAGCCCTCGGCATCGAGACCATGACCCCCGACCAGATCAGAGAATTGGAAGGACTGACACCCCCATGAGGACGGTAATCTGCGACTATTGCGGCAAACCCGCACGGCTTGTCAACAGCTCCATGGTTTACAACGGACAGGATCACGGCATGATCTGGCTGTGCCATCCGTGCTACGCATGGGTGGGTGTCCACAAGGGCACCGACGAACCGCTGGGCAGGCTGGCAGACGCCGAGCTTCGACACTGGAAGCGGAAGGCGCATGCGGCTTTCGATCCGCTGTGGCGCGGAAGGGAAAAGCGCACCCGGCGCTGGGCGTATGAATGGCTGGCGCAGGAGATGGGCTTGCCCAGGGAACAGACCCACATCGGCATGTTCGATGTGGAACAGTGCAAACAGGTAATCAGAATTTGTAAGGAGGCAAAGAACCATGAATAACAACAAGCAGAAGAACGCGCACAAGAACCAGCAGCCCCGCAACCCCCAGCAGCCGAAGCGCGACATCCTCCCGATCCCGAAGCCCGTGCGGATGGAAGTCCATCTGCCGGAGATCCCCAGCAAGGATGATTTCGTGACCATCCCCCTGGATGAGTACGCAACCCTGATCTCCATCGCCACCAACATGGATATCCTTGTGCGCTGGGCGAAAGCGCACTCCCAGTATGACAAGGTGCAGTTCAACGAGCTGCTGCTCCTGCTGGGTGCCGATAAGGAGGAGGACAAGTGAACGCATGGCACGGTGTCGGTAACCTGACCCGCGACCCGGAAACCGGCACGACGCAAAGCGGCGTATTCTACTGCCGGTTCACCGTGGCATGTCAGCGCCGATTCAAAGACGCCAACGGCCAGTATCAGGCGGATTTCATCCAGTGCACCGCATGGCGGCAGACCGGCGAATTCGTCAGCAAGTACTTCCAGAAGGGCAGCAGGATCGGCGTCAGCGGCAGCATCACCACCGGCAGCTATCAGGCGCAGGACGGATCCAAGCGGTATACCACCGAGGTGACCGTGGACAACGTGGAATTCGTCGGCTCCCGCTCTGACGGTGGCGGACAGTCCGCTCAGTCCGCCCAGACCGGCGGCGGACAGACCAATCGCAACGGGACCATCCCTGGCATCATGCAGCCGCCGAGGAACCAGCAGCAGCGCATGGATCTGACAGGGCAGCAGGACAACGGCGGCTTCATGGAAGTCGACGATGACGAGCTCCCGTTCTAAGGAGGCACCATGTACCACAGATTCAACGTCGAGGTGGCCACAAGGTACGGCGTACCGTGCGCGTTGGTGCTGGGGCATATCGATTACCTGGTGGAGAAAGCACGCGCCGATGGCGAGAAGAAGCGGAACGGCAAGTATTGGGCGAGCAAGTCCGTGAAGAAGATCGCGCAGCTGTACCCCTACTACACAGAGAACACCATCCGCCGCGCCATCGAACGTCTCAGGCAAGAAAAGCTGATCGAGACTGGTCATTTTCCCACCAACGAGTGCCCCAGCACCCTGTGGTACACGCTCACGAAGAAGGGAAAATCCATGCTTCAAAAGGGCGGTGACGATTTGGCAATTTTGCCAAATCAAAATGGCACCAGTGCCGAAACGATACGGCATGAGAGCCAAAACGATTTGACGCCATTGCCAAATCAAAATGGCACCAGTGCCGAAACTTCTACTAAAGAGTTAATAGATCCTTTAATAGATTCTTTAGTAGATAGAGTTAATAGTGGTGGTAATCAAGATATAGATATTAACCCCTTCGCTGACGATGCCGCCGCCGCCCCATTTACTCCTGATCCGCTTGTGATCTACGCAAGCAACAACCTGTTAGGTATGAACGGCGACAACATGGATGAGCTGATATCCTTCAGGGATGCACTTCCTGATGAGCTTATCCGATACGCGATCAATGAAGCCTGCGGCTCCGGTGTCTGTCGGTACAAGTACGTCAAGTCCATTCTGAACCGATATGTGGATCAAGGTTTCAAGACGGTGGCGGAGGTCGAGGCATTCGATGAAGAACGCAAAAAACGGAAGGGAGGTACGAACGGTGGAGAGCATCGGAGAGATTCTTCAGAGGCTCCTCAGCGAATCGGCGGAGAAACCATTGTCTGAACGGCTGCAGGCCGTGGCGGAGCGGATCTGCGCGGAAGCGGAGATGACGCCGGAGGAACGGCGACGCGCTGCCGAGCAACGCGCCCAGGCGCAATGCGACAGGTACAACAGCACCCCCGGCCATTTGAAGGACGGCTACACCATCGGCACCATTCAGAGCGACAGCACCTTCGTTGAGGGCGACGGCTACGACTGCAAGCTGTGCATGAACCGGGGCGACACGCTCCACATCAGGGAGACGCCGACAGGATTCTACCAGTATTCGGTGCCGTGCAAGTGCATGGGGATCCGCAAGAGCATCTGGCGCTTGAAGCGCAGCGGCCTGGAGAACAGCATCCGAGAGTACACGTTCAAGCGATTCGAAGTGAAAGAACAGTGGCAGCAGAAGATGG
>Ga0310694_10006127_pt1 | contig 11408 bp, 5 predicted proteins | sample 174DNAGHGhighgp2_FD_203884 | JGI IMG/M metagenome (GOLD analysis project Ga0310694, IMG submission 203884) | Sheep rumen microbial communities from Palmerston North, Manawatu-Wanganui, New Zealand - 1742 DNA GHGhigh gp2 (v2) (version 2) | ecosystem: Host-associated > Mammals > Digestive system >... | reverse complement strand
GGCATGCTCCTTGGCGCGGAGCTCGAGGCTGCAGAGGCCGCAAAAAAAGCATCAGGCGCACACAAGTTTGTCCGTCATTTATTCTGCCATCGCCGGGATGGGTCCAGGGGGCATGCCCCCTGGCGCAGAGCTCGAGGCCGCGGAGGCCTCGAGAAGCGGAGGCCTCGAGAAGCGGAGGTATCAAAAAGAGCTTCCGCAAGCGGCACCAAATCTCACTCCGCCCCGCTGATTTTTTCCAGCAGCTCGTCGAACTTCATATCCTGCATCAGCCTGGCATTTTCGGGACTGCGGTCATAGCTTCTGCGGCAGATGGCGGCGTAATCGCAATAGCGGCAGGGGCCGTCGCCGTTTTTATCGCACAGGGGGCGGGCGGCGATGTCGCCGGCGACGATCTTTTCGGCCCATTGCCCGGCCAGCTTTTCCGCGTGGCCGATGAGGGCGCGGAGCTGTTCCAGGGTGGCCACGGGCGCGTTTTTGCTGAAGGAACCGTCGGCGTTCAGGACTTTGGGGATGGTGAGGGGCTTATCGGATTCATCCATGCGGCGGATGATGGCGGCATCCCGGAGCATCACGCCCTTGAGGGACAATTCCTTGGCCAGAGCGTCCTCGATCTGCTCCAGCTCTTCCTTTTCCGGCACCAGGGGGTCGGCAACGTGCATATAGAAGGCCCCGGCGGGCAAAGCGCCCTGCTCGGTGGTGAGCGCGGCGTGGAGGTAGAGGAGCAATTGCAGCTGTGCGCCCCAGAAAATCCGGGCGGGGTTCAGCTGCTCGGTGCCGGATTTGTAGTCCACCACCCTGAGGAACACGCCCTCGTCGCCGGCGTAGCGGTCGATGCGGTCGATGATCCCGCGGACATACACCAGGCTTCCGTCCTGCAGCTTCAGGGGAATCGCCGGGATGCCCTCCGCGTAGCCGAAGCGGACCTCGGCGTTTTGCGGGCGGAAGGCGCTTTGCCTGGCCCCGCGGGTAAAGGTCCAGGCCACGCGGCGCAGCACGCGCCGGTATTTTTCACCCAGGGCCCGCATCCTTGCGCTGTCGCCCATGGGGCCGGAAAGCAGCTTTTCAAACAGCGGCTGAGATGCCTGATCCACGAATTCATCGCAGGCTTTTTTGGTGATCCTCGGCCAGTCCGGGATGCCGGGAAGGAGCCGGGTAAAGCCCTCCAGGGCGCTGTGGTAAAAATTCCCGGCGTCGATGGGCGTCAGCGTCCATTCCTTCCGGGGATGGGGCTGCAGCCCCTGCTCCACGAAATGCTTGTAGGGGCACACGGCGTAGTTTTCCAGCCGGGAGACGGACATTACCCGGTCCAGGAACAGGTTCCGCGTCACCTCCCGGGGCAGGGGAAGCGCGTTTTCTTCTTTTTCAAAGGCGCGGCACAGGGCCCGGGCCTTTTCTTTTGTATCCTCCCGGCTGCAAAGATATTTCCACGCTTCCAGCCATTCGCCCGTCAGCTCTCCGCTCCGGGCCTTCATGCCCATGGCGTCCAGCGCCGGGCCGGGAGCCAGAGGCAGATTGGCGGCGCTGCGCTGCATCACGCCGCCTTCCTCCACCAGCGCGGGGAACAGCTTCCTGATGTGGGACAGGGAAGCGAAGGGCCGCAGCGCGCCGCCGTCCTCGGTGGCCTGGGCCCGGGAAAGATACAGCTTTTCCGTGGGCGCTGACAGGGCCTTCCATACGTCCAGCAGGCGCAGGCTGTCCCGCCCGTCGTCGGTCAGGGACAGGTAGGCGTGCAGGCCCGCTTCGGCGTCCTCCTGCTCCTGGGCGGTGAGCAGGCCGGGGGACGGAGGCGAAAGCACCCCGTCGGTGAGATTGCACAGAAACAGCGCTTTGGGCCGCGCCAGGGTGAGGCCGCCCAATTCGCCGCACATCACCGCGTCGGCCTCCGGCGGCAGAGAGGACAGTTCGCAGGCCTGGATGCCGGCCTCCAGCCAGGCGGCCAGGTGGGTCAGGGTCACGGGCATGTCCCCGAGCAGGGCATGGGCCTGGGAAAGCAATTGCATCATGGCTTCCCATACCTGCCTGGCCTGTACCGCCTCGGCGGCAAGGCCGCGGGCCAGAAGCGCCTCCTGAGCGTCCAGCAAACGCTGGTACACGCCGCAGGCCGTCAGATAATCGTATATTTTTTCCAGCGCCTCCCGGGCGGAAGCGGCTTTGCGCACGCCTTGCCGCATTTCTTCCAGCGGCTCCATCAGCAGCGCGCGCCCGTCCTCCACGCCGGCGCACTCCCCGGCGGAGCCCCGGGTGAAGGGAGAAAGCCACATCTTGCCCCGGATGCCGTAGGAAAGGATGTAGTTTTCCAGCCGCCAGGCGTCCTCCTCGAGGATGGGCGCGTAGCCGGATTTGATCACTGTGGCCATGTCCCCGGGGTCATAGCCGCCGGCGGCGGCCCGCAGGGAATAGATCAGGAACCGGGCCGCGCCGTGGGAGGCCGCGGGCAGTTTCTGCGCCACGTAAGCGGGAATGCGGTAAGAATCCAGCACTTCCTTCAGCATTCCGGCAAAGCTCGGGTCGCCCATGGCCACGGCCATTTCGCCAAAGGGCATGCCCGCTTCGTTCAGCAGCAGCATTTCCTGGGCGATGAAATGGGCCTCGAAATAGGGATTGGCCGCGGCGTAAAGCCGGATGGCCGGGGCCGGGCCGGAAAAGGGGACCGCGGGGGAGGGGAGAAAATGCAGGGAAAGGTGGCGCAGCTCCGCCGCCTTGTTTTCTTTTTCCCCGGGCAATTCCAAAAAGCGCGCCGGCAGCCCGGCCTCCCGGGCGGCGTCCTTCAGCCGCATGGCGCTTTCCCGCACCGGGGAAAAGGCCTCGTCGCGGCCCATCACGATCAGGGCGTCCACGTTTTGGCAATGGGCGGCCAGGGTCAAAAGCAGCCGGTTCATCTGCCCCGTGAACACGTCGAAGCCGTACACTGCGGCTACGGCGTCGGGCCCCAGCAATCCGCTGTCCGGCAGGCGGCGGAGCATGCTGTCCAGCACATCCTCGCCATCCACGAATTGGCCGGCCAGGGTGTCGGCGTAAGCCTGATAGAGCAGGGCCAGATCGGAAAACTTATCCTTTCCCGCGCCCTCGGGCAGGGATTCCGCATAGGCAAGCAGCGCGTCCGGCGTTACGCCTGCGCGCTTGAAATCGGCGATCAGGGCGCCGGCCCTGGTGATAAAGCCCTGCCTGTCGGCGGCGCTTTCGTAGTATTTCAGCTGTTTTCGGCACTGCAAAAGGGCCTTGGCCAGGGCCAGCTGTTTTCCCCGGGCGTCGATGCGGGTGCGCCCGTCGGCCCCGGCTACGGCGAACACCCGCTCGGTGAGCCGCGAGGGCGACAGCACCTCCAGATCGAAAAACCCGGGCGCGCCCAGGCCGTCCATCAGTTCTCTTTCCGTTTGCAGGGTATACTGCTCCGGTACGATCACCAGCATGCGCCGGGCCCGGGAGGCCGTGTCGATCAGGCGGCGGCGCAGCGCTTCTCTTTCGCCGGACAGGATGTGCAGCATAAGGCGCTCCTTTCATTCAGCGCGGATGGAAAAGAAAAAACAGGGGATCAGTTCATGGCCACGTCTTCCATCACCCGGGCGAAGGCCTGGGCGGCGCTTTCCTTTACCCGGGCCCAGGCGTCCTCCTGCCCCGGTGTGCGGAGCCATTTGAGGCAGTTGCTGGTTTCTTCCAATAATTGCATATCGGTCCCCAGCGCCATGCCGGGAAGCAAAGTATCGCCGTGCTGGCGGGTGCCCAGGAAATCGCCGGGGCCCCGCATTTCCAGATCCTTCTGAGCGATCCTGAAGCCGTCGTTGGTTTCGCACAGGGTGGTGAGCCGCTCGTTGGGCGCGGCCATGAGGAAGCACCAGCTTTCCTTTGCGCCGCGGCCCACTCTGCCCCGCAGCTGGTGCAATTGGGACAGGCCGAAGCGGTCGGCGTTTTCGATCACCATCACCGTGGCGCTGGGCACGTTGACGCCCACCTCGATCACCGTGGTGGACACCAATACGTCCAGCTCTCCGGCGGAGAATTTGGCGATGGTTTCTTCCTTTTCCGCCGGGTCCTGGCCGCCGAAGGTGAGGCCCAGGCGCAGGTCGGATAACGGCCCCGTGGACAGCTCCGCGTAGGTGTCCTGGGCGCTGCGGGCGTCGATCACGTCGCTTTCCTCCACCAGGGGGCACACGATGTAGGTCTGCCGGCCTTCGGCCGCCTCCTGATGGATGAACCGGTACAGCCCGTCCCTTTTGCTTTCCGGCACGATGCGGGTCTTCACCGGGGTGCGGCCCGGGGGCATTTCGTCCACCACCGACAGATCCAGATCGCCGTAAAGCACCAGGGCCAGGGAGCGGGGAATGGGCGTGGCGCTCATGACCAGCTCGTTGGGCGCGGCCTCGCTTTCGCTGCCCTTTCGGGAAAGCAGACGGCGCTGGCGCACGCCGAAGCGGTGCTGCTCGTCGGTGATCACCAGGCCCAGATTTTCATACTGCACGCCTTCGGAAATCAGCGCATGGGTGCCGATCACGCACCGCCATGCCCCGGAAGTGATGTTTTCCAGCGCCTCGCGCCTCTCCTTTGCCTTCATGCCGCCGATCAGCAGCCCGCAGGGGATGCCCAGGGGCTCCAGGGTTTTTTGGGCATTTTCGTAATGCTGCCGGGCCAGGATTTCCGTGGGGGCCATCAGGGCGCTTTGGCATCCCGCTCGGGCGGCTAAAAACATGGCCCCGAAGGCCAGAGCTGTTTTGCCGCAGCCCACGTCGCCCTGCACCATGCGGCCCATGGCGGTATCGGCGCGAAGATCGCCGGCGATTTCCTCCAATACGCGGCGCTGGGCGCTGGTGGGCGGAAAAGGCAGGGTGTGCCAGAAGGCTTCCGGGCCGTCGGGCGGAATATCCAGGGCCATGCCCCTGGCTCTTTCGCCCCGCATGGCCGCCGCGGCGGCCTGATAGAGCAGCATGCCCTCAAAGGACATGCGGCGCAGCGCAATGGCCAGGTTTTCCCTGGTTTCGGGGAAATGGGCCTGGCGCAGGGCGAAATTCCTTTCACACAGGCCATGCTTTATGCGCACCTCTTCCGGCAGCGTTTCCGGGCAGCAGTCGTCGATCTGGCCCAGCGCCTGGCGGATCAACTCCCGCATCACCTTGGGGGGCAGCCCGGCCAGCGCCCGGTAAACGGGCAAAATGCCCCGCTCCCTGACGATCAGGGGCGAGGCCATGCGAAGGCGGCCCTGCTTGTCCCGGTCCACCCGGCCGTAGAGGGTCAGGGCGTCCTCTTTGCCCAGCTGCTCCTGCAGCCAGGGCTGGTTGTACCATACCACCGGCACGCCGCCGGTTTCATCGCACAGCCGCAGCGTAACCGAGCTCATGCCCCGGAAGCGGCTCAATCGCGGCGCGGTCTTGGGAAAGCCGGACACGCAAGCCTCCATCCCCGGGGCCAGTTCGCCGATGGGGGTGGTGGAAGAGGTGTCCTGGTAGCGCACGGGCAGGGTAAGCAAAAGGTCGGCTATGGAGTGGATGCCGGCCTTCTGCAGCGTTTCCAGCCGGACGCGGCCCAGCCCGCGCAGGTCCTTTAACGCCATCATATGCTTTTACCTTTTGATTTCCACGCTGATTTTTTCGTTGGGCGCGCTGTCGCCAAAAACGTCCTTGCCGCCGATGATCTGCCGGGTGATGACCAAAGTGTCCTCGTCGATCACCTCGATGGACAGGGTGCCGGTCTGCAGGGCCGGGCTTTGGCGGCGCTGATGGATGATTTCGCGGATCTGACTTTGCAGTTCCTTGTCTTCCCTGCCCCAGGGGAAGGTGCCCCGGCAGTAGGGATCGGAGGAGCCCTGCATGCCGGCCTCGTCGCCGTAGTAAATGCAGGGGATGCCGGGCAGGGCGCACAGGAGCCGGGTCAGCTCCACAAATCTGGCTTTGGCGCTTTCGTATTCCGCGGGGGTGAGCCTTTGGCCCCGGCGCTGGGCGGGCGGCAGGTTTTCAAAGGTTTTTTCGGCCAGCATGTTCAGGATACGGGCCCGGTCGTGGCTGCCGGCCAGGTTCATCAGGGCGTAATAGAAGGGCGCGGGATAATTCTCCTGCTGGCACTGGATCAGGCGCTTCAAGGCTCCGGCGTTGATATGACCGGTGAAGAAGGCGATGGCCGCCTCCCGGAGGGGGTAGTTCATCACGCTGTCCAGGGTGTCGCCCTGGCAGTAGCAGCGCATTTCGCCGTAGGCCACCTTGTGGCTGGCGTCCTCCCACACTTCGCCCAGCACCACGCTGTCGGGGTCCTGCTGCTTGGCGGCGCGGCGGAGCTTGCGCAGGAAATCCATGGTCAGTTCGTCCGCCACGTCCAGCCGCCAGCCGGAAGCCCCCCGGCGCAGCCACTGCCGCACCACGCCGTCCCTTTGGAACATGAAATGCTGGTAGGATTTGTTGTTTTTATCCAATTCCGGCAGGGAATGGAAGCCCCACCAGGAGGCGTACACGTCGGGATACCGGGAGAATTTGTACCAGGGGTAATAGGGCGACTGGGTGGACTGGCACGCGCCCACGCTGGGGAAGCGGCCGTAGCGGTTGAAATACACGCTGTCCTCGCCCGTATGGCTAAACACGCCGTCCAGCATGATGCGGATGCCGTTTTCTTTGGCCGCTTTGCACAGCGCCTCAAAATCCTCGTTGGTACCAAGCAGGGGGTCCACCTTTTCATAGTCGGCGGTGTCGTAGCGGTGATTGGAGCGGGCCTGCACGATGGGGTTCAGGTACAATACGGTGACGCCCAGGTCCTTGAGATAGGGCAGCTTTTCCTGAATGCCTTTCAGATTGCCGCCGAAGAAATCCCGGGCGCAGTTGTCGTCGCCGCCCTCGGGCATGAGGATGGGATCGTCGTACCAATCCTGATGATAGTAACATTCTTCCCTTTGCTGGAGGAAATCGCCCTGCCTGTAAAACCTGTCGGGGAAGATCTGATACATCACGCCCTTGCGCATCCACGCCGGGGTGGTGTACTCGGGATCGTACACGGTGATCTGCCAGGCCCGGGGCGTGCCCTCGGTCATGACGCCTTCGCCGCTCAGGCCGTCCTCCGGCGCGCCCACGGCCCAGGTTTTGCCGTTCTTATCCACGGCCCTGAAATCGTACCAGCACAGGATGGGAATATCGGGCATTTGAATCTCGGCGGCGAACCAGCCCTTTTTTTCCTCCGTCATTTCGAACCATTTTTCACTGCCGTCGTAAAAGCGCAAAGAGGCGGAAACGGCGTGGGGCGCCCTGAGGCGCAGCGTGACGGAGGCAAAGCAGGCCAGAGCCCCCAGGGGAGACCGGTACTGCACGGAAAAAGAATCGTGATACAGATGCAACGGAAAAACCCCGCTTTCTTTTTTCGGAATTCCTGTTTATCATACCATAGCGGCGGCGGAAAATCAATAAAACAGCGGCTGAAACAGCGTTTTTTCGGCGCCGGAGGGATAAGAAAAAGCGAAATGCGCAGGATTTACAAGCGGCCCCTTTTCAATTTGAAAAAGATGCGGTATAATTGCATTGATCCGGCCCTGCGCCGGCTGACCGCGTTTATTCCGCGTGAGACGTTCATTGCCGGCCCTGCGCCGGCTGAAAGGATGGGATCATGATGCGTAAAATGTTCATCCGGCTGTTTGCCTGCGCGCTGGCGCTGATTCTGGCGCTGCCCGCCGCTTCGATGGCGGAGTTTTCGCCGCGCCTGAACGCGCTCAAGGAAAAGGACGGCGTTGCGCTGGAGCTTACGGGCCAGTACCAGTCGCTCTCCAGGCTGTCCAAAGCCACCCTGCAGGCGGTGAATGACTGGCTGGCCAGATCCGCTGTGAAGGCGGAGGGCCGCCTGGGCGGGCAGATGAGCGCCGTGGGGCTGACGGAGGATGGCAAAGATGTTTTTTCCATCGCCACGCAGACCCAGGAAAACGGCGTGGTGACGGCGTTCAAGCCCTCGGGCAACGCATACCTTACCGGCAATGGGCAGAAGACCGCTTTTGACCTTATCGCCGGGGGCGGGGCGTTCGTGCCCGACCTGGCGCAATTCCCCGGGCTGTATGCGAAGATCGCCCGGGTAATGTATCCCGTGCTGGAGAGCAAAAACGAGGGCAAGGTCAAAAAGACCCGCACCACGGTGAAAAACGCCGCGGCCTCCACCAGCTATGTGGATTACGTGTTCAAGGCCGATGAAATGAACGCCCTTTGGCCCGATGTGGCGGCGGCGGTGATTCCGGTGATCCGGGATTTCTTCCGGGATCAGCCCGGCACCGCGGCGCAGATCGAGGAGCTGCTGAACAATCTGGTTTTCTCCGGCGAGTGCCGCTTCAAGCGTCTGCGTGAAAAGGAAAACGGGGATATGGGCGTGCAGTTCACCGGCGTGGCGGGAAAGGAAAACGACCTGCGCAAGGTGACGGTCTTTGGCGGCTATACCGAGGGCAAGGGCGGCTATCTGTCCGTGAAAATGCCCGCGGTGAAGGGGAAAAACACCCTGACGGCGCAGCTTTCCCTGGAAGAAGGAAAAACCAAGAGCGGCGTGCGTTCCCTCAAGATCAACGGCAATTACAAGAGCCGTCTGGACGGGGTGAACGAAAGCGGCACCGTGAAAGCAAGCCTGCGCAATACCATCAAAAACGATGACGAGCACTGGGCCGGCAGCGTGACCGTGTCCCAGACGAAAAACGGCACGAAAACTACCTATACCTTCCAGCCTGATCTGAAGTTCACCGCGGAAGGGCTGAGCGGCTCCGTCAAGGTGCAGCGCTCTGTCGGCGGCAAGGCGGATATGAAGGCCACGGTGCAGGTGAAGCTGACTGAAGCGGCGGCGGCGCAGCTGGAGGAGGCCGACACCGCCCAGGACCTCAGGGACATGAGCGAAAAGGAAGCCCAGGCCGCCGTAAGGGAAGAACTGCCGGAGCTGGTGCAGGTGGTGGCCCGGTGGATGGGCGAACTGCCCGAGGATGTGCGCGACCTTCTGACCCATGAACTGCGCACCGACGAATGGATGGCCATGACGGCGGTGGACGCGGCGGAGGAAGAAACGGAAGAAGCGGCTGAACCGGAAGAAGAAACGGCGGAGGATGAAACGCCCGCCGATGAAGAACAGCAGGAAGAGCAGCCTGAGGATCAGCCCGGGGAAGCCGCGGAAGACGACCGCTGGGAGGACGCCGAGGATGACGGCGACTGGCCCGCCGTGTCTGACGCGGACCGGGAGGGGCAGAAAGAAGACGATCAAAAAACCGACGCTTCGGGTGCTGAGAAGCCTGCCGACGGACAGGATCAAACGGATGACGACGATTGGTTCGGCGACGACTGGTTCAGCGAGGAAATCCCCGTGGAGGGCTACGGCGATGAAGAGGAGGGGGACGAATGAAGCGCTTGACCGCGCTGCTTTTGACCGCGGCGCTGCTGCTTTTGACCGTGTCCGCCTCGGCGGCTCCGCTGACGGAAAAGTTCTCGGGCCAGGTGAAGTCGCAGGGCTTTAAGGGCACCGTCACCTTCTCCGTGTCCGGGGCGGAAACCGCCGCTTTTACGGCGGATGAATGGGCCTGGCTCACCTCCGCCCTGCCCCGGCTGCAGATCGAAATGCGCCATTCCTTTTCGGGCCGCCGCGTGCAGACCGGCGCCAACGAGAATGAAACCGAGCTTCGCGGCGACGGCCAGGCCGATCTGAACGTGCTGCTGGACGAAGAACCGCTGGGCCGCACGATGCTGCTCTACAGCGATGATCTGGCGGGCCTGAGCAGCGATTTTCTTTCGGGGTACGGCGAAGAATGGTATACGTTTGCCCGGGGATGGAATCCGGCGCAGCTGCTTGTGAGCGCCGCTCAGGGCAACGATTGGCCCCCGGTGTGGCATCTTTTGCAGACCGCCGGGGAGCAGCCGGCAGAATGGCAGGATCAGGTGAACCAGCATCTGGTGTCCTTCCAAACGAAGCTGGGCGCGTGGCTCAACGCTTACGCTGCCGCCACCGCCGCGTCGGATGAAAACGGCGCGTATACCCAGCTGCAGTGGATCATTCCGGCGGAGGATGTAAAGCAGGAAACAAAAACGCTGCTGTCGGATTTCTTCGGCAACGATGGATTGCTGGCGCTGCTTCGCCAGATTGCCACCCCCCAGGAAGCGGCGTGCTATCTGCAAAGCGGCATGGCGCCCATCTTTATGAACTGGGTGGACCGGCTGTCGCTTGCCGGGCAGATCGAAATCACGCGGCGCTACGGCACGGCCGGAGAAGCGCTGCTGGATGAAATCCGGCTTCCCTTCGCCAAGGGCATGCCGCTTTCTTCCCTCGTCATTTCCGTAACGCCCGGCGACGGAGGAGATACCTGGGCCTTCCGGGGCGAAAGAGAGGACGGGGCGTCCTTCTTCGTTTCCTGTCTGCCCGGGGCGGAACAGATTTATTCCGGCACGGTGGAAATCTCCCTGCCGGCCGCCGATGGAAAAGATGCAAAGCAGATCGCCTTTGACTACAACCTTTCCTGGGACGGGGGCAAGGAGGTTTATTCTCTCTCCGCCGATCGTTTTGAACAGGCTGTGCAGGCCACCCTGGTGCTCAAGCCGCATGAAGGCGGAAAGCCTGCCCAGTCGCTGACGCTGAAAGCCATGATGAGCTCCGCCAGCGCTATCAGGACCCCCGTTTATCTCAACGCGGAGCTCACCTGGCGGGACCTGGACGGCGACGCCGCCGTGACTGCCACGCTGACGAGCCGTACCGCCTCGCCCGCGGACGTGGACAAGCTTGCCAATCAGAAGCAGACGGTGCGGCTGGATCAGCTGCAGGGAAGCGATCTGCAGGCGCTGCTGAACGAATGGCGGCAGCGGGCTTCCGCCTGGCTGACCAATGCGGCCGAGCTGCTTTTGCCCAAGTCGCTGCCGGAGCGCTGACCTGACGCCCCGCATGCTTTGCCCGTTTCTTCCATATGCTGGGAAACGGGCATTTCTGCGGATTGGGGAACAAAAAAACAGGACGGGGAGGATCATTCGTGAAAAAAATACTGTGCTGCCTGATGTGCCTGCTGCTCCTGGGCGGAGCGCTGCCCGCCCTGGGAGACGGCGTTGCGATCACCAATCGTCTGACCTTCGGAGAACGGCTGGCGGACATACCGGGGCTGGATTTTCTGGAAAGCCAGCCGTTCATCAGCGGGCAGGTGCGGGAGCTGCTCAACTCCTGTGCCGTGCGGCTGATGATGACGGACGGGGAAATGTATGAAGAGATCAGCGTGGGGGATACCCCTGTGCTGACCTTTCAGGGCCGCAGGGATGCCGACGGCGGGTGGACGTATATCAGCAATTTGGCGCCCCACTATGCCCTGAAGCAGTCCGCCGGCGCGGCGAAGACTGCCGCTCAAACGTTCGATCCCGAAAAAACGGCGGCACGCATGCAGGAAATCGGGCAGGCGCTGACGGCGCATCTGGCGGAAGGGCTGGACGCTCTGCTGGAGTACGACGGGGACCTGGAAC
>Ga0310694_10006125_pt1 | contig 11409 bp, 4 predicted proteins | sample 174DNAGHGhighgp2_FD_203884 | JGI IMG/M metagenome (GOLD analysis project Ga0310694, IMG submission 203884) | Sheep rumen microbial communities from Palmerston North, Manawatu-Wanganui, New Zealand - 1742 DNA GHGhigh gp2 (v2) (version 2) | ecosystem: Host-associated > Mammals > Digestive system >... | reverse complement strand
CTTTATTATAGTATGCCGATGAGTAGTTTTTGTCTGGCTCCTGAATTTATTGCCTATGGAGGGCGAATTGATGATGATGGTGTGACGTCAGAGACATACCAATATAGCAATTTCTTTTTGAGACAAGATAGCGAGGGCAATGAATATTCTGAACCGTATCCCGGAATGGTTATTGCCGCTGACAATAATACAACATTTACTAATGTATGGAACTCGATTTATGGCAATGAAGATGAAGATCTTCAACCTTTATGCTCAAGCAAAACGTCTGTGTTTGGTGGTCGTTATGATGATCAAGATCACTACCTGTTTACTTCGTATTATGGCGCTGAACCTTGGGGCGACAATGAGTTCGGTTGGTGGTTCGGTAAGAATGCCTCCCACATTGATGGCATGGGTCAGGCATTTGAGAAGCCTCAGCACCCCTATCAACTCAATAATGTCTATCTCTGTATTGATGATTATGATTACGATGTTCGTGCCGATGTCACGATGACATGTAAGGTATATAAACTGTCAGATATACCCGATTATGGCGATGAATCTGTTACTTTGCCCGTAGTGCCGGGTGAACTTGTTTGTACAGGCGAGGCTTTGTTAACGCCTACTACAGCTGATGAAACAGGAGGCCTGATCACTTTTACTTTGTATGGAGAAGATGGCGCTGAATACGCTCCGATCATTGACTATCCCATCCTAGTGACCATTGAGGGCTATAACGGTCCTGACATGGAAAACCTAGTAGAATTCCGTGCTTACGTTTCACTTGACGACCAGGTCGATGAGGGCTACGGGGAGTTGGCCTATATCATGGTAGAGAAACGTGAATATGATGAAAATGATGAACCTATTTATTTAGGTGAATATGAATGGAAAGGATTGAACCGTTACTGGGACAACGGGTCAATAGTAATAAAGACTGGTTTCACCATTTTAATTGGCATTGATAACCCCTATATCACCTATGTTTACGAGCAAGAGGATGGCCAATACCTCTTCCCTGCTGCTGGTGGTTCCATGCAGAAAACTTGGCTTGACGGTACCCTTTCTAATGGTATCAGGTTCTCGACCTCTTGTCCCTCTCATGACGGTAGCTGGCGCATTACCTGTGATGGTAGCGAATCCTTGCCTAGTTGGTTAAACATCAGTCTGATAGATATCATTAACGCCACTGGATTCCATGGGGTTCGGGCCAATGTGTCAGCCTCTGCTCTCCCCAGCGGCATGACCTATCGCGAGGCGGTCATCAGGTTTGAGATTCCAGGCGACTATATCGAGTATAAGTTCATGCAAGGCACGCTGCCCATGGGATACAGGGGTGACGTGAATGCTGATGGCAACGTGAGCATCAGTGATGTGACTCAATTAATCGATATTTTGTTGAGTGGAGCTCAGGGCGGGCCAACTGCCGATGTGAACGCCGATGGCGGTGTCACCATCAGCGATGTGACCAGTTTGATTGACATGCTGCTTGGTGGCATTGAGCCAACCCTGATTGCTACTGGAAATAGAGAGTTCACAGTAAATGGCGTGACCTTCAAGATGATGGCTGTTGAGGGCGGCACCTTCGCTATGGGTGCAACCCGTAGCCAGAATGGTAGCGATTACAATCAGATGGAGAAGCCAGTACACATGGTAACACTATCAGATTACTATATCGGCCAGACCGAGGTAACACAAGCGCTGTGGCAAGCCGTGATGGGCTCTAACCCAAGTAACTTCACTGGTGATCTGAATTGTCCCGTTGAAATGGTGTCGTGGAACGACTGCCAGCAGTTTATCACCAAACTGAATCAGATGACGGGTATGAATTTCCGTATGCCCACCGAGGCTGAGTGGGAATTTGCTGCACGTGGTGGCATCAAGAATCGCGGTTTCAAGTTTGCAGGCAGCAGTAATATCGATGAAGTGGCATGGTACAACTCCAATGCTGACGGCACCACTCATCCTGTTGGCACCAAGGCGCCTAACGAGTTGGGCATCTATGACATGAGTGGCAATATCTATGAATATTGTCAAGACAGGATTGATAATGACTTCGCTTATCCTAGTGAGCCTCAGGTTAACCCGACGGGTCAGGAAACCGGCGATAGCCGCATCATTCGCGGCGGCAGTATAGAATATGGTGATGATAATTGTCGTGTCGCCCGACGTTGGGGTGACGCTACTTATGCCAAGTGGAAAGATCAGGGTCTGCGTTTAGCCCTGTAAGCAACACAGCAGCGTGACTGAATAGTTTGGCGCCTCGAGGACAACGTCCCCAAGGCGCCAATTTTGTATTTTCGATTGTTGTTTTGATGCGCTACTACGGGCGGTTTTTCTTGGCTGTGCCCCATTTCGAGGGCTTGGGACCCATGACGAGTTCAAGCGTGCCACCGGCGATGATGTCGCGATAGTCGATGTAGCTCTTGTCATAGCGCTTGCCGTTCAATCGGGCACTCTGCACGTAGATATTCTTGTCACTGTTGTTGATGGCCTTGACGATGAACGTCTTGCCGTCGCCTACATTGAGACGTGCCTCGTTGAATTGGGGAGAACCGATGATGTACTTGCCGCCTGCGGGCTCTTCCTGATACAGGCCGATAGACGACAGCACATACCATGCCGACATCTGGCCCACGTCCTCGTTGCCGCTCAAGCCGTCAAGGTCGTTGCGGTACTGTTCACGCAACACGCGGCGGATGAGTTGAGCCGCTTTCCAGGGCTGACCCACGTAGTTGTACATATAGATGATGTGGTGGCTGGGTTCATTGCCGTGGGCATACTGGCCAATGAGACCACTCACGTCAGGTGAAGCCTCTTCGCCCAAATCACCTTCGATGATAAACAGCGAGTCCAGTTTCTGGATGAATGCTTTCTCGCTACCGAACAGGTTCGCCAGGCCGTGCACGTCATGGGGCACAAGCCAAGTGTATTGCCAGGCGTTGCCCTCGCAGTAGTCGTCGTTGCGGTGCTTGGTCGATAGGGGGTCAAATTCGGCTGCTGGACGGAAATTACCCTTCGAGTCCTTACCGCGCATGAATCGGGTCTGCTTGTCAAAATAGTGTCTGTATGACTTGCTGCGGTTCAGAAAATAGTCATAATTCTTCTGGTCGCCAGTGACTTTGGCTATCTGGGCGATGCACCAGTCGGCGAGGGCATACTCCAATCCTCGCGCAACGGTCTCCTTGTCGGGCTCCAGGTCATAAGGGATATAGCCATATTGCTTCAACAGGCCCATTGAGCGCTCATCGAGCATTGCGCTGGTAACCATGGCCTTGAGCGCTTTGTCCTTGTCCACATCAAAGCCTTTCAGCACCAGGTCGGCCAGCACGGGCACGGCGGGATTGCCCACCATGCAGTCGGTCTCATTGCCCATCAGGTGCCACACGGGTAGTTTGCCCTGCTGCTCAAAGATGTGCAGGAAGGTTTGTGCCATGTCACGCTGTTTCTCGCGATGGATAAGCGTTTGCAACGGGTGGGCGGCGCGATAGGTGTCCCACAGCGATAGGGTAGTGTAGTTGGTGAAGTCGCCCTCATGCACCTCGCCGTCGGCACCGCGGTACTCGCCACAAACGTCATTGAAGACCGACGGAGCCACCATCGTGTGGTAGAGTGCTGTATAGAACACCGTGCGGTCATCATCGTTGTCAGTATTGATGGTCACCTTGCCTAATTCGTCATTCCAAGCATCATTTGCTTGGCGGCAGATGCTGTTAAAGTCCCATCCCGTATTCTCGCTCATCAGGTTGCCGATGGCGTTCTCGATGCTCACGGCCGACAGTCCTGTCTTGACCAGCAGGGGTTGGCCATGATTGAGCGTGGTGATCAGGCCAATTGTGTCGCCAGCGAGTTTCTCAAGTGTCACGTCTTGAGAGAATTCCATGGCAAAGAAGTCTTTTTGATTCCGTGCCCAACCTAACGAGTGACGATAGCCGGCAATCATGCGAGGTGAGATCTGCTTCATTCTCACTTGCTTAGGTGAGTCCCACCCGATGCCTTGACCCAAGTCAAGCAGCAGTTGGCAGGTCTCTTGATTTGATGTAAAGGTGTAACGGTGCATGCCAGTTCGCTTGGTTGCAGTAAGCTCCACTTTGACATAAGGCTTGCCGTTATCCCGCAGGGTGATGGCATAAAAGCCTGGTTTTACTGTCTCGTCGTCGTGGCTGAAGATGACCTCGCGCTGGTCGCGATGAGTCACTGGCAGCAAGGCGATGTCACCCAGGTCACCGATACCGGTGCCGCTCAGGTGCTGGTGTCCGAAGCCGATAAGCACATTGTCGCTGTCGTGGTAGCCTGAGCACCAGTCCCAACCTCGTGTAGGCTCAGTCGGCCCCAACTGTACGTAGCCAAAGGGCACGTTGGCCCCAAGGAACACATGTCCGTGCCCGCCCGTGCCGATGCGCGGATTGACATATTGGGTGAAGTTGCCTTCACTGGCAAAGCCAGCCAGGCAAGCGCAAATCGCGGTGATAATTAATAACGTTTTTCTCATTTTGTTTATCGTTGTGGGTTTCAATGTGCAAATTTAATAATAATTGCGAAAAAATAGCGAGTTCATGGCCTGGAATGATAATTATTTGATTAAATTTGCAGGTTGAAATACCTAGAAGCGAATTTTAACAACTTAACATTATATCATTAACAATTACAATTTTATGAAATTATTAAAGTTAACAGCAATGTCGGTTGCGGCGTTGGCCCTGTTGAGTTCCTCGACCTGCTCCAAGCAGGAAACGGCAGCTCCTGGTCAGGCTCCCGCTACCGAGAAAACTTCCGGTAAAATGGAAAAGAAAGAGTTCACTCCCGAATTCCTTAACCAGCTGGGCCGCGTGGGTGGTCCCCAAGTGTCGCCCGACGGCAAGAAGGTGCTCTATGGCGTGACCTATTATGACATCGCTACCAACAAGGGCAACTGCGACCTGTGGGTGATGGACGTTGACGGCCAGAATGCCCGCCAGATCACCAACACTCCTAACAGCGAGAGCAACTATGTGTGGATTGATGGAGGCAAGAAGATTGCCTTTATCTATCGTGAGGAAGGCGAGGGCAAGACACCTCAACTGTGGACAATGAACGCCGACGGCGGTGGCCGCAACTGCGTCAGCGATGTCGAGGATGGCATCGAGGGCTTTGTGTTCTCGCCCGACGAGAAGCGCGTGGTCATGATCTCGCAGGTCAAGTATGGCCAGACGGTACAGGACGTTTATCCCGACCTGGATAAGACCACAGGCAAACTCTATGACGACATGATGTACAAGCACTGGGACGAGTGGGTAACCACAGTTCCTCACCCCTTTGTGGCTGACTATGACGGCAGCAAGGCCGGTAACGTGAAGGACGTCCTCGAGGGTGAGCCCTACGAGTCTCCCATGAAGCCTTGGGGCGGCATCGAGTCACTGGCTTGGACACCTGACGGCAAGAACCTGGTTTACGTGTGCCGCAAGAAAACCGGTAAGGACTATGCTTTCTCGACCAATAGCGACCTGTACAAGTACAACCTCGAGACCGGTAAGACCGAGAACCTGACTCAGGGCATGATGGGTTATGACACCTATCCCATCATCAACAGCAAGGGTCAGATGGCGTGGCTGTCGATGGAACACGATGGCTACGAGGCCGACAAGAACCGCATCTTCTTCATGGACGAGAACGGTAACAAGAAGGACCTGACCGCTAACTGGGACTACAGTGTGGATGATATCGCTTGGTCGCCCGACGAGAAAGCCATCTATTTCATCTGCCCGTTCCAGGGCACTCAACCCATCTTCCGCATGGATGTCGCTACCCAAAAGGTAGACACCATCGCCATGGGTGTGTGTGACTTCAACAGCATGTCCTTTGTTAACAATGAGACCCTTGTTGCTTGCCGCCAGAGCTACCAGACTCCCAATGAGATCTGCAGCATTCAGATGGGCAAGGAGCCCGTCCAGCTCACCCATGTCAACGACGAGATGCTCGCTCAGGTGGATCCTATCGGCATTGAGAAGCGCATGATTCCCACCACCGATGGTAAACTGATGACTACTTGGGTATGCTACCCGCCCAACTTCGATCCTAACAAGAAGTATCCCGCTATCCTCTTCTGCGAGGGTGGTCCTCAGTCGCCCGTAAGCCAGTTCTGGAGCTATCGCTGGAACATGCGCATCATGGCCAGCAACGGCTACATTGTCATCCTGCCCAACCGTCGCGGTCTGCCTGGCTTCGGCTCAGAGTGGAATGCCCAGATCAGTGGCGATTACGGTGGCCAGAACATGCGTGACTACCTCAGCGCCGTGGACTACATGAAGAAGGAGCCTTACATCGATGGTGATCACATTGGTGCCGTTGGTGCCAGCTATGGTGGCTACTCGGTTTACTTCCTGGCAGGTAACCACAACAAGCGCTTTGCTTGCTTCCTGGCTCACGCTGGTATCTTCAACCTTGAGGCTCAGTACCTCGAGACCGAGGAGATGTGGTTTGTACAGTGGGATCTGGGTGGCGCTTTCTGGGAGAAAGGTAATGCTACCGCTCAGCGTTCTTACACTCAGGCCAACCCCAAGAACTATGTTCAGAACTGGGATACTCCTATCATGTGCACCGCTGGCGAACTCGATTACCGCATCGTCTTCACCCAGGCTTGCCAGGCATTCAATGCCGCCAAGATCAAGGGTCTGCCCGCCCGTCTGCTGCTCTTCCCCGACGAGAACCACTGGATTCTCAAACCCCAGAACAGCATCCTGTGGCAGCGCGAGTTCTTCCGCTGGCTTGACACGTGGCTGAAGCCCGACAGCGAGGCTGCTAAGGCCTACAAGGCCCAGCAGGACAGCATCAATGCCGCCAAGGCTGCAACCGCTGCTGTTGCCGCTCCTGCTCCTGTCGAGGAGAAGAAAAACTAATTAATTAGGCGTTAGGCATTAGGTGTTAGGCGTTAGGTTGGCGAAAGCTACCTAAAACCTAAAGCCTAATGCCTAAACCTTTTTTATAGTATGAACTATTCAGTAACCAGCAAGCAAGTCACTGTCCCGGCCAACGACTTCATCAGTCGCTATCGTGATGTGGAGCGCATGGCAACCTTGTGCGGTCAATGTCCGTCTCATGGCAACTCGTGGGGCTGTCCTCCATACGCATTCGACCCCGCAACCGTTAGCAACGGCTTCAAATCAGTAACCCTGATGGGAACGACCATAGAGTTTGATGAGGCGACATGTGCCGAGTGCACCACGGCCGAGATGTCAAGGTCAGTGGCCACACAGGCCATGCAAGAGGTGTGGAAAACGTTACTACCCGAGCTATATGAAAAAGAGCGCCAAGTGAAGGGCAGCCGATGCTTCACTTTTCGCTGCACTTTATGTCCCGAGGGTTGCACACGTCCCGAGGGCAAGCCTTGCCGTCACCCCGAACTATTGCGCTACTCGCTCGAGGCTGTAGGCTTTGACGTGACTGCTGCGGCAAGTGATTTGCTGGGCATCGATCTGGAGTGGAGCAACGACGGTAGTCTTCCCAAACACATCACCATCGTCACCGCCCTTTTTTACATGTAATTACCACGAATTATTCATGAATTAATGATCAATTCACGACAATTCACGTAAAATTTTTTAAACGCGAATTACGCTAATTATTTATTTGTAAATTCGTGTTAATCAGCGTAATCAGCGTTTCAATATGATAAAATTTTATTTTTCTTGTCTTCCAATCCCAGTGCGCGGATACCACCTAAAGCCTAAAGCCTGCTCACACAGCGAGCATCCCTTATATACATGTAATTACCATGAATTATCCATTAATTAATGGTTAATTCACGACAATTCATGTGAACATCTTTTTAACGCGAATGACGCGAATTTACGCTAATTATTTGTTTTTAATTCGTGATAATCAGCGCAATCAGCGTTTATAATAACAAGAGGTTGTTGTTTTTAGTTGTTCATCGTTGTTCTAGTTGTTTGAAAATTGATGGCGGATGCCAATTATTTTTGTTTTTCACGATTTTGTGCTATCTTTGCCACAATCTTAACCACAGCAATTATTCACCCTAAAAATAATTCGTCTATGAAACATCTCTTTAGATTCTCCCTGCTCCTGCTGGCCTTCGTGTTGCCAGCTACCTCCCTTGCCCACGACTTCGAGGTCGACGGCATCTACTACCTCATCAACGGAAACAATGTTACTGTGACTTATAAAGGAACGTCCTACAACGATTACAGCGATGAGTACTCTGGTTCTGTGACCATCCCTGCAACCGTCACCTACGGAGGCACGACCTATTCCGTCACAGCAATCGGTAGCTCTGCGTTCTATAACTGTAACGGTCTGACCAGCATCGTCATCCCCAACTCGGTAACTAAGATCGGTGATTCTGCGTTCAATAACTGCTTCGGTCTGACCAACGTACATATCACAGATTTAGCTGCTTGGTGCGGTATCAATTTTGAATCCTCCAATTCCAATCCTCTTTGTTATGCCCATAAACTGTATCTTAATGGTGTTGAAGTAACAGAATTAACTATCCCCAACTCCGTCACCTCCATCGGCGACTATGCGTTCTATAAATTTAACGGTCTAACCAGCATCACCATCCCCAACTCCGTCAACACCATCGGCGACTTAGCGTTCGCAAACTGCGGTGGCCTGACCAGAATCAACGTTGAGAATGGCAATGCAATATATGATTCGCGTAATAATTGCAACGCTATAATCGAGACAGCAACTAATACACTAATTACTGGCTGCAAAAACACCGTCATTCCCAACTCCGTCACATCCATCGGCAGTAGAGCGTTCTATGACTGCAGCGGCCTTACCAGCATAACCATCCCCAACTCCGTCAACACCATTGGCCAATCCGCGTTCTATAACTGCAGCGGACTGACCAGCATCACCATCCCCAACTCCGTCAACACCATCGACGCCTATGCGTTCTATAACAGCGGGCTGACCAGCCTCACCATCCCCAATTCCGTTACTTCTATTGGCAGCAGTGCATTCGATGGCACAGCATGGTATGATAATCAGCCTGATGGTTTGGTTTATGCTGGTCTTGTGGCTTACAAGTATAAAGGCACTATGCCAAGCGGAACAAGCATTACCCTAAGAAATGGAACACTCGGAATTGCTGGCTTTGCGTTCGCTCGCTGTACTGGCCTAACCAGCATCACTATCCCCAACTCCGTCACGACCATCGGCGAATGGGCGTTCTATGGCTGCAGCGGACTGACCAGCATCGATATCCCCAACTCCGTCACTTCCATCGGCGTCGGTGCATTCTATGGCTGTAGCGGTCTGACCTGCATTACCCTTGGCAACTCCGTTACTTCTATCGGTCCCAGGGTATTCTCTGGCTGCCGTGGCCTGACCAGCATTGACATCCCCAACTCTGTCATTTCCATTGGTTTCGCGGCGTTCGAACGCTGTACTGGCCTAACCAATGTCACCATCGGCAACTCAGTTACAACAATCGCTGACTGGACGTTCAGTGGCTGCAGCGGTCTGGCCAGCGTGACTATCCCCAACTCCGTCAACACCATCGGCGACTTAGCGTTCTATGAGTGTACTGGCCTAACCAGCGTTGACATCCCTAACTCCGTCACTTCCATCGGCAACCAAGCGTTCTATTACTGCACTGGCCTGACCAGCGTCAGCATTGGCAACTCCGTCAGCTCCATCGGAAACTATGCGTTCTATGGCTGCAATAGCTTAACAGAAATTTATAGTTTAGCTTTGACACCCCCAACAATAGGATCAAATACTTTCGATTCCTACTACTATCCACTATTTGTTCCAGATATAGCCCTTGATAGTTATACGTCGGCAGATTATTGGAAAGAGTTCACTAACATTGTTGGAATGCCTTACACCTTTGAGGTCAACGGTACTAGTTATCACGCCACGTCATTAAGCGCGGCTAGGGTGATAGCTGATGTTGAGGGAACATTGTACTGCGGTGATGTGGTAATTCCTGACTCGGTGACATACGAGGGAACAACTTTTGCGGTTACTGGGATTGAAGGCAATGCTTTTGACGGGTGTTTTGAGCTGACGAGCATTACCATTCCCAACACGGTGGAGAGCATTGGTGAACAGGCGTTCCAGGGCTGCACGGGGCTGACGAGCGTGACCATCGGCAGCGGTGTGACAAACATTGGCACCAAGGCGTTTAACTACTGTAACGCGCTGGAGACCGTGAAATGTATTGGCACGGTGCCACCCGTGATGGCAAGCGCTGACTGCTTCTCGACGGCGGCTTATAACCGCGCGACGTTGCTCGTGCCGCGCAATAGCGAGGCGACCTACGCTGTCGCGGACTATTGGTACAAGTTCGCCCACATCGATGGCTGGGGCAGCGCGGGCCGCGGTGACATCGATGGTGACGGCTTGGTCAACATCGCCGACGTGACCGCCCTGATCGACGCGATACTGAGAGGCGACCACGAGGGCGTCTATTTTGAGTCGGCCGACCTGAACAGCAACGGCCGCCTCGACATCAGCGACGTCACCACCATCATCGACATGCTGCTCAACGGAGAGTAGTTAACAGTGAACAGTTAATAGTGAACAGTTTGGCATCCGCATTCCCTGTCATCGGGAGCGCGGATGCCATTCGTTCAATTCGCGTAATTCGTGGATAGCTAAGAGCGCGCGGATGCCCCTGTAACCTCTAACTTGATCATCCATCGAGCAATCTTTTTCACATGTAATTACCATGAATTATTCATTAATTATTTGATTAATTCACGACAATTCACGTGAAACAAATGATCGCTCACTGCGTTCGCGAGAAATCCAAGAAAATCTTTTTTTTGATTTCTTGCGAGCATCCGCGAGCAATCTCTTTTTAAAATGCGAATGGCGCTAATTGAACTAATTATCGCTAATTGTTATCTATAAATCAGTGATAATCAGCGTTTATTTAATAATTCGCGAAATTAGCGTTAGCCCCGCAGGGATAGTGCGGTAGCTACATTCTAAACCTTGGCGTCTTTGCGTCTTAGCGTGGGGTTCCAGAGCGCGAATGCCTTCGTTTAATTCGTGGACCGTTAAGAGCGCGGATGCAGAAATAAATCCTTAGCGTCTTGGCGCTTTAGCGTGGGAGCAGGAAGCGGATGCCTAATCCGTAAAAATTGGCTACGCCGAGTTCGTGTAATTCGTAGTTTGAAAAGTTTATAGTATTGTAGCGATTTTTGTCATGGCGGGCAGGGTGGGGCTGATGTACCTTTGCGGTTGATGGGGTGATTAGTGCTTTTAACGTTTCGTTAACAGTTCCGCACCACCCTCCCATTTATTCGTGGTATTTAAAACATGCTTTATACCAGCCGATTAAAAGTCAACCATTAAAAATGCCCCGTCTGCCTTTTGACGGGAGCGTCAGTCAGTGAAATTAGCGAAATTGGTTGCTAAAGGTTCGCGAAATTCGTGTTAGCCCCGCAGGGATAGTGCGGTAGCTACATT
>Ga0310694_10006124_pt1 | contig 11410 bp, 4 predicted proteins | sample 174DNAGHGhighgp2_FD_203884 | JGI IMG/M metagenome (GOLD analysis project Ga0310694, IMG submission 203884) | Sheep rumen microbial communities from Palmerston North, Manawatu-Wanganui, New Zealand - 1742 DNA GHGhigh gp2 (v2) (version 2) | ecosystem: Host-associated > Mammals > Digestive system >... | reverse complement strand
GCAACGAGCACGATGTCGGCGAGGAGGTGTGGGAGAACGTGAGATACACGTTCAACGAGAAGGAGCAGAAGATAGACGAAGAGCTGTTGGGCACCTTCAAGCAGTTTCCGCTGAGGCTGGCATGGGCCATCACCGTACACAAAAGCCAGGGACTGACGTTCCGTCGCGTGAAGATAGACTTCTCAGGAGGCGGGGCTTTCGCTGGCGGACAGACCTACGTGGCACTGAGCCGCTGCACATCGCTCGAAGGCATCACCCTCGAAGAACCCATCCGCCGCAGCGACATCTTCGTACGCCCCGAGGTGGTGCAGTTTGCCCGGCAGTACAACGACGGACAAACCATGCGCCAGGCACTCTACGAAAGCAAGGCCGACAAGGAATACCACGATGCCGTAGAGGCCTTCGACCGCAAGGACTTCGATGCCTTCCTCCACAACTTCTTCCTGGCTATCCACTCGCGCTACGACATCGAGAAACCGGCAGTGAAGCGGTTCATCCGCCGCAAGCTGAACATCATCAACCGGCTGGAAAGTGACAACCGGCAGCTACAGCAGGAAATCAATCGACGCGAAGAGCTGCTGAAACGGCTGGCAGCAGAATACACCCTGCTGGGAAAGGAGTGCGAACAGGAGCACATGACCGATGCCGCCATCCGCAACTACGAGAAGGCACTCGAACTGTACACCGATGCTCCTGAAGCCCGCAGGCGACTGAAAAAGCTGAAAGCATAAGGACTGCCGCGAAATCAGCCGGTGAGGGCTGAAAGCATAAAAAACTCGCCTAAAATTTTGCCGTTTCGGAAATTATCATTAACTTTGCAGCCGAAAACGACAAAAGCGTCACTTGCGTCAGCAAGATTTCACGAAATATGCTTCCGTCCGCGAAGCCGTCATTGTCCAAAAGGTTTTCAAAATCCACATTTGAATCGAATAACGAATTACTGTATATTATAATTATGTACACGAAAGAAGAATTAGAAAAGCTCTCCATACCCGAACTGATGGAGATAGCCAACGAAGTAGGTGTGAAGGTGTCGCAGGACGACGAGCTGGAGAACGTCATCTACGCCATTCTCGACAAAGCAGCCGAAAATTCTGCAGCAGGCATTACCACCACCAAGCGTAAACGCACGCGAATAGCCAAGAAAGACCCCAACAAGGTATATACCGTCAACGGCACAGATGCCGAGAATCTCGATGCCGAAGCCACGAAAGCCAAGAAGAAGGCTTCGCTCGAAGACCTCTTTGCCCAGCAGGATGCCGCTGAGGCCGCTGCTAAGCAGCAGGACACAGAGGCTGCCAAGCAGGAGGACGAAAAAGCCGACGGCAAGCAGCCTGATGGCGACACCGCTGCTGACGCGAAGGCCGACCAGCCTGCCGCCGAAGCAAAGCCCGCCCCGAAGAAGCGTGGCCGCAAGTCGAAGAAGGAACTGGAGGCCCTTGCCGCTCAAGCCGCCCTTCAGGAGGCACAACAGCAGCAACAGGATGCCGACGTGCCCGAAGCCAACATCCCGCAGGCTGCCGAGGGTGGTGTTGATGCAGCACTCATCAACCAGCTACAGGAGAAGATGCAGCAGCAGGGCAGCCAGCAGGACCCCGCAGAAGACATCCAGCAGAACCCCGACGAACAGCAAGCCCCCGGAGAACCCGCCATCGACGCAGTATGGGAGGGCGACCCCGGCGACGGCACCGACTTCATTCCCGTGATAGACCTGCCGATAGAAGACCAGGCTGCCATACCCACCCTCGATATGTTCGACCGGCCCGTATCGCAGCCGCTGCCCCAGGAGGTGGCTCCGCAGCCCCGTCCTGCTTCCGCCAGCCAGAAGCAGAACGAACGGTTCGACTTTGAAGGACTCATCACCGGCAACGGCGTACTGGAGATTCTGCAGGACGGCTACGGTTTCCTGCGCTCCAGCGACTACAACTACCTGTCGTCGCCCGACGACATCTACGTCAGTCCGCAGCAAATCAAGAAGTACAGCCTGAAGACTGGCGACGTGGTAGAGTGTACCGTACGCCCGCCCCACGACAACGAGAAATATTTTGCCCTCAGCACCGTCAACAGCATCAACGGGCGACAGCCCCAGGAAGTGCGCGACCGCGTCAGCTTCGAGCACCTCACACCGCTCTTCCCTGAAGAGAAATTCAAGCTCTGCGGCGACCCTGCCACCACCAATCCCTCGGTACGCATCGTCGATCTCTTCTCACCCATCGGCAAGGGCCAGCGCGCACTCATCGTGGCACAGCCCAAGACAGGTAAGACCATCCTGATGAAGGACATCGCCAACGCCATTGCCGCCAACCACCCCGAGGCATACATCATGATGCTGCTCATCGACGAGCGCCCTGAAGAGGTGACCGACATGGCACGAACCGTCAATGCCGAGGTGATAGCCTCTACGTTCGACGAGCCTGCCGACCGGCACGTCAAGATTGCCGGTATCGTGCTGGAGAAAGCCAAGCGCATGGTGGAATGCGGCCACGACGTCGTCATATTCCTCGACTCCATCACCCGTCTGGCCCGCGCCTACAACACCGTCAGCCCCGCCAGCGGAAAAGTACTTACCGGCGGTGTTGATGCCAACGCCCTGCAGAAGCCCAAGCGCTTCTTCGGTGCAGCACGTAACATCGAGGGCGGCGGCTCGCTGACCATCATTGCCACCGCACTTACCGATACCGGCTCGAAGATGGACGAGGTCATCTTCGAAGAGTTCAAGGGTACGGGCAACTCTGAGCTGCAGCTCGACCGCATGCTGGCCAACAAGCGCATCTATCCTGCCGTCAACCTGGTACTCAGCTCTACGCGCCGCGATGACCTGCTGCAAGACCAGACCACGCTGAACCGTATGTGGATTATCCGCAAGTTCATTGCCGAAATGAATCCCATCGAGGCCATGAGCACCATCCGCGACCGCCTGGTACAGACCCACTCGAACGAAGAGTTCCTGCTTTCAATGAACGGATAGCACACGCTTGGAAATGAGAAATGGAACCACGCTTTCATTTCTCATTTCTTTCATTCCTCATTTCTCATTTCTTTCATTTTCTCATTTCTCATTTATCACCATGCAGCAGCTTCTCAAATACTTCCCACAGCTGAGCGACACCCAGCAGCAACAGTATGCGGCACTCGACGCACTCTACCGCGAATGGAACGCCAAAATCAACGTCATTTCGCGTAAAGACATCGACCATCTCTACCTGCACCATGTGCTCCACTCAATGGCCATCGGCAAGTTCGTCAGCTTCAAGTCTGGCACACGCATTCTCGACTTCGGCACCGGCGGCGGATTTCCCGGCATCCCACTGGCCATTCTCTTCCCCGAGTGCTCCTTCCGGCTCATCGACGGCACGGGCAAGAAGATTCGCGTGGCACAAGCCGTCATCGATGGCGTCGGACTGAAGAACTGCCAGGCCGTCCATCAGCGCGGCGAAGAGGAAATAGGGCACTATGACTTCGTGGTGAGCCGTGCCGTGATGCCCCTGCCCGACCTGGCCAAGATGGTTCGTAAGAACATTTCAAGCCGCCAGCATAACGCCCTGCCCAACGGCATCATCTGTCTGAAGGGGGGCAACCTCGATGCCGAGCTGCAGCCCTTCCGGCGCATTGCTGAACAGAGCGAGCTGAGCCGGTGGTTCGCCGAGGAATGGTTCCGCGAAAAGCATGTCATCTACCTGCCAATGTAGCACGCGAAAAACATGTCATCTACCTGCCGATGTAGCACGCCACAGCACGGCCTTTTCCTGCCGATGCAGCACCTTTGCTGCATAAATATACAGCTTCGGCAGCGTCATAAGCATAAAAGATGCAAAAAAACAGGGCACGTCCATTGTTTTTTTGCATTTTCTTTGTAACTTTGCAGCCCGGAATGAAATCAATCAAATCAACTCCTACGATATGAAAAAGAAACTGAAGAAGGTGCTCGTACTTGGCTCGGGTGCCCTTAAAATCGGACAGGCTGGCGAGTTCGACTATTCCGGCTCACAAGCTCTGAAAGCATTACGCGAGGAAGGCATCTCTTCCGTGTTGGTAAACCCCAATATCGCTACCATTCAGACCTCTGAAGGTATTGCCGACAAGGTGTATTTCCAACCAGTCACCACCCACTTCGTCACCGAAATCATCAAGAAGGAACGCCCCGACGGCATCCTCCTGGCCTTTGGCGGACAGACGGCGCTGAACTGCGGCACCGAGCTCTACCAGACCGGCGTGCTCCGTGAGTATGGCGTCGAGGTGCTGGGCACCAGCGTCGAGGCCATCATGAACACCGAAGACCGCGACCTCTTTGTCAAGAAACTTGACGAGATACAGCTGAAGGTTCCCGTCAGCCATGCCGTCGAGAACATGGACGATGCCCTGCAGGCAGCCCGCGAGATAGGATTCCCCATCATGATTCGCTCCGCCTATGCCCTGGGCGGTCTGGGCTCAGGCATCTGCCCCGACGAGAAAGCCTTTGTCGAACTGGCTGAATCGGCCTTCACCTTCGCGCCGCAGATTCTTGTCGAGGAGTCGCTGAAGGGATGGAAGGAGATAGAGTTCGAGTGCATCCGCGATGCCAACGACCACTGCTTCACCGTAGCCTCGATGGAGAACTTCGACCCCCTCGGCATCCACACCGGCGAGTCGATAGTGGTGGCCCCCACGTGCTCGCTGAAGCCCGAGCAGGTGGCGATGCTGCAAGACATCACCATCCGCTGCGTGCGCCATCTGAACATCGTCGGCGAGTGCAACATCCAGTTTGCCTTCAACGCACAGACCAACGACTACCGCATCATCGAAATCAATGCACGCCTCAGCCGCTCCAGCGCCCTGGCATCGAAGGCTACCGGCTATCCGCTGGCCTTTGTGGCTGCCAAGATAGCGCTGGGCTACACCCTCGACCAGATTGGCGAGATGGGCACCACGTCCAGTGCCTACGTCGCCCCGTCGCTCGACTATATGATCTGCAAGATTCCCCGCTGGGACCTCACCAAGTTTGCCGGCGTCAGCCGCCTCATCGGCTCCAGCATGAAGTCGGTGGGCGAAATCATGTCGATAGGCCGCTCCTTCGAAGAGATGATACAGAAGGGTCTGCGCATGATAGGCCAGGGCATGCACGGCTTCGTGGGCAACGACCATACCCGCTTCGAAGACCTCGACAGCGAGCTGGCCAACCCCACCGACCTGCGCATCTTCGCCATCGCACAGGCTCTGGAGGAAGGCTACACCGTAGAGCGCATCGAGCAGCTCACCAAGATTGACGTGTGGTTCCTCGAACGGCTGAAGCACATCGTAGATTTGAAACACGAGCTGCAGCAGTACAACCGGTTGGAGGACATGCCCGACGCCCTGCTGCTTGAGGTCAAGCGGTGCGGATTCTCCGACTTCCAGATAGCCCGCTTCGTGCTGAAGCCCCAGAGCGGCAACATGGAGAAGGAGAACCTGCTGGTGCGCCACTACCGCAAGGAGCGCGGCATCGTGCCCTCGGTGAAGCGCATACCCACGGTGGCGTCGGAGCATCCCGAACTGACCAACTACCTCTACTTCACCTACACGCATACCCCAGCCTTCCAGGACGAGTTCTCTGCGGCACTACAAAAAGCCAAGAGCTTCATCGAGTACGGGCTGCATCTGCCTACCTCGTATCAGCCCAAGCACGACATCAGCTACTATCAGAACGAGAAGTCGGTCATCGTGCTCGGCTCGGGAGCCTACCGCATCGGTTCCAGCGTCGAGTTCGACTGGTGTTCGGTGAATGCCATCAACACCGCTCGCAAGCTGGGCTACAAGTCGATCATGATTAACTACAACCCCGAGACCGTATCAACCGACTACGACATGTGCGACCGCCTGTACTTCGACGAGCTGTCGCTGGAGCGCGTGCTCGATGTCATTGACCTGGAGCAGCCCCGTGGCGTCATCGTCAGCGTGGGCGGACAGATACCCAACAACCTGGCCATGAAGCTGCACCGCCAGGGAGTGCCCGTGCTCGGCACGTCGCCTGTCAACATCGACCGGGCTGAAAACCGCGACAAGTTCTCGGCCATGCTCGACAAGCTGGGCATCGACCAGCCCGCCTGGCGCGCCCTGACATCGTTCGACGACATCCGCGAGTTCGTATCCGAGGTGGGCTATCCCGTGCTGGTGCGCCCGTCGTACGTGCTCTCCGGAGCCGCCATGAACGTGTGCTACGACGACGAGGAGCTGCACCGCTTCCTGTCGATGGCCACCGAGGTGTCGAAGGAGTTCCCCGTGGTGGTGTCGAAGTTCATGACCGAAACCAAGGAGATAGAGTTTGATGCCGTAGCCGACAAGGGCGAAGTGGTAGAGTATGCCATCAGCGAGCACGTCGAGTATGCCGGCGTTCACTCCGGCGACGCCACGATGGTGTTCCCCGCCCAGCACATCTATTTCTCCACCATCCGCCAGATCAAGAAGATTTCGCGCAAGATAGCCAGCGAGCTCAACATCTCGGGGCCGTTCAATATCCAGTTCCTCGCCAAGAACCGCGAGGTGAAGGTCATCGAGTGCAACCTGCGTGCCTCGCGCTCCTTCCCCTTCGTGTCGAAGATTCTGAAGCGCAACTTCATCGAGACGGCTACCAAGATCATGCTCGACGCTCCCTACCAGCGACCCGACAAGTCGGAGTTCGACATCGACCGCATCGGCGTCAAGGCATCGCAGTTCTCCTTTGCACGCCTCCAGAACGCCGACCCCGTACTGGGTGTAGATATGTCCAGCACAGGCGAGGTGGGATGTCTGGGCGACTCGCTCGACGAGGCCCTGCTCAACGCCCTCATCGCCACCGGCTACAAGCTGCCCGCCCCGGGTTCGAACATCCTCATCTCGTCGGGAGCCGCCAAGGGCAAGGTCAGCCTGCTTGAGCCCGCCCAGCAGCTGGTGAAGAAAGGCTACAAGGTCTATGCCACCGCCGGCACGGCACAGTTCCTCAACGACAACGGCGTGCAGGCCACAGCCGTCAACTGGCCCGACGAGGAGGGCGACAACAATGTGATGGACATGATTTCGCAGCACCAGTTTGCGCTCATCGTCAACGTGCCCAAGAACCACACCAAGCGCGAGCTCACCAACGGCTATCGCATCCGTCGCGGAGCCATCGACCACAACATCCCCCTGATGACCAATGTACGGCTGGCCAAAGCCTATATCGAGGCCTTCACAGCCCTCAGCCAGGACGACATCAAGATCAAGGCTTGGCAGGAGTACAACGCATGATGGCTGCCCCGTAGCCATCCCCGAATAACACGTGTTTTGCCGGTGTAAGGCTCCCCAGCCTTTACACCGGCAAAACGTGTCACTCTGCTGCTGTCTTCTGTTACCAGCCTCTCTGTTTCCGCTACTCATTCTCCAGTGTCTCGGCATTTTTCGACAGCGGAACAAACCTGCAAAAGTAGCAAAACCGAAAAAGCCCGTCATTTTTTTCAGATTTTCCACAATAGCTTCGTTAATGTCATCAAAATTTTGTACCTTTGTAGCCGCTAAGACGAACATGTCTATGCACGACGAGGCAGAAGACGGAAGACAGGCGCCCAAGCCCCTGCAGAACCACAGTAGAAAACATAAAACTTTTTTAAGGTATAAACGATGAAGATATTCTTTTTCAGAACCCCCCAACAGAGCGTGATAGCCACCGAGGCCGACCACACGCTGAACGAACAAGAAGTGACGGAACTATGCTGGCTGTACGGCGGTGCCGAGCTGACAGACAGCGAGACGCTGGCCGGGCACTACGTGGGTCCGCGCCGCGAGATGGTGACCCCCTGGTCAACGAATGCCGTTGAGATTACGCAGAACATGGGTATCGGCGGTATTCGCCGCATTGAGGAATACTTCCCCGTAGAGACGGAGGATGCCGACCACGACCCGATGCTGCAACGCATGTACAACGGTCTGGACCAGGACATCTTCACCGTCAACATCCAGCCGGAGCCTATCAGGCATGTGGACAACCTGGAGGAGTATAACGAGCAGGAGGGACTGGCACTGAGTCCGGAGGAGATAGAATACCTGCACAAGATAGAGAAGGAGAACGGGCGCCCGCTGACCGACTCGGAGATATTCGGCTTTGCCCAGATCAACTCGGAGCACTGCCGCCACAAGATATTCGGCGGCACGTTCGTCATCGACGGCAAGGAGATGGAGTCGAGCCTCTTTGCCATGATCAAGAAGACCACACAGGAGAACCCGAACAAGATACTGTCGGCATACAAGGACAATGTGGCCTTCGCCCAAGGGCCCGTGGTGGAGCAGTTTGCTCCTGCCGACCAGTCAACGAGCGACTATTTCCGCGTGAAGGACATCGAGAGCGTCATCTCGCTGAAGGCCGAGACGCACAACTTCCCCACGACGGTAGAGCCCTTCAACGGGGCGGCCACCGGCACGGGCGGCGAGATTCGCGACCGCATGGGCGGCGGTGTCGGTTCGTGGCCCATTGCCGGCACGGCAGTGTATATGACGGCCTACCCCCGTATAGAGGATGAGGGCCGCGACTGGGAGGACATCCTGCCCGTGCGCAAGTGGCTGTACCAGACGCCGGAGCAGATACTGATCAAGGCATCGAACGGAGCCTCCGACTTCGGCAACAAGTTCGGACAGCCGCTCATCTGCGGAAGCGTGCTGACCTTCGAGCACCAGGAGAACCCTGAAGAGGCCAAGTACGCCTACGACAAGGTAATCATGCTGGCAGGCGGCGTGGGCTACGGCACGAAGCGCGACTGCCTAAAGAAAGAGCCGCAGAAGGGCAACAAGGTGGTGGTGGTAGGCGGCGACAACTACCGCATCGGACTCGGTGGCGGCAGCGTGTCGTCGGTAGATACCGGCCGTTATTCGAACGGCATCGAGCTGAACGCCATCCAGCGCGCCAACCCCGAGATGCAGAAGCGCGCCTACAACCTGGTGCGTGCCCTCTGCGAGGAAGACCAGAACCCGGTGGTGTCTATCCACGACCACGGCAGTGCAGGCCACCTGAACTGTCTGTCGGAGCTGGTGGAAGAATGCGGCGGCGAGATAGACATGACGAAGCTGCCCATCGGCGACCAGACGCTGTCGGCCAAGGAAATCATAGCCAACGAGAGCCAGGAGCGCATGGGGCTGCTCATCGACGAGAAGCACATAGAGCACGTGCAGAAGATAGCCGAGCGCGAGCGCGCCCCGATGTATGTGGTAGGCGAGACCACCGGCGACGCCCACTTCTCGTTCCGTCAGGGCGACGGCGTGAAGCCCTTCGACCTGGACGTGGCCCAGATGTTCGGCCACTCGCCCAAGACCATCATGAAGGATAAGACTGTAGAGCACACTTATGAGGATGTGAAATATGCGAAGCCTTCCGATTACTCTGACTGCTCAGAATACTCAGATAAAATCAGCGAATACCTGGAGCGCGTGCTGCAGTTGGAAGCCGTAGCCTGCAAGGACTGGCTGACCAACAAGGTGGACCGCTCGGTGACGGGCAAGATAGCCCGCCAGCAGTGCCAGGGCGAGATACAGCTGCCGCTGAGCGACTGCGGCGTGGTGGCCTTAGACTATCGCGGCCGCAAGGGCATAGCCACCGCCATAGGCCACGCCCCGCAGGCCGGGCTGGCCGACCCCGCAGCAGGCTCGGTGCTGAGTGTGGCCGAGGCACTGACCAACATCGTGTGGGCACCGCTGGCCGACGGCATGGAGTCGCTGTCGCTGAGTGCCAACTGGATGTGGCCCTGCCGGAGCCAGGAGGGCGAGGACGCCCGCCTGTATGCCGGCGTGAAGGCCCTGAGCGACTTCTGCTGCGAGCTGCACATCAACGTGCCCACGGGTAAGGACTCGCTGTCGCTGACCCAGCAGTACCCCAACGGCGAGAAAATCATATCGCCGGGCACCGTCATCGTATCGGCTGGCGGCGAGGTGAGTGACATCCGCAAGGTGGTGAGCCCCGTGGTGAAGAACGACAAGCACGCCTCGCTGTACCACATAGACTTCTCGTTCGACAAGCAGCGACTGGGCGGCTCGGCCTTTGCGCAGAGCCTCGGCAAGGTGGGCAGCGACGTGCCTACGGTGAAGAACGCCGAATACTTTGCCGACGCCTTCATGGCCGTACAGCAGCTGATAGCGAAGGGATGGGTGATAGCTGGCCACGACATATCGGCAGGCGGACTGATAACCACCCTGCTGGAGATGACCTTCGCCAACAGGGAGGGCGGCATGCACATCAATCTGCACGACCTCTGCCAGGACGGCGACATCGTGAAGACGCTCTTTGCCGAGAACCCAGGCGTGGTAATCCAGGTGAGCGACGACCACAAGCAGGACTTCAAGGACTTCATGGAAAACTGCGGCGTGGGCTTCGCCAAGATAGGCTATACCGTCAGCAACAGCCGCGAGATGGTGGTGGTTTATCCTAATATGACGAGTGAGGCAAGCGAGACCAGCCAGCTCACCTTCGACATCGACCATCTGCGCGACGTATGGTACAAGACCAGCTACCTGCTTGACCGCAAGCAGAGCATGAACGGCAAGGCCCGCGAGCGCTACGAGAACTACAAGCAGCAGCCCCTGGAAATGAAGTTCAACCGCGACTTCACCGGCATGATGAAGCAATACGGCATCAGTGCCGACCGCCGCGAGCCGACCGGCATCAAGGCTGCCATCATCCGTGAGAAAGGCACCAACGGCGAGCGCGAAATGGCCTACTGCCTGTATTTGGCAGGCTTTGACGTGAAGGACGTGATGATGACCGACCTCATCAGCGGGCGCGAGACGCTGGAGGACATCAACATGATTGTGTTCTGCGGCGGTTTCTCCAACAGCGACGTGCTGGGCTCGGCCAAGGGATGGGCCGGCGCCTTCCTCTTCAACCCGAAGGCCAAGGAGGCACTGGACCGCTTCTATGCCCGCGAGGACACGCTGTCGCTTGGCATCTGCAACGGCTGCCAGCTGATGGTGGAGCTGGGGCTGTGTGGAAATGAGAAATTAGAAATGAGAAATGAGCAATGCCGTCCGCGCATGCTGCACAACGACTCGCGGAAGTTCGAGAGCGAGTTCATCACGCTGCAGATACCGCAGAACCATAGCGTGATGTTCGGTTCGCTGAGCGGCAACAAGCTCGGCCTGTGGGTGGCCCACGGCGAGGGGAAATTCTCGCTGCCGGGGAAGGAGAGCGACTACCACGTCATCGCGAAATACAACTACCACGGATACCCCGCCAACCCCAACGGCTCGGACTACGACGTGGCAGGCATCTGCTCTGAGGACGGACGCCATCTGTGCATGATGCCACACCTGGAGCGCGCCGTGTTCCCATGGCAGTGTGCCTGGTATCCGGAGCGCCGCCGCATGGACGAGGTGACACCGTGGATAGAGGCCTTTGTGAATGCAAGGAAATGGGTGGAGGAAAGGAAGAAATGAGGAATGAGAAATGAGAAATGAGAAATGA
>Ga0310694_10006121_pt1 | contig 11411 bp, 8 predicted proteins | sample 174DNAGHGhighgp2_FD_203884 | JGI IMG/M metagenome (GOLD analysis project Ga0310694, IMG submission 203884) | Sheep rumen microbial communities from Palmerston North, Manawatu-Wanganui, New Zealand - 1742 DNA GHGhigh gp2 (v2) (version 2) | ecosystem: Host-associated > Mammals > Digestive system >... | reverse complement strand
AGCAAAGTATCCACGGGACGCATAGGACCGCGGGAAATGGTACAACTCGGGCGCGCTCTTAGGGCTGTGGCACCGGTTAAACGCATCTGCGAAGAAGCACAGGGCAATGCGTATCTCTCCCTTCTGGGCGAACAACTGGATCCATGTCCGGAAATGCGCACCCGCATAGAAAGAGAGATTGTGCCGGATCCTCCTTTGGCCCAAGGAAGACCCAATATCATTGCGCGAGGGGTGGATACAGAACTGGATGAGCTGCGCGCTATTCAAACGGACGGCAAAGACTACCTCTTGCAAATTCAACAGCGAGAGATAGACCGCACAGGTATTCAAAGCCTCAAAATAGGCTATAACAACGTCTTCGGTTATTATCTGGAAGTGCGTAATACTTACAAAGATCAGGTTCCGCCTGAATGGATCCGTAAGCAAACTCTCGTCAACGCAGAGCGATACATTACCGACGAACTGAAAACCTATGAGGAAAAAATCACCACCGCAGAAGAGAAAATACAAATCATCGAAAACCGGCTGTATCAGGAGTTAATGCTGGCGTTGAGTGAATGGGTTCCTCAGATGCAACTGGATGCCAACGTGCTGGCACAACTGGATTGTCTTCTCTCTTTCGCCACCGTGGCAGCAGAGCATCATTATATCTGTCCGGATGTCAACGACAGTCTCGTTATTGATATTCGTCAGGGACGCCATCCGGTCATAGAGCAGCAACTTCCGCCGGGTGAACAATATATAGCCAACGACGTGATGCTGGATAACAACAGTCAGCAAATCATCATCATTACCGGTCCTAATATGGCCGGTAAATCCGCGCTACTCCGCCAAACGGCGCTCATCGTATTAATGGCTCAAATGGGGTCTTTTGTGCCCGCCGAAAGTGCTTCCATCGGCATTGTGGACAAGATATTCACCCGTGTAGGCGCTTCTGACAACATTTCCCTCGGCGAATCCACCTTCATGGTAGAGATGAATGAAGCGGCGTCAATCCTGAACAATCTCAGCGAGCGAAGCCTTGTTCTCTTTGACGAACTCGGACGGGGCACAAGTACTTATGACGGCATCTCTATTGCATGGGCTATCGTGGAGTATATCCATGAGAACAAGGGACATGCCAAAACCCTTTTCGCGACTCATTATCACGAGCTCAACGAGATGGAGAAGACCTTTGACCGCATACGCAACTACAACGTCTCCGTGCGCGAAGTGAACGGCAAAATCATCTTCCTTCGCAAACTGGTACGAGGAGGAAGTGAACATAGTTTCGGTATTCATGTTGCCAAGTTGGCGGGCATGCCTGCTTCCATAGTGGAGCGTGCCAACCATATCCTTGCAGACTTGGAGCGCGCTGCCAAAAACGGAGACATCGCCAAGCCAACGCAGCAAATAGGTGAAAGCAGGGAAGGACTGCAACTCAGTTTCTTCCAATTGGACGACCCCGTACTGGAGCAAATCAGAGACGAGGTTAAAAGTCTGGATATCAACAACCTCACACCTCTTGAGGCACTTAATAAACTATCGGAGATAAAGAAACTGGTAGGCGCTAAAAACTGATTAACGGATACGTAGATTATGAGATTCAAAAAAAGATATTTCTGGCGAGGACTACTCATTATGATCAGCCTTGCTATCGTTGGCACCACCGCCTATGTGGCACACAGCTACATCTGGAGTCTTCAAGTGCAAAACTTCGCCTCCAAAGTGAACCACCGCAATAGTTATGCTATCTATGATGGTACAACGATTGAGCAGGTGTTGGATATGATAGAGAAAGACTATGATATAGGCAGTCATATGTACTTCAGATTGCATGCCCGGCTGATGAACTTCCATTATCCCGAACCCGGCTACTATACCTTCGACTCTATCATCAGCGACCGCGAAATAATACGGCGACTGAAGATAGGCGAGCAGACCCCTGTCAAAATAACTTGGAACAATGCTATCCGTACCCGCGAACAATTGGCAGCCAAAGTGACAGGAAACCTGAGAATAGATAGCGCAACGCTTCTGTCGTACCTCGAAAACGACACCTTCCTTATACAATATGGCATGAACAAGGAAAACAGCCGCTGTCTCTTTATTCCGAATACCTACGAGGTTTTTTGGACTATCACACCGGAACAACTCTTCGCGCGTATGTATAACGAATATAATACGTTCTGGAACGCCGAACGCCGCGCAAAAGCGGAGAAATTAGGTCTTACACCGATACAGGTGGCAATTATCGCATCTATCATAGAAGGAGAAAGTCGCAACAAAAACGAACTACCCCTCATCGCCAGTTTGTATCTCAACCGCGTGCGCAAAGGGATGCTCCTTCAAGCTTGTCCGACCGTCAAATACGCTGTCGGAGATTTCAAACTGAGAAGAATCCTTTACCGCCACCTGCAAACAGACTCTCCGTACAACACGTACAAAACACCGGGACTTCCTCCCGGTCCAATCAGTTGTCCAAATCCGCAATCCATTGATTATGTGCTGAATGCGCCGGAGACAGATTATCTCTTTATGTGTGCTAATCCGGCATTGGATGGTACGCACATCTTCTCCTCTTCTTACCGAAACCACGCTAACGCAGCAGCACAATATCATCATATGATGGACACACTGAACACCTCACAAAACAACTAAAGTACAATACTTATGATATGGGATGACAATGAAGATATAGTGCGGATCGAATGTACTAATAGTGCACGCGATATCCAACAGCATCTGAATGAACTACGGGAAGAACGACGCCCTTATGTATTCATTACCAACACAATGAATATCAAACCTTTGCACCGCATCCTTGTTCCTGTTTCTATGCTGGAGGAGGAGACCTATAAAGCCGAAATATGTACCTATCTCGCCCGTAAAACAGGAGCACATATTATTCTCCTGCAAGCCAATGACTACGGCTCGCACGCGCGTCAGAATGTCAACCGTATCGTCACACATATCAATGCCGTCAACGAAAAACTTCAGCACCTGTCTTCCAACAGTAATAACGCTCCAACTACCGACGTTGCCGGCACTCCTATTTCTTATGAAATAGTCCCTGCCCGCAAAAACTCTTTCAAACTGATGCAAGAAGCCGCTGAGCGCCAGCGTGATTTTCAGCATGACCTGCTGGTTATTACTGCAAGCCGTGACTATGGACTGGACGACCTGCTCTTTGGCCCTCCTGAGCGCAAGGCTATCCAGCACGCTTTAGTACCCGTTATGCTGGTTAATCCCCGCGAAGATTTGTTTTCGTTGTGTGATTGACATTTTGAAATCAAAACCGAATAATACCTGTCAAAACGAAAGTAATTTGTCAATTCTTGCAAAAATATGCCATTTTGCTAACTCTATTTAGCAATTTTTAGTTTTTTGACACTTTTTTGCAAAAATATTTGGTCATATCGTCAAAAAGCAGTACTTTTGCACCGTGTTTTTCATGGTATTAGATTTAAGGTTAAATGAAAAGGTTGGGTTGTCGTGAGACAACCTTCTTTTTTTTCTTTTGTCGGCAACTTGTTTGCACCCTCTTTTGCTCCTTTTTACTTTTTTTTGCATTTTTTTGTCAAAATATTTGCGTATGTCAGAAAAAAGCAGTACCTTTGCACCCGCTTTTCGAATTTAAGCAACGAATTGCCGTTTCTGCGCGCCGATTAGGCCGCACAAGGAGAGATGGGTGAGTGGCTTAAACCAACAGTTTGCTAAACTGTCGTACGGGTAACTGTACCGGGGGTTCGAATCCCCCTTTCTCCGCAAAAAAGAATTAGGGATGTCCGATGGTCATCCCTAATTCTTTTTGTGGGAAGGCAGGGAGCCTTCTCACTCCCCGTTCGGGAGTTCTTATCTCGCACTTTGTGCTCGCACGATTATTGCTGCGCAATTTTCGAATCCCCCTTTCTCCGCAAAGAATAAAAGTGACTTGTCTGTCTGAGTTTACTCAAGCAAGCAAGTCGCTTTTATTCTTTGAACAAGGTGCCAGCGGCAGCTTGTCGGGATTACGCAGAAATCCCCCTTTCTCCGCAGGCACCGCGGTGTTTTTGTGCTTTTATTGACTTTAGTCCACTATCAGTTTTTTGAATTTAGCGTGCCTCTTGTCGTCCTGCATGAGAAGGTTCATTTTGAATTGTCCGTCACGTGCGCCTTCCGCAATACATTGCGCCTTGAATGTTTCAAATGAATCCTTTTGCAGACGATGCGCAATCGGAGGTTTGACGCGGAACGATTCTCGTTTGGCTTTGTACTCTATGTTTTCTTCCGCCAGCACTTCGTCTACGCGTTTGGCAAAAAACTCCGCTTGCGCTTGAGTGGTAGAGAGGTCCTCAAATTCAAAGTAGAAATGGTAGGCAGAAATAGACAAATCCGCAAATCCGACAAAGAACTTCACGGGCATTTTCAAGTCTTTCTCCGCAGTGCGGACTGCCTCGATGAACTGGCGCTCGTGGAGTTTTTCTCCTGTCATGGTAACGATGCCGTTCACCTTTTGAATCATGTGTACGGTGGGTGTATTGACAAAGGAAGGACCCACTTCGACGAGGTCATTCATGTTATATCGGTACAATCCCGCAAAGGTGCTCACGAACGGGCAGTAACGTTTACCCTGTTCCAGTTCGTGCAGTTGCAGGAATCGCGGATTAGGGTTCTCCAGGTCTTTTTCCTCTATAAACTCATAGTAGTGCATGTGTGGAAAGAGCACGGTATTATTGGTATCGTCCAGAACGAGACCAAAACGGCACTCGGAAGAGAAATAGCCGAATTCCTGATGGAGCATTTGTTCGGGGAACGAGTCTTTGAACTTATCGAGATAGACCTTGGTGTTTCCACATTTCCATGTATTGAGAATCTGCAAGTCGGGCCAATAATGTTTGGGCAGTACACGACCGTATTTTGCTTTTAGAGCCCGCAATTCGGCGGCACGTTCCGGATTGGGTTTGAGATAGGGTAGGATAGCCGCTCGGATTTCAGGACTGATATTCAAATCGGCTTTTAGTGTACCATGCTCTATGTCGTCGCAGTAACTGTCAAAATATTCGTTCACATTATTCTGCATCTCAATGATGGTTGAAGGATTGGCAGTGACGATGAGTGTGACATTTCGCTCAATGCCCATTCGCATAATGGCGTAGTACCTTGCGGTGTAGTCTGCGATAGAGAAAACCGCAGCGGGAGATGCATACAGTTTCTTGACGAACTTAGGGCAGTCCCGTTGTGTTACTCCGCTGACGGAACCGAAAATAGTGCCGTCAGGAGCATAACCCTCAATGACTTTTCCGACGATGCTGACGATTTTGCCTTTATACACTTTCGGGCGGTTCTTGATGAAATTGAACAGCCACACCTTGGTCATCTTGCCATATACAGAATTCAGATACACATCGGTGATAGGAATCCATTTGGGTTCCTTGGTAGTACCGGAGGTAGTGGCATACATGATTGGTTTTCCGGGGAAGAGGATGTCCGCCTCGCCGTTTTTGTGGCGTTCAACGTACGGACGCAGGGATTCATACTCTTGGGCAGGGACGTATTTCTGATACAGGGAATATAACTCTGTGTCATCTTTGGCTTTGAGTATCTGTTCAAAATGGTGCTCCTTGCCATAGAGGGTGTCCTTGGCATAGGTCAGGATACCACGAAGTGTTTTCTCGCTCGTTTTGCGGGGATCTCTGCTCGCTGATTTGAGTTTCAGATACTGAATACCTCCTGCTACACCGAGCAGGAAATTAGGTACAAAAGCATTACTGAGTTTTTCCATTATATATCTGTTTTATTTGTTGGTTTGAATGAATTCGTCTATCCATTAGTTTGGATGTATTGCACCGTGTTTCCTACGCAGGACAAATACTGCTGGAAGGCATCTTGGGTGATTACAACAGTCCCTCGGCAGTCGTTGGGGTGAAAACTCAGCGACGCTGCCTCTTTGAGATGACTGTCTAAAAAAAGGATAACATGATTATCCGTGTCATTAATCAATCCGAAAGGACTGACGCTTCCTGGCTCCAAGCCCAGATAGCGCATCATCCGCTCCGGCGAAGCGAAAGAGAGTTTTCCCGGAGCTCTATGCCCCTGCGAGACGAGCACTTCCTTTAACCAATGCTCTATATCGTGTATTGCCAAATCATAATCGCAGGGGAAACAAATAAGATAGTGCTGGTCACCTTTATGGTTACGCATGAAGATATTTTTGCAATGTACGCTGCCATCCTTATGCCACCAGCGCTTGGCTTCCTCTATGGTTTTCCCCTCGGGATGATTGTACGTTGTGAACGGAATATTGTGGTCCTCCAAATAGCGCAATACTTTTTCCTGACGCGGGGATATGATCTCATAATCTGCCATTTTTCATGTGAATTTCGATTTGCGGGTGCAAAGTTACAACAAAAAATCGACATATGCAAATGCAAATTCCACTTTTTAGTTTATTTATTTGTATATATGTAAATTTATTCGTATCTTTGCAGCGGATTTTACGAACATGTATATTCATCTGGATTGCAATAATTTCTTCGTGAGTTGCGAGTTAGTCTCGCGGCCGGAATTGAAGGGTACGCCGGTTGTTGTGGCCAATAATAATGACAACAACGGCGGGATTATCCTTGCCCTAAACCAAGAGGCGAAAGCGGTTGGTCTGAAGAGAGGCAATCCTATTTTTCAGGTGACGAAAATCATTGAGCTAAATCATGTGACGGTCATTGATGTCCATCATCAACTCTATCACGATATCTCGCATCATATCATGGATGAAGTGCGGAAGACGGAAATGGTGCTCGGATTCGTGCAGTACAGTGTTGATGAGTTCTTCGGCGAGATGCCGGATGACGATCCTGTCCGTCTCCGAAGTTATCTACAGGAGCTCAAAGACCTGATTTTTCGCGAGACAGGTATTCCTGTCAGTTGTGGGGCCGGAATAACATACACGCTCGCCAAAACAGCCACATGGTTTGCCAAGCATTATCCTGCATACAAAGGCATCTGTATCATGCCGGCAGACAAACGCGAATCTGCACTTGCACAAGTCCCCGTCAAAGATGTTTGGGGAATTGGAAGACGCAGCATCAAAACTATTGATTATCAAGGTGTCAAGACAGCGTTAGACTATACCCGCCTGCCCGAAGTGTGGATCAACAGGCAATTCGGAGTCACCGGCCTGCGCACATGGAAAGAGTTAAACGGCATTCCCGCCATCACTATTGCCGGCCACGAGCTACAGAAATCCATCATGTACAGCCGCACGTTCGCGCATATGACAAGCAGCAAAATAGTGCTGCTGCGCGAACTGAGCAACTATGCCTCTTCTGCTACCCGTAAATTGCGTGAGCAGCAATCACTATGCCGTACCGTAACGCTATTCTTGGCAACAAACCGCCATCGGGAAGACTTGCCGCAGTATCATGTGGACGATACGATCAAACTGGGCACAGCAACGGATGACTCTGCGCTGATCATTCACGCCGTGACACAATTGCTGGATAGATTATTCCGCGAGAACTACCAATATAAACAAGCGGGTGTAATCTTAGGGCAGTTGCAGCACTCCGATGCAGTACAGTTAGATCTCTTTGCACCGAACCAAGCACAAAAACAAGAGAAACGGAAACGCCTGATGCAAGCGATAGACGGCATCAACCAGCGATTTGGACGTAACCAGATTCATTTTGCTGTACAAGGCACTGAAGCGGACACCTCCGAGCAACCGGCCGGCTTTATGAGACCGAAGAGAGTGGATGAATAGAAGTTAGCCTTTTTCATTATTACGCCCTAATTAGCCTCTATTCAAAAGATTCCGACAGCCGGCATCGGTTCGTCAAAAGACTTCATGTCCGCCATGATAGCCTCTTTTTCGCTTTTCGTTAAATTGGTCATATTCTTATGTTTAAATTTATTTACCGTTTTTATCAGCCTCAATGAGGGCGAGGAGTTGAGAGACGGCTTCTTCCTGCGGGATGTTTTTGAGGACGCACTCTTTGCCGCGATAGAGGGAAATACGGTCACGACCGGCTCCCACATAGCCGTAATCGGCGTCCGCCATCTCACCCGGACCGTTGACAATACAGCCCATGACGGCGATCTTTAGACCCGTGAGGTGCGCCGTAGCTTTTTTGACCTCAGCAACGGTTTTCTGGAGATCGAACATCGTTCGTCCGCAACCCGGGCAGGAGATATACTCCGTTTTATATATACGCACGCGCGCGGCTTGGAGGATGTCCTTGCTCAGGAAATTGAGTTTGTTCTCCGAGAAATTCGGGTTGACGAGCGACAACTCGGTTGCCTTGTAATCCCACAATAGGCGTCCGCATTCGGCTGCGGCTTGGAGGCTGAACAGAGACCAGTCCTCTTCTAATGATGTATAACGGATTTCTGCATTGCCGCCGATGTTATCAAGCACTTCGGCTGTGATACTACCGTCGTAACGCGTGCTGTCTTCGTCTGCAAAATAGTTCACCAAGTCTTGCGCCACAGGTATCTCATTCTCAGGCGCTTCGCTGAGGCTCACGCGAATGGTGTCTCCAATTCCGTCCGCCAAGAGTGCGCCAATACCCACTGCCGATTTGATGCGTCCGTCTTCGCCTTCTCCGGCTTCGGTCACGCCGAGATGGAGTGGGAAAGCCATGTGTTCGTGTTTCATGGTCTTGACGAGCAGACGCACGGTCTCGACCATGACGCGCGTGTTGGAGGCCTTGACGGAGATGACGATGTTTTGGAAATCATGTTCCACGGCGATGCGTAAGAACTCCATGACGGACGCAACCATGCCTTCCGGCGTGTCGCCGTACTGATCCATTATCCGTTCAGATAGCGAGCCGTGGTTGACGCCGATGCGGATCGCCGTCTCGTGCGCGCGACATATATCTAATAGGTGTACGAAACGCTCCTCTAATTTGGACGCATCCTTGCTGTAGTTTCCCGGGTTCACTCGCACCGCCTCGACTACTTGTGCAGCTGCATCCGCCACTTCAGAATTAAAATGAACATCTGCCACCAACGGCACTGCCGTCAATACTTGTGCGTGGATCTCTTTGAGCGACTCCACTTCACGCAGACCTTGTGTCGTGAAACGCAACAACTCCGCTCCGGCTTCTATGCACCGACGTGCCTGGTCCACCGAACCATCAATATCGTTGGTCGAAGTGTTCGCCATCGTCTGGATGCGAATAGGGTAGTCTGAGCCGATAAAAATGTTGCCAACTTGCACATTTATGGTCTTTCTTCGCTGATTTTCTAATTTAATTTGCATAAAAATGCCCTAAAATGCTATTTTTTGTTAAAAAAGTTCAAAAAAATTTGGTCATGTCAAAAATTTGTAGTACCTTTGCACCCGCTTTCAAAAATTAGGTTTTCAGAAACCCTCTGGGGTCCCCGAAAATTTCTAATTTTGGGGGAGAGCGAGAACACGGCGAAAATTCATATGAGCAATTTCATTGCGAATCGTATTAAGCCGTAATTCGCGCGAGGAGAATCAGTAGCTCAGCAGGTAGAGCACATCCCTTTTAAGGATGGGGTCCTGGGTTCGAGCCCCAGCTGGTTCACAAAGAAGAGAGTTTAGGCTCTCTTTTTTGTTTTCCTTTTCATTCTTTCAAATAGCGCGGTAACAATTTTGCGCTGCAAAATTACTACAAAAAATCCAAATGTGCAAGATTTTTTTCAAAATAATCGTTTGAACGTAGTAAAAAAAGAAATAAAATTCATTTTATTTTGCCATTTGCTGGATTTTGCGACCGTAATTTCGGGGGAAACGTAGTGGCGGAGTCCGAAATTACTACAAAAAATCCGAATACGCAAGATTTTTTTCAAAATAATCGTTTGAACATAGTAAAAAAAGAAATAAAATTCATTTTATTTTGTAGTTTGCCGGATTATACTGCTTTTTTTGTGGGTGCAAGCATTCAATCCCGCGACCTCCCCGCGACCTCCCCGCGACCTGTACATAGGGTGCAAGGTGAATTTTACTTTGGCACGAAGTTTGTAATACTCTTTTTTGCATATTAAAATTTTCAAAACTATGAAAAAGATATTTGGATTTTTAGGTGTCGTGCTGCTCATAGCAGCCGTCAGTGCCGGAACAACGCTCGCCGTGCTGAAATACGGCAATACTTCTATCCCGTCTCCCATAAAGGGAGAAGCCACCTCAAACCTCTCTCTTGTTTCCAATAACGGACAAAACTCCCTCTCCTTGGGAGAGGGTCGGGGAGAGGTGTTAGATTTTACCCAGGCAGCCGAACTGTCCGTCAACGCCGTGGTACACGTCAAAACGACGTACCGCAATCAAATGTCGTCGCAGCAGATGGATCTCTTTGAGTACTTTTTCGGTCGTCCGGGACAGCAACGCGAAATGCCTGCACAACAGGCTTCCGGGTCGGGTGTAATCATCTCCGAGGACGGTTACATCGTGACCAACAACCACGTCATTGACCGCGCAGACCAGATTCAGGTTGTCCTCAACGACAAACGCGAATACACGGCGACGCTGGTGGGCACGGACCCGAACACGGATATTGCGCTCCTGAAAATCGAAGAGACAGGCCTGCCGGTGATTCTCATGGGCAACTCTGACGACTTGCGCGTCGGCGAATGGGTGCTTGCGGTCGGCAATCCGTTCAACCTCACCTCGACCGTTACGGCGGGTATCGTGTCCGCCAAGGCGCGTAACATCAATATCCTCAATGCGGAGATGAAGATTGAGTCGTTCATCCAGACCGACGCCGCCGTCAACCCCGGCAACTCCGGCGGTGCGCTGGTCAACACGCGCGGCGAGTTGGTGGGAATCAATACCGCCATCGCCTCGCAGACAGGTTCGTATTCGGGCTACAGTTTTGCGGTGCCGACGAGTATCGTGCAGAAAGTGGTGAGCGACATCCGCCAGTACGGTATCGTGCAGCGCGCCATCCTCGGCGTGCAGATGCGCGAGATCACGTCCGAACTGCAGAAAGAGAAGAAACTCAGCACGTTACAAGGTGCGTACGTGGAACTTGTAGTGCCGGATGGCGCGGCAGAGAAAGCAGGCATCAAGAGCGGCGATGTGATCACGCGTGTTGACGATGCGGCTGTCAAGACCGGCACCGACCTGCAGGAACATATCGGTCGCCACCGCCCGGGTGATGTGGTGAGTGTGACGCTGCTCCGTGATGGCAAGACCATGACTGTTCAGGCAACGCTCACCAACCGCGATGGCGGTACAGGAGTCATCTCCGCCGAGGACAAAGCGTCTGTTCTGGGTGCTACGTTCTCCGAACTGACTGACGCACAAAAAGAACGCCTGGGTATCAACTACGGCCTGCAGATCAAGTCCCTCAAGGCGGGCAAACTGAAGAGTGCCGGTGTACCCTCGGACTTCATCATCCTGAAAGTCAACAACCGCTCCGTGCGCACAGAAGAAGACCTTGACGACATCGTCCGCCGTGCCAACTCCGCCTCCGAGCGTGACC
>Ga0310694_10006120_pt1 | contig 11412 bp, 11 predicted proteins | sample 174DNAGHGhighgp2_FD_203884 | JGI IMG/M metagenome (GOLD analysis project Ga0310694, IMG submission 203884) | Sheep rumen microbial communities from Palmerston North, Manawatu-Wanganui, New Zealand - 1742 DNA GHGhigh gp2 (v2) (version 2) | ecosystem: Host-associated > Mammals > Digestive system... | reverse complement strand
TGGTTTACGCCCCTTACGCATGACCTCCGCATAGGCTATAGGGCTTATCGGTTCCTCTTCAAAGAACCTATTAAGCATATCCAACTCCTTCAACGCACGCAGAACCATCAGCAAACTGAGTACCGACGTGTTCTTGCCGTTCTCTATCTGACTAATGCTAAAATCCGATAACCCACAACGCTCTGCGAGGGCTTTTTGCGAAAAATTTGCCCCCAGACGCAATTGCTTGATCTTCTGCCCCATGATCTTCAGCAGGGCTCTATCCGATACCAAATACGGGTCATTCATTTCTATTAGATATATCTATAGTTAAACACAAATATAACCAATAACTTTTGCTATATCAATAGTTATAATCAATCAAAATCCGCTGCAAAAGTACTGCTTTTTTTTGATATACGCAAGGATTTTCATAAAAAAAAGCGCCGCAGCGCCTTTTTACTTATCCTTTTTATCGAACGGCAGTTCGTCTTGGGGCTTGATATGATCGATTGCCTTTTCGCTACTAATGACCGAGCGCCCCAAACGATGCTCTATATCCGCACGAGCGTTGCGCGCCACTTCAGCACCGTCTTTCGCAACATGCGCCGCCTCCACGATGCCTTCCGGATTACGTTCCTTACTCAGGTCAGTAGCCGTTTGTTCCGCAAGCGCATTAAGCAGCAACTCCATATTGGTCATGTTATCGCGCAGGTTCTGACTCGTCAGACCCTTATGGTGCTTATATTCGCGCGTCGTCATGCCGCTCCATACCTTACTCATCAGGTCGGTCAACGCCGCATAATCGGACTCGCTCTCCACACCGCTGCGCTTCCATTCGTCCGTCAGTCCTTTACGAATCTCGATCGTCTTGATACGCTGGTTGATCCAACTCTCCGAATAGCCCAAACGGCGATAGTCTTTTACGGCTTGCTCAATACTGAGCTCCGGATCTTGCAACTGATAGAACCGCTCGCTTCCCACCTGCGCTAACCACCGCTTCACCGGTTCGGCTTTCTTCGAAGGAATAGACTGGATAATACGCAAAATCTGTTCAAAATCAGCGACATCTGATTTATAATACTTACCATCAGCTGCCTGCAATTTCAGTTGACTACAAATTGTAGGCAACTCAACTCCCTCTGCTTTAAGACGGGTTTTAAGTACACTCCAATATTTAGCTGCTGATCTTTTCTCCGGCTGATCAGTTAACACCTGAATAATGTCCATAATAGAGAAGTAGTATTTCTCCTTCTCGTCATCCCAAACCACACGGATCTTTGTCTGGTCAAAAAGCTTTACCAAGTCGTACGTTGCCATATGTTTCAAATTTTGTGCAAAGATACAAAAAATTTTTGACATATGCAAGGATTTTTATAAAAAAAATGAGACAGCACGGAAATAGGTTTTTGTAAGAGGTTGAATTGTAAGCGGGTAGATGGTGTGTTGCTGTTGCAGGGGAGTAAAATGAAAGAAGGGGGTATAGAGAAAGAGTTTGGAGGGCGACGTATATTAGTAATAGATTTCATAATGAGATCGCGAGACCTCGATACTGCGAGACCTCGAAAATGTTAAACCAAAACTTTATTTATTATGATTAAAAACCTTAATTCGATGGAGGGACAGGAAGACCTCCGCATTGTGGAACATCTCGACATGCAAAAACTTCCTGAGCGTGTACAACAAATGATTTCGTTGGCTTCAACACCGGAGGAGAAGGACATTATCCTGATGGCTACCCTCGCGGCTGCGAGTGCGTGCATACCTAATTTATATTTCAGGTATGGTCCGACCGGCAAGAAATACTACGCGAACTTGCAATGCTTTATTCTGGCAGCCGCGGCAAGCGGTAAGGGTATCGCCAACCAAGCGCTGGAGATGGTGCGTGTGATTGACGAGCAGTATCCGATGCTGGTAGCGGGCGACAGTACGTTAGCGGCTTTCTACAAGGCGTTGGAAGAGCGCGGCGGCTGCGGATACATGCACGAGAGTGAGGGAAGTGTTATTACGGACATCTGGAAAACGAGTGCGGCGAACTACAACACGGCTTTGCGTAAGGCGGCAGAGCATGAGGCGATCAGCCGGAACCGCTGTACGGGCAGTTCGGAGATCAAGAATCCGCGGTTGAGTATGCTGCTGACAGGTACGTTCGGGCAGTACAAAGCCTTGGTGCCGAGCGTGGAGAACGGATACTTCAGTCGATTGCTGACGGTGGTTATCCGCGACACCCATCCGTTTGACAAGCGGTATGTGAGCTCGAAAGGCGGGCAATGCGCCATTCCGCGAATCGTGGGGCAGCAGTTGTTGCGTACGTACGAATCGTTAATGAGTGCGGGCGAGCGGGAATGGAGTCTGACGGAAGCGCAGAAAGAGCGGCTGGGCGAGCATCTGGAAACGGAGTACGGTACGCTCATAGGGCTGCTGGGCGATAACTTCCACTCGGCGGTAGTGCGTATGGCGGTGCAGATCGAGCGTATCGCGATGATATTGACGGCGATGAGGGGAGAAATACCGGCATTTAATGCCGGGACAATGGACGAAGAGAGCGGCGAATCCGATTCGCCTGTAAAAGAAGAAAGAAGCAGGATACAATCTCTGCAAACGAACGAATGTTGGTATTGCAGGGATGAGGATTATGAGGCGGCGGAGATGATCGGAAACAAACTTTTGCTGCATATGGCAGCGGCGTACCGGATGATAGACGGGGATGCGCAGGAGGTTGTGCCGGAGATCAAGCCGCTGGATCAGAGGAAGGTGCTTTTTGAGCAGCTGAAACCCGAATACAAACTCCAAGAACTCATAACCGAGGCAAAAAGTCAAGGCATCTCACGAGCTACCGTCATCCGATGGAATGATGCTTGGCAAGAGCAAGGAATGGTTTCGAAAATCGAGTACGGTCATTACAAAAAAGCATGTTAAGCCATGAGACTCTGAGACTCTTTGAGACTCCGATTTGCACATATCATGCTGGTTTTAAGGCGATTGCGCAAAGAGTCTCAGAGTCTCACAGTCTCACTGCAAAATTTTGTCGGACAAAACTCGATAGTGGGGCGTGGGTAGGACGATGTTAGGTAGTTGTACCGATGATATCGAACATATATCAAACAAATATCAAACTTATTAATAAATTATAACTAACGATTCTAAGCAATTATGGCACAAGCAGAACTGAGCGTAGGCTTTGATTGGCTACGCGGCAAATTGAAACGGGATTCCGAAGTGGTGAGCCGCTTGAAAGAATACCGAGCAGACGACGGGACGCTGATTAAGTACGGTCCCCAGGAAATCTATTTTAAGGAAAAACGCGATTACAAGCGTCATCCGCGTCGTGGCGCGGAGGAGGTACAGGCGCAGAAATGGAAAGAGGCCTGTCGTGGGGCGAGCGTGATTATTAAGGATAAAACGCACCCGCGATATGGCGAGTTACGCGCACGATGGAATGCCCAATTGAAGGGGCAGCCAGATGCGTTGTTGGATCCCAAGCGGGTAACGATGTTTCCGAATTTCGTGCGGGTTATTCTTCTGAAGGAGCTTGAAAGCGGAAGTACCCCATAGATTCGAGCTGCATGACTTCGTCTCGCACTTCCGGTGTGTAGCGTCCGTGCTCGCGCATGGCGCGCCGGAACTGCGAGGCGTTGTTGCGCTCGGTATAATCGATGCTGAGATGCTCGCTGAGCCACTGACGGATGTCCTTGTCGGTGCATTTGCGGCGGATATAGCCGAGCTGGCGCATGGCATAGACGGCAGTAGTGAGGTCACGGAAATGGGCAGGGTGTTGCTCCATGAGTCGGAGGTGGTAGAGCAAGTGAGCTTGTACCTCTTCGGGTACATCGTCTGCCCAGAAACGGAGTTCTTTCTTGGGGAGCAAGCGGTCGGTTAGGAAGGATGTCCATTCTCGCTTCCATTGGTTCCATTGTTTTTGTTCCGATGCATCAAAAAGCCTGGACTCATCGGATAAAAATGCCCAATCGATTTCTTGCGAGAAGATAAATTTGCGGTCGGCAGAAGTGATTTTAGCGCCGGGTATCTCCTGCTTCATGGCTACGACTTCGTCGGAGAGCCACTGCAGATAGCGATCCATGATATCGGCGGCTTTTTCTCCCTCAAAAAAGAACGTAGGTGCTTCGGTTTCATCGGGCAAATCCGCGAGTTGGATGACAGTCGGGACATCGGTCCAATCGGTTTGGAGCAAACGCTGGCGGCGTGTCTCGACGCGTGCGGCGTCAATGAGCCATTGGGCAAAGGGCGTTTTCCAAGGCACAACTTCCCATATATGCTCGCAAAAGGACTCCAGCACCAGATGATGCATGTACGTTACGGCCAGTTCCATCGCCAGATCGAGCAAACGCATGTTGGGACAAAGGTCGGAGAGATTATTCTCGCCGGTAGCAAACTGGACGTAGTTATCGCGGAGCTGGCTTAGTTCGGCAGCGAGGTAGCCCCAATCGTCGCGAAGCACCTCGCGTTCGTAGCGCGCGAAGAAATCTTGCTGTTGCTCCGGGGTGTCGAGCGCGATGCCACGCGCATCGCCTTCGTCGGTATCAAGGAGTAGGACGGCGAGGATAGCCGCAGCGAGGATGCCGCGCAACTCAATGGGATCACCAGCCTCGGGCGTATAGACGAGCGTATGGGCCTCGTAGCGCGTACTCGCGTCAAAAGTATAGTTATCTAACAATCTTTTCACTTCACCCCAAAATTATCCAAATAGAAATGCCTTAGCCATTTTTTCTTGCTCGCTGCGCGATATGCCCAACTTGCCCGCCACACGTCGCCAACCGCTCACCGCATCACGCACATCACCGATTATCGTCTCCGCATCCGTATCCGGCACGCCAAAGAACGGTGCCACCTCTCGCGCCAAATCCATATCCAGCGCATTATCAGCCTCCGTGATGTTCAGACTCAGTCCTCCCCCGTAATACGACGGATTCAAGTCGTATGCCGGAGACAATCGCCAACCCTTCTCCGTCAGCAGGAATCCATGATTGCGCAAATGGTCGTCGCAGTTGCTTATCGCGATGTTAAACACGATCCTGCGCCACATCTGCACCAGATCCACCGTCACTTGTGCGCTGTACCGGCTTATCCACTCCGCGATCTCCAGATACGAACAACCATCGGTCTGCCCGTCCGCATAGCCCAGCATCGACATCGCTGACGTGAAATGCACTCGTTCCCCCTCCGCGTTCCTATCGAACCGTCGCGTCATGAACGTCGCATACTGCCCATACCGCACTATCTCGAATGGTGCCACTTGCACGCCGCATCGCTCAGCCAATGTCATCGCCACAGCCTCCCATGCTCCCACGTCCGTCCTGTCATTACGGCTCGGGAACTTAGCTATCCATAGCGAACCATCAGGCTTGCGGATGTTTGCCTTCGGACGTGCTCCACCTAACGACGAACCCGGAGCCAATAGTATCTGTAACCATCTCCGCACATCCGCATCGTCATCCGATTCCAAGTGCCAACTCGCCTCTTGCAGCTCCCGCAACAATGCCAACGGAGGTGCCGCATAATCCGGCTCGTCATCCAGGAACGGACCATCTTCTGCTGTCTTGAACCGCAACGCACCCATACGCGTCTCGTCATGCACTCCCAGCAGAAAATCACTCTCCATCATCGTCCGTCTGCTCCGTCCTTCTTCCTTGGCAAGGACAGACTCCCTACGCTCTATCAGCACACGCCCCCATCTATCCGGACACGAATCGGTAAATACACCGAAGTTCGGCTTCTTGTCCGACACATATTGCAGCCCGCCGAACAACTGCAGATCCGGATCCAGATGACGACAGACTTTCTGTTTTAGCCATGATGCATCAAACTCGAACGAAAAAACTTCTTTCCCTCGAATCGTCTCTGCATACAGTCGGCCTACCGATAACGGACTTACCGTCTGCGCATCATCCCAATATACGTATATCGTCTTCATCCTTGCGGCTGTTTGGTGGCACGTTTCTGCACTTTCAGTCCCGCATCTTGCAACTTACGCCCCAGCACATCATCGCTTGCTATCGTCAGTAAATCGTCCTCCAAACCCAGCACAATCAGCACCCGGAAATACGAACCGATAGCCACACCTTCATCTCCGTTTTCGATCTTGATGAGTGTGTTACGCGCTATTCCTGCACGTTCGGAAACTTGCTCGGAGGACAGATCACGACGCAATCGTGCCATCCGTATCTGCTCACCTAACTGCGACAGCATCCGTTTATGTTTCGGTAACAGTTCTCTTTTCATTGCCTTTTTGTCTTAATGTTCGAAATTTTGCGCAAAATTACAACTTTTTGCGCATATATGCAAACATTATTGCAATTTTTTGAGAATTTCAGGCGATTGGGGGCGAATTATTTATACAAATACCGCTTTATTGTTTGTTTCTCGGTGCGGGCGAGGGGGGTATCAGTGATTTCCACATCGTAGAGTTGGCTATATAATGGGAGCTCGGGATTGATGGTGCGAAGTACGTGCCGACGTATATCCGTATCTGCCACAACAATCGCGACCAACTTACCATCGCGGGCAAGGACGATGGATTCGGAGACTTCGGGCAGGGCATTGATCTTGCGCTCGATGTCTTCGGGATGAATGTTTTCTCCATTGGGCAGGACGATCATATCCTGCTCAAGGCGGCCTGCTACATAAAGATACCCATCTTCGTCCAAATGGCCTTTATCGCCGGTATGCAACCAACCATCATTATCTATCTTGCGTGCTGTGGCTTCGGGGTCCTTGTAATAGCCGAGCATGACGTTCTCGCCTTTGACAAGGATCTCGCCGGCAGGGGAGATGCGCAATGTTAATGCATCACATACCTTTCCTGAACTTCCTACTTTATATGCAGATGGATTAATAAGACATATAAGCGCAACTGTTTCTGTCATCCCATATCCCGGAGCAATAGGGATTCGGAACTTCTTCATTTTCTCGCCTGTCTTACTCGACAATCCAGCTCCACCGATTACGATATTTTCAATTCCCAATAGTTTAAACAATAATAGTTTTAACGCTCCTGCGCCTGCAATTTTTTCAACCATTGTCGGAACCATTACAGAGAGATATGGTCTTACTTTGCGAATTGCTTGTATCAAACTCTCCGCTCGAAGCTCTCCTCTGTATAAAAATATCCGGCAGCCTCGAGTAATTGGCACAACTATTTCCAACCCCAAACCAAAAGCATGCGCAAGTGGGAAATAGGATAGAATTTTCTTGTTTCGGCGAGGAGGGTATGTTTGGGCTACACATTCCGTAGTGACGCTAATATTTTTGTAACTCAGCATTACCCCTTTTGATTTCCCCGACGTACCCGATGTAAAACAAATCATGGCAAGGGAATCCGGGGCAGATTGAGGAAAGCCGCAATCGAAATTGGAGATTGGAGATTGGAAATTGGAAATTGGAAGATTTTCTCCGCGCAAAATAGACCAATCCGAAAGGGAGATGACGGACGAGAGATCGCCCAAGATTGGTCGATGCGATGAAGAGAGTTCCTCCCACAAATCCTCATCCGCAAATAGTGCTTTGGCATCGGAGAAATCGACGAGACGGGCGATCTCATCCGGCATGAGGGTGTGCATGACGGTGACCGACACACCCTGCATCTTGGCGATTGCGAGATAGGCGATGACCCAGTGGGCGGAGTTGGCGCCACAGATGGCTATATGGTCTCCTTTTTGCAGACCAAGATTGGTCAGTAGCTCTGCCACGCGGCAGATCTCCGCGTACATCTCGCCGTAGGTATAGTGGTTGCCACGCGAGGTATCTTGAGCAGTACCGTCCTCGGTGAGATAAAAATCCGTGAGAGCCGGGCTGTCCCAGTTCTCATTGATGGTTTTTGCTAATCTATCTAGGTAGTGTTCGGTCATTTTTGATACTCCTCTATATAGTTATATAAATCCTCCAATGTAATGATGGCCTTTATATCACGCATGACGATAGTGCATCCAAAGGTCTTTTGCGCGAACGATGCGATTGCCACAGCATCCACACTTGTGATACCTATATCTCGTTTGAGTTCCGTATCGGGCGTTACAAGAGCACGATCAATATCCAAAACCCCGATTAGAAACGCATTCGTCCTTTCTATTATCTCTTGCTTTGTCATATATTGTTTCGATTTTCGATTATCGAATTAGAGAATCACCAACCTTAATGGTTTTTGGGGTAATACGCGGGGCACGACCGGGTTCGAAGAAAAGAACGATGTCGCTGCCGCCAAAGAGGAATTTACCTAACTCAGTGCCCTGAGTTAATTGGTGATTGGTGATTGGTGATTGGTGATTTGGAAATGTCCACACAACGGAACTGACTTGTTGGACACCGACGGGAACGATGGCGAGTTTGCCGAAGTCATGGGTATCGAGAACGAGCACGCCGCGAGTCTCCAGCATCTGGAAGTCCGTCACGCCGCATTGCTTATAGCGATACCTACCCTGCTCCTCATCCCAGATGATGACACCGCCTCCGGCATGGATGCCTTGGATCGTGCGACAGTCCAATACCGTACCATCGCACGGCATATGGAAACGATGGTAGTCAAAGACATCGAGGATGATATGGGTCGTTTCGCCTCCTGCAAAGGTCTCGCGATACGGGCTGTCGCCCAACAAATCAAGCCAGTTGGCTATTGAAGCGGTTTTTATCAGTCCTTCTTCGGCGATAACTCCGTCGCAAGGGCTGATAAAGGTGTAAGGTGTATGGTGTAAGGTGTATGGTTTTCTCAATCTTCTTGCAAAAAAATCATTCCAACTATGCCAGTTATCGGGCGATTCATAACGATCGGTATCGAGTTCGAAGCGTTTGTCCGTGCGCGCGAGTTGGTAATACGTATCATTCCAACTATCCGGACTACTGAGCCATTCGCCCCAAGCGATATTGTACTCTTTTAGCCATTGCGCCACACGCGGCTCGTACTGCAAGTCTCCTAATAGAAAATAGAAATAGCCGATGTTCTGGTCAATGCGGCGGAAGAACGAATGGTCTTCGCCTACATCCATCGCTTGCCACGGCATACAATGCGCGAAACGCTCCACATAGGCGCACCACTGCGCTATCGTCCGCACCGGATTGGTCTCCAAATGCGGATTCTCTTTTGCTGCGCGCTGCAATTCCTTTTCTAGCGATGCACACAAATCTGGATATTTAGCCAATAAGCCATTCAACATATTTATGTACTAATGCGGCGAATTTTTGTATCGATTCGGGTTTGTAATGGGTAACGGAATAACGATAACGCAAGTGCAACGTTTCAGCATGCTCCACAATCTCAACATCTAAAAGCGCATACGCATACTTCGATTCATATTCCAAATCCGGCACGCGTAATACATTGACAGCATAATTCCAACGGTTATTATAAGGTGCTGTCAGCGTATAGGGATAATCGCTATGGGCTATACCGGAGCGGATTTGATTGCGCGCTTCGCGGATCAAATCCGATTTGAGATTGGAGATTGGAGATTGGAGATTTTTTATTTGGAAAGGAATATCACGATGCAGGCTACCAAAGATACGTTGTTCTTCCGGTTGTTCACGTCCTTCGTAAGCCCATGTAAGGGCGGCCGAGTCTGCGCCACAATACTCCGCGATAGCAAGGGCTGTACAAAGCGAGAAGATACCTTCGTATGAGAGGAACGACTCCTCTTTCAAACGGTCTAACCGGTCGTGCAAAGTAGTATAGTCATCCGTATAAATACCTGCCTTCGGTGGCAAAAACGTTATCATCCATAGTCGGTCTATCGTTGGACGAACAGGCACTCTCTCGTTTGCAAATTCCTTCATCAACCATTCCTTCGATTGATGATAATGCGCTCCTTCCTTCTGTTGTTCATATCGCGCCACATACCCCCAATAATCATCTTGCTCCAAAGGCAATCCCTTATATGCCCGTTGGATGTCATCCATTAAGATCTCCGCACTTCTCCCATCTCCTAAAATTCGGCTAGCATATATTCGAATAATAACATCTTCATTATCTATCGTAAAATCAATATCATGATAAGGGCCATGCAAGATGTCCTTTAGCGGTGCGGCATACTGACGCCCCCTCCAATCCGTGTGCATTTGGAAAACAGGATGGTTCGATAAAGCCATACGCACAGCCTTCTCGATACGGTCAGCATCCTTTGCTCCGTTTTTCCACACATAATTCATCGGAAACCGATACACACTCGGCATCCAACGTGTCATGTCATAGACAAGCTGCGAAAAAGGCAAAAGAGGATATCTCTGTATTTGGCTTTGGAGATTTGACATTGGAGATTTAGGATTTACGTTTACGGATAATAGCCCATATTATTCCTCCAACAATGATAATCAACAATAAGATGCCGCATAATTGCGGTGTTAACCAAGGTCTCTCTGCGACAACCGGCTCGGCTTCCACCAAATCTCCTATATAAGCCAACATGGGTTCTCCGTTAATTGTGGCATTCGACCATACTTCCAATAAGTCCGGCGGGAAAATCACTTTCTGTTTTGGGGTGGTCAGTTGGTCATATTCCATTCCTGCTGTCAGGCGCATCCCTAACAGCGTCCACGGGTAGCACTCCAGATGTTCTTTCGCTATCTGAGCAGCAGACGCTGTCAAGAATTTCTCCGGCCACTGGTATACGATCTGCTGAGGAACTAAAGCGCGCTCCACATAACGCAGAATAGTATTCGTACATCCGAACTTAATCAAATTCATCTGCATATCTTTCTCGTTGAGCATGTGATTATCCATCTGCTCCCAAAGACGTTGCTCGGCATCAGGTGGCATGTTGATACGGTATTCATGCACGGCACGCTTCCAATTTCGATAATCCTGTAAATATTCTTGAGTAGGAACAGCACGCATACCCATTCTTAGTTTGCTGGTGATATAATCCCATAATTGGCCTTTTATTTTTTCGCTCTCATAAGAGAAACAATAGTCTAGCCCGAAGGTAGGACATTGGAGACGCAGAAAAGCATGTCCGGTGATTCCCAAATAATCCTGACTCTGATCCGTCGGATCAGCAACACAAAGACTCACCGTTACGAAATCCGGAGCAAGGCGATCGATCGTGTCGTTAAACCCTTGCGCCGCATTCCGCTCCGCCACGGATAGGGTGTCTGCTTGCCCATACATAAGAACAGACATCACCAGCATCGTCAAGATGCCATATACTTTACAATGATAATTCATAGCAATCTATCTTTTCGCGCGGCAAAGGTACTGCTTTTTTCCGACATACGCAAGCGTTCGGGCAAAAAAATCGCACATACATTTCTGTACATGCGATTTTTTTGATAATCGATCTTACCACAAATTCGGATCGCGCTTGGGTGCGCCGGCAGGACCGCCCGGGAATTCGGTTTGACTTGGCGAATTCAAGTGCATCAACTCGGTGCTTATTACATTCTCCACCTCAGTAAGAGGGCTGTTATATAGTTTCTTTTCCATAATGATTC
>Ga0310694_10006119_pt1 | contig 11413 bp, 6 predicted proteins | sample 174DNAGHGhighgp2_FD_203884 | JGI IMG/M metagenome (GOLD analysis project Ga0310694, IMG submission 203884) | Sheep rumen microbial communities from Palmerston North, Manawatu-Wanganui, New Zealand - 1742 DNA GHGhigh gp2 (v2) (version 2) | ecosystem: Host-associated > Mammals > Digestive system >... | reverse complement strand
ATGACTCGGGAGGAGAGGATAATGCCCGCTTGCGCTCGTGGCTCGTGGACTCGGTGTCGATGAGTGGAGTGCTGAGTGGCGCACATGACATCAGCAGCCGCATCATGCTCGAGAATGTGCCTTCGGCTCGCCAGCATCTGCCCGTGATTATCGATGCCTTGAAGCAGAATCGTCGCATCCGTTTTTCCTACAAGAGCTATACGCGTTCCTTGCCCACCAACGGCATTATACTAGAGCCCTATTTCGTCAAGATCTTCAAGCAGTTGTGGTATGTCATCGGGCTCAATGTCAAGGATGGGCTGGTCAAGACCTATTCACTCGACCGCATGAGCAACTTAAACCTCTTGCAGGATACCTTTGTCATGCCCGGCAACGTCAACCCGTCGGAATTTTTCAAGGACTGTTTCGGCATTATCACCAACCGCAACAGTGCAAAGCGCATCGTCCTGCGTGTGGAACCCACTCAGGCCAAGTACTTCCGCGCCTTGCCGCTGCACCACTCCCAGCAGGAAGAAGTGCATGACAACTACTCGATTTTCTCCTACAAGATGAGAATTACCTATGACCTCAAGGAGGAACTCATGTCCCACGGATCAAGTATCGAGGTGCTGGAACCCAAGGAATTGAAATTGTTGATACGCAACGAACTCGAACAAGCCTTAAAACATTATCAATAAAGATCTATGAAACGTCATTTGGCCTTTTTATTGGCTTTATTGCCGCTATTGTTGGCGGCTCAGGTGGGTGACCTGCCCCGCAGCACGCCTGCAGCCGAGGGCATCACTACCCAAGCGGTCATCAGCATGATGGACTCGCTGATGGCACTGCCCGAGTGTGACATCCATCACGTGATGGTCGTGCGCCACGGCAAGGTGGTGGCCGAGCTTCACCCTGCACCCTTCCGCGCCGAGGACAGCCACACGCTCTACTCGGCCAGCAAGACGTTTACCTCGCTGGCTGTGGGCATCGCCATCGATGAGAATCTGTTGCGCCTCGACGACAGGGTGATGGCCTTCTTTCCCGACCAGCGCACCAATCGTGTGAGCGACAACATGGCCGCGATGACCGTGCGTGACCTGCTGATGATGGCCTCGGGCGTGAAACCCGACTGGACCATGCGCAACAACAGCACCGACTGGGTCAAGGACTGGCTCGCCAAACCCGTTGATGACATGCCGGGCTCCATCTTCCAGTATGACTCGATGTGTACCTTTATGCTTAGTGCCATCGTGCAGCGAGTGACGGGCCAGACCATGTTGGAATATCTGGAGAAGAAGCTTTTCGGTCCCATGCACATCACCGTTGCCGACTGGGAGTCGAGCCCCGATGGTATCAATGCTGGCGGTTGGGGACTGCGCGTCCAGGCCGAGACAATGGCCAAACTGGGCCTGCTGTTGTTGAACGAGGGCAACTGGAACGGCCAGCAACTTGTCAGCGCCGACTATGTGCAGGCGGCCTGTTCTCGACTCATTGACGGCGGTGCCAAGGAGACCGTGCCGCCCACCGACGGCAACCAGGGCTATGGCTACCAGGTGTGGCAGAGCAAGTGGCCAGGCTCCTACCGCGCCGACGGCGCCATGGGACAATATACCGTCGTGGTGCCTCAAGAAGACCTCGTCGTGGTGATCCTGGGCATGAAACTCTACGGTCACGAGGAACTGGCCTGCATCTGGAACCAACTCATGCCGGGATTGAAAGAAGCTCCACTCAAACCCGAGAAAAAACTGCAGAAACAACTTGACAAACTCTGCGCCCAAGCCTCACTGCCGTTGCCCCAGGGCAAGAAAGGCAAGCACCGGAGCCAACGGCTGCAACTTGAATCCAACAAGTTTGGAATAACCGGGATAGAACTGTTTTTCGGCCCTGCTATCAACACGATGACCGTGGACTATGAAGCTCAGGATAGCGAGGTGTTTGTGATGGGGTACGGCAATTGGTGCTATGTGCCACTGAACGGATTCCCCTGTTATTCCATCAACGCCATCAACCGCATGCAAGGCTTCAAGCATGGTTTCACGGCAGCAGCGGCCTATGCTTGGCCCTCGTCCACACGACTTGAGGTGTGTGTGCACTTCGTGGACTGGATCAGCGGCATGACTTATGCCTTTGACTTTGATAAACATGAGGTCGTCGTGCGCGACACATATCCGAATACCCAACCCGTAACCATCCACTTCACTATCCTATGAGACGATTCTTTCTCTCGATGATGTTATTCCTGGCGTTGGCGCTCACGGCTGTTGCCCAGACGGGTGATTTGCCTCGTTCCACCCCCGAGGAGCAAGGTGTCAGTCCCGAACTGCTCAAGAACCTCATTCATCGCTTGAGGGCTCTGCCCGATGTGGATATCCATCACTTGATGGTGTTGCGCCATGGCAAGGTCATTGCCGAGCATCATGCCTCTCCCTATCAAGCCGAGGACTTGCACACGTTGTACAGCGCCAGCAAGACCGTCACTGCATTAGCCGTGGGTCTGGCGGTTGATGACGGGCTGCTCAGGGTCGATGACAAGGTGTCCAAGCATCTGCGTGACAAGATGCCGGCCCAGCTATCACCTGCGCTCGACAGTCTCACGGTGCGCCATGTACTGATGATGGCTGCGGGCTGCAAGCCCGATCTCTCCATCTTTGAGGGTGAGGATGACTGGCTCACCAAGTGGTTCGCCAGCGACTTTAGTGGAGTGGGGAAGCGCTTCCAGTATGACTCGATGTGTACCCATGTGCTGGCAGCGATTGTCACACGGGTGACGGGCAAGCGAATGATGGACTATGTCAAGCAACGCATCTTCACCCCCATGCACATCATTCAAGCCGACTGGGAACTTGCCCCCGACAGCGTTGAAACGGCTGGTTGGGGATTGCGCCTGCAGGCCGAGAGTGAGGCCAAACTGGGGCTCCTGATGTTACACGGTGGCGAGTGGGATGGCAAGCAACTGGTGAGTTCACGGTGGATTCATGACATGACGCAGCGCTACTTGAGTACTGCCGAGGAAGCACCCGCACGGCTTTCTTTTGCCGCTAGGGTCAAGCGTTTTTTGCGTTCGCTGTGGCACACGATACGGTCGTGGTTCACGGGATACAATGTTGATGACTATTACCTGGGATATGGTTTCCAGACCAAGACCATCCTCCAGCCGCGTGCCGAGTCGTTCTTTGCGGCTGGATATGGTGGCCAGCTCATTGATGTCATCCCCAAGCTGGATATGGTCATTGTCATTAACGGCAGGGCGGCCAACTATGGCCATGAACTGAATACCATCTATTACAATTTTCTGGACCCGTTGCTCGGTGGAAAGCATCCCGTGGTGGCGGTGCCCGAGGTTGACTTGTCAATCGCTATACCCCAGGGCGACAGCACTCATCCCGACGAGATGCGTCTGCTTGGGGGAAAAGTCGTCCTTGAGGATAATCTGCTGGGCCTGCAGTCCATTGAACTGACTCGTGACGGAGAGGACCGCATCTTCACGATGACCGACAGGAGAGGTCCCCTGAAGGCTGTCGCCACATGCGGCGAATGGCGCATTACCACCAGTCATGACCGACCCATCTACATCATGGAGAGCCGTGAACAGTTACTGGGCGTTCCCGGTCCGTTCAAGTCGGCAGCGGCTTATGGCTGGCAAAACGACACGCTCTCGTTGAGGCTCGACTGGCTGGACGGTGGCGATAACCGTCGACTCAAGATGGCATTTGATGGTAACTTGGTCACTGTCATCGCCAATGACAACTATGATCCCTTGTTGAACGATACCATCCGAGGGGAGTTGAGAGTGAGGAATCGGGAATGAGGAGTTTTTTATTAACAATCAACAAAGAATCAATAACTGCGGTTGAATTGCGTGACATTACCGACATAGCGGATGTGAAACGGCGCTATCTGGGGCACTTGACTCTGGAGAAGGGCATGAGTGCCAACACGGCACAGGCCTATAGCGACGACGTCGAAAAACTCATGCACTACCTGACTGATGCCGGTGTGGGTGTCGAGCACGCCACGACCAGCGACCTGGAGCAGTTTGTATGCACTTTGCAGGATGTGGGCATACAGCCGCGCTCACAGGCCCGAATCATCAGCGGGGTGAAGAGTTTCTATAAGTTCCTGCGCTTGGAGGGCTACATGGACACCGATCCCACCGAATTGCTGCCAACACCCAAAATCGGGCGCCATCTGCCTGAAGTACTCACTATTGCCGAAATCGACGCTATGATTGCCTGCATCGACATGTCCAAGTCCGAGGGACAGCGCAACCGAGCCATCATCGAGACGCTATACGGCTGCGGCCTGCGTGTGAGCGAGCTGGTGACGCTCAAGTTATCGCAGCTCTTCTTGGATGAACGATATGTCATCATCCAGGGCAAGGGCAACAAGCAACGCCTGGTGCCCATCTCCCCCGTGGCTATCGAGCAAATCGACCTCTATCTGGAGCAAACGCGTTCCCGTCAGGTGGCCAAGCGCGGCAGCGAGGACATCCTGTTCCTGAATCGCCGCGGTGCCATGCTCACGCGCCAGATGATTTTCCACATCGTCAAGCAGCTGTGTGAACTGGCAGGCATCCGCAAGGTCATCAGCCCCCACACCCTGCGCCACAGCTTTGCCACCCACCTGCTCGAGGGCGGTGCCAACTTGCGCGCCATCCAGCAGATGCTCGGCCATGAGAGCATCACCACCACCGAGATCTACGTCCACATCGACCGTAGCCGCCTGCGCGATGAGATCCTCGCCCACCACCCCCGCAACAACCCCTTGATGATGCGAGGCGAGCAATAAAGGAACCGATATGGCTACTGGCTCATAAATGGGTTGAACCTGTGCATTGCCCGAATTTTCGGGACACTTGCCAAACCGTGTGTCTAGTTTAGCTCCTATCGGGGCCTCATGATCTTCAGGTAAACTCTGGGTTTTACTGGTGCTCACTTTTTTAGAATAATCTCTTAACACCGATTGCTGGCATTCACATCAGATAATTTGCAACCGAAAACTGAAAACCGCTGGCCGAAATCTCACATCTGAAAACTTTATAGTATCTTTGCAGTCACTACCGATTAAAAGACGATTGACTTATGAAACGATTATTATTGCTTGCTGTGGCAGTGCTGACGCTGACGGGGACGGCACGTGCCTGGGACTGGTGGAACTGGAACTACCCGCCCGACAATGAGGATGTGCAACTCAATTCTACCAACCTGCCTATCGTGTGGCTTGACGTCGATGGCCAGTATATTGACCGAGAGGAGCGCATTACCGCGCGCATGAAGATTATCCACAACGGTGACGGCCAGCTCAACTATGCCGACACGGTGCGCCATCAGGGACAACGCATCGACTATGAGGGCTATGTGGCGTTGCGCTACCGTGGCAGTTCATCGTTTGGTAGCAGCGACAAGAAGCCTTATTCCTTCCGCCCGCTGGACAAACCGCTCGAGGATGGCGGTGAGAAGAAGAAAGTGAAAATTCTGGGCATGGGCAAGGACAACAATTGGGCCTTGCTGGCCCCTTATGCCGACAAGAGCATGCTCAGGGACCTGCTGGCCTTTGAGGTGTCGCGCCCGTGGATGGAATACACGCCCCAAGGACGTTATTGTGAACTTTTTCTCGACGGTACCTACTATGGCGTGTATATTCTCACCGAGGTGGTCTCCAAGGGCAAGCACCGCTTGAATCTGGATGACCCGGGAGAGAGTGGAGATTCCATCACCGGCGGCTACATCATGGAGGTGAACCGTACCGACGGTGAGGTGACCTATACCTCCAAGTACCACCCCGTGAGCAGCACGGGCTCTCCCTACAATAACCAGTATATCCACTTCCAGTACAAGTCACCCGACTATGAGGACCTCACCAGTGACCAGGTGAGTTACATTAATGGTCGCATCGACCTGATGGAAAAGACGCTGTGGAACTACAGGCCAACAGGCACATCCAACTATCAGGACTTCCTAGATGTGCAGAATTTCATCGACTACCAGATTGCCCAAGAGTTGGCGCACAACGTGGACGCTTACCGCTTGAGTGGCAAGTTCTTTAAGCGGCGTGACAGCGAGGACGCTCGCTTCAAGATGGTGCTGTGGGACATGAATCTGGCTTATGGCAACGCCGACTATTACCAGGGCTGGCGCACCGACACCTGGATGTATAAAAACAACAACACGATGAATGCCGAAGGTGACCTGCAGCTGATACCTTTCTGGTGGTATAAACTCAATACCGACCCGAGCTACACCACCGCTCTGAAGGCTCGCTGGGCTCAATACCGCCGTGCCAACCTGCGCGAAGACCGCGTGATGGCCACCGTGGACTCGCTTGTCAATGTCCTCACGAGTCACGGGGCTGTCGAGCGCAACAGCGAGGCCTGGCCCCGCTGGGGACAGTATGTATGGCCCAACTACTATGTGGCCGATGACTACACCGACGAGGTGGAGTGGCTCAAGCAATGGATTGGCGAGCGCATCGCCTGGATGGACCAGCAGCTGGGGTACGACCCCAATGCCACCATCCGCGGTGATGTGGACCGAGACGGCTCTGTGACGATTACTGATGTCACTGTCCTTATCGATAGCCTGGTGGCAGGCACGGCCGGCAATGTTGATGAAGCGGCTGCCGACTGTGACCTGAGCGGAACGGTTGACATTACCGATGTGACCACCCTCATCGACTATCTGCTCTCAGGAAACTGGACTAATTGAAGCCATTCAATCGTTTGGTAACTCTTCAGCGAAAGTTCTTGAAACTGAATCTCACGCAAATAAGCTAAGTTTTTTGTTTTCAGACACTTCACTTAGTCACTACAGAGAAGTAATATGTTAGACTGAAGGAAGCATATTATTCCGTTTGACACGCCATAAATCAATTTATGACGTAACATATTAAATAATGAGTTCTTCGTGACTTAACGGCGTGATGAGAATCGGTGAATAGTTACAACCGGTTGAAGGGATTACTAATAATTCTTAATCATGGCGAAATCAATTGGTATATGTGTTTTTTTAATTATTTTTGCACGATATTTTAAAAAGATTTTAAGTAAGTGAATATGAATCGATTATTGTTCGTGATAGTTGCAGTCTTATTGCTTGGTCAAACAGCACAAGCGCAAAGTCCTGACAATTATCCACCCGATGACACAACCATCACTATCACTTCAACCAATCTGCCGATTGTGTGGATTAATGTGGATGGTGCTACTATTGATAGGGAAGTACGTATCCCTGCGCGTATGAAGATTATCCATAACGGTGATGGCCAGCTCAACTATGCCGACACAGTGGCACACCCTGGTCAACGCATCGACTATGAGGGCAATATCGCCTTGCGATACAGGGGCAACTCGTCCTTCAGCAACAGTGACAAGAAGCCCTATTCCTTCCGCACACTTGAACAACCACTCACCGAGGGTGACAAGAAAAAGAAGGTTGATATTCTCGGCATGGGCAAGGATAATAACTGGGCACTCATGGCTCCGTACTCCGACAAGAGCATGATACGCGACTTGCTTACTTATGAGTTGGCAAGACCGTGGATGGAGTATGTACCTAAGGGCCGCTTCTGTGAGGTGTATCTCGACAGTATCTATTATGGTGTCTATGTTTTGAGCGAGGTCGTTTCCAAGGGTAAGCATCGCCTTAACCTGGATGATCCTGGTGAAACCGGTGACGAACTCACAGGCGGTTATCTCATGGAGGTCGACTGCGATGAAGGCGTGACTCACAAATCCAAGCACCATCCTGTTGCCATCAATGGATATGTGTTGGCCGACCATGATATTTTCTTCCAATACAAGTCGCCTGACTATGAGGATATGACTGAGGCGCAGATAGAATACATCAACAACAGTATCGATCAGATGGAAGACGTGTTTGCGTCATCCAATTACCGCGACCCCGAAGTGGGCTATCGCAAGTATATCGATGTGGATAACTTCGTCGATTACCAGTTGTTTATGGAACTATGCCACAACGTGGATGCTTATCGTCTGAGTGGCAAGTTCTTTAAGCGCCGCGATAGCGTGGACTCACGTTTCAAGATGGTGCTCTGGGACACCAACCTCGGGTATGGTGTCGCTAAATATCTGGGAGGATATAGAAATGATACATGGATGTACCAGAACAATAACACCATGTACATGGCTCATGAGACCTATCTGATTCCTTTCTGGTGGTACAAACTGAACAGGGATGAGTATTACTGGAACAAGCGTAATGCCAGGTGGATCCAGTTGAGGGAAGCCAACCTGAGCAAAGAGCGGATTTGGGCAACTATTGATTCTTTGGTTGATGTGTTGAAATGTCAAGGCGCACTGGACCGCAACACTCAGGCGTGGCCGCGCTGGGGACAGTATGTATGGCCGATATATTATGTCTCAAGTGATTACGACGACGAGATTGCCTATATCAAGAAATGGCTGATTGGCCGACTTAAATGGCTTGATAAAAAAATGGGTTACACGCCTCCTGTTGTCCTGGGCGATGTGGATGACGATGGAGTGGTTGATATTACAGATGTAACTACGCTGGTTGACATATTAATAAGGAATGAGGTAGATGAAGATCTGCAGACCAGGAGCGACTTGAACAGTGATGGGGAAGTTACCATCGATGATTTGACTGCATTGATTGATTATCTCCTCAGGGGGTCCTTGGATGACCAACCGGTTGCAGAGTAAAGCGATTTTGTTGCAATCTTGTAACAGTTTGATTGTGAGATGTTAGCCTAAATGTCGAATACATCATTGCAATAATAAGAAAGAATGGCACTGTCTGTAAGGTTTTGTCCTTGGGGGTGCCGTTTTTTGTTGCTATGTTGCGAAGGATCGTTTGGACGTCCGAAGGGTGTCGCACTGGGCGTGCAGGCAAAAAGATATTGGGATTATTGTTTCGGCTTTTGAAAAAAGACTGTATATTTGTGACGCGATTTAGAGGACATTCATCCATCCTCTTGAAGGTGTTACTGCATCATGATATTGAAACTGCCGATGATTAAAAGATTTTTATTGCTTGTTATTCTGTTGGTAATCAGTCCAGTTGTGACGATGGGTCAGCAACAGGTCGTTGATAAGGCGCTTGAAGGGTTCAACCGTGCACAGTCGGCCGATGCTGCCAATCGTTTTTTCTCGCTTCTGGATAAGGAGCAGTTTACCGAGGAGAGGATCCAGTTCTCTGCCCAGGCGCCTACCGACTCGGTGCGTCAGCAAGTGTGGTACTGGGCCTCGGAGTGGTTCTATGATCAGCAGGATTACAACAAGGCAAAGGAATATGGCTTGAAAGCGCTGCAGCTGTATCATGGCTCCAGCGAGAGCAAGGCTGACTGCCTGAATCTGCTGGCCTGCGTATATCTGCGCTTGGGCGATTTCAAGAATGCGGCAGCCCGTGCCAAGCAATGCCTTGCTATCGACATGGCCAGCGGCGACCATGACCGCATCTCGTCGAGCATGAACACGCTGGCGGGCATTTATATGGCCGGCCATCAACCCGAAGAGGCCGAGAAACTGATTATCCAGGCCATTGACCATGCCAGCCAAGCCAACAACCAGCCTCGCAAGGCTGTACTGATGGGCATGGCGTCCGAAATCTACCATTCGCTCACTCAGGAGGACAAAGCTCTCGACTATGCCCAGCAAGCCTATGACTTGGAACAGCAGTTGGGGCGCGCCCTGCCTGCTGCTTATCGCCTGGACCAGATGGCATCTGCCATGATGGGCCTGAAGCGGTACAAAGAGGCTGAGCAGGCCTTGCGCCAGGCCATCCCGGTAATGCGTGAGCAAGGCGACATGCACTCGCTGGCTATCGCCAGCAACCATCTGGGCACTTGCCTGATCTGGCAGAAGCGTAACGACGAGGCCTACCCCTATTACCGCGAGGCGTGCGACCTGCTGGTCAAGATGGGTGACCCCGTTAACGAGATGTACTCACGCCGCGGGCTGTGCCTGAGCCTGTGGGAGAGCAACCCCGACAGCGCCCGCAGCGAGTTGAACCGTTTCAATTTCCTCAAGGACTCCCTTTACTCCAGCAAGTCGGCCGAAGCGCTGGCACGCCTCAATGCCGAGTTTGGCAACGACCAGCTGACGCTCGAGAATGAGCGGGAGCGCCATGCGCGCACCCGCGACCGCATCATTGCCGTCGCCCTGCTGCTGTTGCTCGCGGCTGTTGCCTGGTGGATCATCAACCGCCAGCGCAAGCGCCAGCAACGCACCATCAGCAACCTGATGCACGAGATCGAGCGACTCAAGGCCGAGAGTGAAGCGGCGAGAGCGGCCATGATGGCAAAACTGGATGACAAAACGCCAGCAGCTGAACCCATCATGCCCGACGACGACCCAGAGGAGACCGTCGTGGGCGTGACCGAGAACGAGTTCCTCACGCGTGTCATCGACTTTGTCAACGAGCGCATGGAAGGTGGCAACTTTGGCCTTGACGAGATGGCCTCCCACTTCTCGATGAGTGTGTCCACGCTGCGCCGCCGCCTGCAGGATGCCACCGGCGTGTCGCCCAAGTCTTACATCCAGGCCATACAGATGCAGCGTGCCTGCGACCTGCTCGACAGCGGCCTGCAGATCGTTGACGTGGCAGCCCAGTGCGGTTTTGCCGAGCCTGGCAGCTTCACCCGCACCTTCAAGCGCGTGCTGGGCCTGACCCCCACCCAGTACCGCACCCGCGCCTGACCCTGTCGCCCCTAACGGGGCTAATAGTGGTTAGAATGTCTGCAGTGCACAGGGGTGGAGCGCAGCGGAACCCCTGCCTATGACCTAGTCGCCCCGCTGGGGCTTGAGTTATTGCCGCTGGGGCTGTGTGTGGTAGAAGCCCGTTAGGGCTGGTCAGGGCATAGGCAGGTGGTGCAGTGAGGCGAAGCCGAACGGAACCCCTGCATCATGTCGCCTTCCCCTAATATTTAGCCCCATCGGGGCGACACTGCCACTCACGCATGGTAAAAATCGGTGGATTGTTGAAAAAAGAGGTATTTCAGGGCATTTTTGACCGAAAATGTTAAGTTTTTGGTCAAAAATGTTCATTGATTTCCCTCCTGAAATGAGTAACTTTGCGACAAACATTTCGAATTTATTTATTAACCTTATAAAAGATACGATTATGAAAAAGATTCTACTAACATTCATGCTGGCTTTGATGGCCGTTGTCATCCATGCCGCGACGTTCACTCAGGGTGACTTCATCTATGAGATTGTGAACGACACTACCTGTAACCTGAGTGGCTTGTCGAGTGCCGGCTCTGGCAAGACCTACCTTAAGATTACTGGCTATACATTCAATGCCAGCACCCAGAAGTACTGCAAGGTGCAGAAGATCAAAGCCGACGCGTTTGAGAACAACCAACCCATCACCGAGGTGCGCATCGGCCCGGGTGTAGAGACCATCGAGAATTATGCGTTCTACAACTGCAATAAACTGGCGATTGTCTCGCTTCC
>Ga0310694_10006118_pt1 | contig 11413 bp, 8 predicted proteins | sample 174DNAGHGhighgp2_FD_203884 | JGI IMG/M metagenome (GOLD analysis project Ga0310694, IMG submission 203884) | Sheep rumen microbial communities from Palmerston North, Manawatu-Wanganui, New Zealand - 1742 DNA GHGhigh gp2 (v2) (version 2) | ecosystem: Host-associated > Mammals > Digestive system >... | reverse complement strand
CGGACAAATATTTCCTTCCCCAGTATGCATGGTTCGATTATGTTCGTCCATTGAACAAAGACGATATCTTTAACTGGCGTCCTAAAAAGGCTGGTTCGGAATTAAAAGAACAGAAGCGTCGTGAACTCCCCAAGAATACTAGTTCATCAAGAAGCTCTAGTCAATCTAGAAAATCTAGTCAGTCTAGTCAACCTGGTCCCACAAGCCCTTCTAGCCTATGACAGACGTAATCCAGCTACTCCCCGATAGTGTTGCCAACCAGATAGCTGCTGGTGAGGTAATACAGCGTCCAGCTTCTGTTATCAAGGAGCTGGTGGAGAATGCTGTGGATGCTGGTGCTACAACCATTAATGTCTTGGTGGTTGATGCAGGTCGTACCTCTATTCAGGTTATTGACGATGGCTGTGGTATGTCGGAAACCGATGCCCGTTTGGCTTTCGAGCGTCATGCTACTTCTAAGATTCGCCAGGCTTCCGACCTCTTTTCATTGCAGACAATGGGCTTTCGTGGCGAGGCATTACCCTCTATAGCTGCTGTGGCACAAGTAGAACTGCGTACTCGTAGGGCTGCTGATGAAGTAGGCACTTGCTTGCAACTCTCTGGTTCTCATGTTGACAGTCAGGAACCTTGTTCTTGTGCTGTTGGTAGTCGGTTTACGGTTAGCAATATCTTCTTCAACGTACCTGCTCGTCGTAAATTCCTGAAAAGTAATGCCACGGAGCTGAACAATATCTTGACGGCTTTTGAGCGCATCGTGCTGGTTTATCCCAATATCAACTTTACCCTACATAGCAACGGACAAGAGTTGATGAATCTTCGCAGCGGCTCTTTACGCCAGCGTATCATTGATGTATATGGTCGTCGTTATGGCCAGGATTTATTGCCTGTCAGTGTGGAGACTGCTATGTGTAAGATTACAGGTTTTACTGGGAAGCCGGAATCGGCACGTAAGAAGGGGGCTCACGAGTATTTCTTTGTGAACGGCCGTTATATGAAGCATGCTTATTTCCATAAAGCAGTCCAACAAGCCTATGACCGACTTATACAAATAGGTACGCACGTACCTTATTTTATATACTTCGATGTGAGCCCTGCTGAAATCGATGTGAATATCCATCCTACTAAGACGGAAATCAAGTTCGAAAATGAACAAGCCATTTGGCAAATCCTGGCTGCAGCTGTCAAAGATGCTATCGGGCAGTTTTGTGAAATACCACAGATAGACTTCGACACTGAAGGCAAACCAGAGATTCCTGTTTTCAGTCCTGTCAACAACGATACGATTGCTGCTCCTAAGGTTACTGCCTCTCCGCAGTATAATCCTTTCCGACAGAAACCCTCACAGGATTGGCAAAAACTTTATGAGGGACTCCCTAAGGAACCGAAATCTGATGAGGCTTCGCTTTTTAATGATTCCGCTGACGCTCCCGTTCCTGTTGATGTTCCCGCTGATATTGCACCGACTCACTATCAGTACAAAGGTCGGTACATCATGACAGCGGTTAAGTCTGGCTTGATGATTATCGACCAACATCGTGCTGATGTTCGTGTTCGCTATGAGCGATACCTCCGTCAGTTGGCTGATGCTCCTGCTGAGAGTCAGCGCCTGCTCTTCCCAGAAGTGGTGGAACTGTCGCCTGCTGAGGCTGTCTTGGTTACTGAATTATTGCCAGCCCTGACAAATCTAGGCTTTGAACTGACTCCTCTCGGACCTGCCAGCTATGCCGTCAATGGTGTGCCCGCTGGCATCGAAGGTTTACAACCAGCCACACTCCTGCAGGAATTGTTGGCTTCTCCCTCTGCTTCTGTCAGCCGTGATGTACTGACAGCTAATACCCAACTGGCACTGACCTTAGCCCGCCATGCAGCTATTCCTTATGGACAAATATTGTCAAACGAGGAGATGGAAGTGCTTGTCAACGATCTTTTTGCTTGTGAGAATGTCAATTATACGCCAGATGGGAAAACGATATTGAGCATCCTTCCACAACATGATATAGAGCATTTAATAGGGTAAATATGACTAGGAAATCAAGAAATTTGCAATTTTTATTAAGAAAAAACAATTTTTTCTTGCTCAATTGAAAAAAAAAGCCTAAATTTGTCGCGGTTTGTAGGGTGTAAACTCTACTTTCTGCACGTTAATGAAATTGAGAGAACAACAAAAAACAATAAAAAAACGATAATTTTTTAATATTAATTTAATTCTAAGTTCAATGAAAAAGAAAATCATTAATGGTCTGCTCTTCGCAGTTGCAATGGTAGCTGCTACGAGCTCATTCGTGTCTTGTAAGGACTACGATGCTGACAATTACAATGAACTTCAGGCTAAGTACGCTTCATTGCAGGATGCTTTCAATAAGCAGGTAGCTGCAATGAAGGATTACGTCCTGACTTCACGTTACGATTCTGAGACTGGCTACAGCGCTTCTGAGCTTGCTGCTAAGGGTACTATTAAGAAGCGTCTGGACGATCTGGAGAGTGAGTACTCTACCTTGAATGGTAAGTTCAACGATGAGTTGGATCCTACTAAGGTTGGTTCTCTGGCTTATCAGATTGCTCAGAACAACATCGCCATTGCTACTGCTCAGGGTCTTGCTGAGCGCGACTCAATTTATCTCCGCACCTTGCTTGCTGGTTGGGATAACGGTGGCACACTGGGCGACATGGTTACTGAGGCTGCTGGTCTGTTGACCGCTCTGAAGTCAGATACCGCTAAGTACAACTTTGCGTATGACACGCTGTCTACTTACTATCAGAAGTGGAACGAGGCTGTTAAGCTTGCTAACAATGCTTCTCAGTTCATCGGTGCTAACGTAAAGGTTCAGGGTAAGGAGGTTACTTCTCTGCAGGATATGGCCAATGCTTATGATGAAGCTGTTCAGAATCTTCAGGATCAGATTGATGCTCTGAAGGAGGATGTTGCAACTTTGAAGGAAGTTGCAAAGATTCAGGTGACCAGCATAGGAATTGCTGCTGTAACGAATCCTATCTTTGGTTCATTCTCTTATCCTTACGGTTTGGAGAGCAATATACTTGCTACTTACTATGGTGTGAAAGACTTTCTCCAAAAGTTCCCCGCAGGTGATGGTGACGATGTTGACAATTGGGTAGGTTCTACTCCTATGGTTCTGACCAGCGAGTTGGAGGCTATTGACGCTAATAGGGTGGATATTCCTGCTGGTATCGTCATGAACGAGAAAGAGGGTAATGCAGGTACGGTTTATATGACAATTAACCCTCAGCATGTTGACATGGAAGGTAAGGAGGTTTCTCTCCGTGCTACTGACAACTCTGTTTCTAAGGTTGCTCTTTCTCCGCTGAAGCCTTGTACAGAGCAGTTGATGTTTGGTAACACTTCTAGGCGTGCTGGTAACGCTTTCTATACCGCTCAGGCTACTATCTCTAAGAATGATGTTGAGGCCGTTACTTTCGGTTTCGACATGAGGGCTATTGCTAAGGACGTTCAGGACATTATGCAGGACTGGTCAAGTGTTTCTGCATCAGACCTTGGTAAGGTTGTTCTGGCTGTTCGTAATGGTTTGACCGCTAAGGTTCCCGTATTGTTCGTTTATGCTCCCTGGAAGGGCGTGGATGGCTGGACTGGTACGTATTCTACTGATAAGCTCGCTGCTGTTAGCTTGAAGCCTATAGGTTATGAATTCTTCCAAGAGATTGACGAGAAGGGTGGATTCTCACCTGCTATTGTTAAGTTCAAGAACCAGCTTACAGCTAAGGAGAAGGCTATTGCTAAAGAGTTGTACATCAAGATTGCTCAGCTGATTGCTAACAGTTTGAATCTTGGTGATATCGCTGGTGGAAATGTTGAGGTTACTGCTGATAATAAGGTTTATATCGTCGTTTCTTCAGCTACACTTCCTTTGAACCTGACAATTCCTTACGGCTCAATTTCTGCTTCTCCTGCAATTCCTGATAATCCTGCTGGCGTAACTGTTACAATTACAGACGACAATAAGATTGACATCACTTCTATCTTTACTGCTATCTTGGATAAGCTCAGTAATGTAAGTGCTGCTGCCGAAAGTGGAATTAACACTGTTCTGACCAAGGTTATTGATATCGAGAACAAGGTATTTGATAAGGTTATTGGTGCTACCAAGGCTCCTGGTCGTTTCATCCAGCCTGCTCTTATTGGTCGCTCCACGTGGGGTTACTTCTATCCCAGCCGTTTCTACAATGCTCCTACTCTGGTGAAGAGAGGTACGAAGCTTCAGTTCTATCCCACCACGCTGACTGCTGAGCTTGTAGCTCCTGCTTACATGAAGTATGTTGCTGTTGTTGGTGCATGGAAGTCTGGTAACGTAAATGAGGATAGAGGTGCTAAGCAGTACAATGAACCCCAATATAGTAATGGTGTTCTCAACCAGCCATTCTTTGGCTCTGATTACAATGCTGACAAACCTTTCGAGTTCATCGTTGATGCTCCTGACGGAACCGTTCTCGAGTTCATTTACGAGGCAGTCGGTTACAATGGCATTGTTGCTGGTAAGAAGTACTACATCGAGGTTTACGAGTAATTCTCTATTTAGAAACAACTCTAAAAGATAAGAAAAGATTATGAAAATCAAGAATATATTGTTATCTTGCCTGATGCTGTCTGGCGCCCTCTCTGCTTCTGCACAGGAGGCGACGACAGAGTATGTTCCCAATCCCTATTGGTACATACAGATTCAGGGAGGTGCCCAGTACACCCTTGGCGAGGTTGATTTCAAAGATCTCATCTCTCCAAATGTACAGGTATCTGTAGGTCGTCAGTTCTCACCCATCTTTGGTGCTCGTCTGTCAGTAAACGCTTGGCAGAGCCGTGCAGGTATCAATTTCAATGAGATTCCTACTTGGGTACAGGGTGCTGCTGGCACTGGTACTGTTACGCCCGGTCTCGTTGTTCCTGCTGGTCAGACAAAGGTTAAGTGGATGTACGTTGCTCCTGGCATCGATATCACATTCAACCTGTCAAATGCTATTTATGGTTACAATCCTAACCGTATCTTCAACCTGAGTGCATTCATCGGTGGTGGTGCTAACATTGGTTGGGGTATGGATAAGGAGAGCAACTGGGAGAATAAAGCTCTTGCTCTTCAGCATAAGGCTGTTGCCGACAACGCTTTTGAGTATGAATGGACTGGTACAAAGGTTCGTGGTTATGGCCGTGCAGGTCTTGCAGCCGACTTCAAGGTTAGCGAGGCTGTAAGCCTGGGTTTGGAAGTAAATGCCAATACCTTGAGCGACCACTACAATGGTAAGAAGGCTAACAACTGGGACTGGTACTTCAACGCACTGGCTGGTGTGAAGATCAACCTTGGTCCTACTCATACAACTCGCACCATCGAGGCTCCAAAGCCTGTTGAGCGCATCGTTGAGAAGGTTGTCGAGAAGATCATCGAGAAGCCATGTCCTCCCGTTGAGCCTGCTACAAATGCTGTTGTTGTGAAGGAGCCATTCCGTCGCGACGTATTCTTCAACATCAATCAGACAACTGTTGCTAAGAAGGAGCTTGTTAAGGTACAGGAAGTTGCTGACTACCTGAAGGCTAACCCCAATGCTACCGTAGAGGTAACGGGTTATGCTGACCGTGGTACAGGTAATCCTACCATCAACAACCGTCTGTCTAAGCAGCGTGCACAGGCTGTGTTCAACCTGCTGACCAAGAAGCACAAGATTGCTGCTTCTCGCATCAAGGTTGACTACAAGGGTGATACCATCCAGCCATTCGCTGTTGAGGTTCAGAACCGTGTAGCTATCTGTATTGCTGAGTAATTTTTAATAACTCAATATCGAGCCTGGCCTTACGGTTGAAGTAGGCCAGGCTCTTTTTGATTAAACTATAAGTATATGAAGAGATTTTTACTTTATTTCTTGATTTTTGCTCCACTCTGCTCTTTTGCTCAGATTACGACAGGCTATTATAGAGTGATGAACGACTATACAAAGCGTTATATGTCAATTGTTGACACGAATGCAGATTTTAAAATTGATCTTAGTGCTCCTAACAAAGTAGTTGCTGATTTGCGAGCCATTCACATGCTGACTGGTTTTGAAGATTCTGTCGCTTATAATCCTGCAACCATCTGTTTTATTGAGCATATCAGTGGCACAAGGCACAATTTGTCTGGTCAAGGTCTTGATTTGTATGAGACGACAGGTCGTCTTCTTGATGCTACACAGACTCCATCGGGATTGTATCGCATTTATGCTGAAGAATCTGGTATTACGAAATATCTGATAGACAATTCATATTATGGTACTAGGTATTTTCCTTCTATAGGTGATGCCAATACTACTAATACCAACCGAAATTGGCACATATTGTCTGTTGACCAAAGTGCTGACAGTTATTTTGGCGTTAAGCCAGATATCCAGTCTACTGCTGACGGCTCTTATTGGGCTACCCAGTACGCAGGTTTTCCCTTTAAGCCCTCTGATGCTTCAACAAAGGTTTATACGGTTTGCGATGTAGATAATGCTCGTGGCTATGCGGTAATTAGGGAAATATCTGGAAATGTGCCAGCGCAAACGCCAGTGCTTTTCCATTGTGGTGCAGCTACTCCATCTGGTAATAAAATGACCTTGTTGCCTCCGGGTACATCTGCAAACACTGGTACGAACTATCTGGAAGGCAACTATTATTGCAATGATGTTGTCGCTGACGCTGATCCGACAAAGAATCACCGCAATGTAAAGGCATACGATCCATTGAACATGCGTGTGTTGGATGTTGATTCAAAAGGCAAGCCCGCCTTTGTGAAGGGAAATGATGCCAATCTGATAAAAAGCAAAGTGGATGGAAAGTTGTATATTCCTGCCAACAAAGCTTATCTGGCAGTCAGCCCTTCGGCTCCTGATGTGCTTCAAATCATCACGGAAGAGGATTACATTACGGGTATTCATGAGATAAATACTTCCACGACAGATGGCACAAAGGTTATCTATGACTTGCAGGGCCGTCGCGTTCAGGCTCCTTCTAAGGGACTCTATATTGTGAACGGTAAGAAGATGATTATCCGCTAAACATTTATTCCCAGTGTGGGAATCTTTTCTTCCCAGCCTGGGAATATATTTTTCCTAGACTGGGAATTTTTTTCCTTGGCCTGGGATTTTTTTCTCCGAGAGTGATTATTGTTACTCCGAAAGAAATTTTTATTTCTCCGAAAGAAAATAATTTTTCTCCGAAAGTATCAGAAGATACGGCGGGTGATGCGGAAGTTCAATACGGGGAATACCTTGACACCTTTGACAAAATCAATGTATTTGGCGTTCTGGATGACTAAGTCGTCAACGTCCTTTGCCAAATCAATGCCTTCGTGGGTGATGATGCTGGGCGTACCGCCCCAAAACATGAGACCTGCATCGAAACCAACGTGATAGTTGTCGTTGCCTTTAATCAGACGACCTTCGTAGCCAAAGCCCAGATAGGGCTTAAAGCTGTTGGTTCGTGCATCCACATACACCATGCTGTTTTCGTTGGGAAGCATGTAATACATATCACCTTCCTGGTGCAGGTTGCCCTTGGCATCTATCACGTCGTGTGTGAATGTACCAACCGGAATACCCATTTGTCCCATTTCTATCAGTTTCTGTTCAATGATAGGGGTTAAATAGATGGGTCCTGTGGTTTCTGTTGTAATAATGGGAGTGGGAATGTCCAGCACCCAATCCTTGTAGGCCACGTCATACAGGTGGTTATACATACCTACGGCAAACAGCGAGGGAGAATCCTCTATGGCATTCACTGCTTCGGCAATCTTGGAGGGTCCCCAATGAAAACCAGCCGTTACGTGCCAGTGCTTATTCTTGAAAGGATAGACATCCACCATGAACTTGAAGTTCCACATGGTTGGCTTGCACTTCATGATACCTGTCTGGTCTACTCTAAATCCTGTCAGGTCATACAGTATTTCAGACATCTTGCTGATCTGGTCATCGCTAACCACAGGCTGCTCTTCAGAATCATATGATTCAACGTAGAAATGCATGTCGTAGTTGAAACGAGGCATTACCTCGAAGCCTGCACGCAGCTTTACGACGTTGCTGATGGGCATTGCGGCATCAAGGCCGATACCTGTAGTACCCAGCGTGAGACCTAAGTCCAGGTGATTAAACAATTTGTTGTTGTCCTGTGCTTTTATGCCTGTGAAAGCAGCCATGAGGGCTATTGATAAAACGATTTTTTTCATTTTTACCTTATTATATATATTAAAGCGGTACAAAGGTAAGACAAAAAAACGAAATAACTAGTAAAATGCTTTGTTTTTCTGATTTATTTGATTATTTTTGCAGTCACATATTATAAAAATAAGGTAAGGAAAAACGATGAGAAAACATATTCTGATAGGCTTGTTGCTCTGCCTTTCGCTGAATTTGATGGCTCAAGACAGCCAATGGTTTGCACAGGCAAACTTTACGTGGAACGCTTGGTATGGAGTGGGGGAGAAGTCGCTCGTGGCTCCTTTCCATAAATTCCCTGGTGGAGGTGGTGATGGACATACAGGTTGGGGCATTTCGTTGGCTGGTGGACGTTGGATGACCTCTGTGATAGGTCTGCGCACCAAGCTGAATCTGTGGCAGATGGGTACGAAGAGCGAAGATGGCGTGAAGGCAGATAAATACTGGACGCTGAACGAACAGGTGATGTTTAACATCAGCAGTCTGCTGTTGGGACACAATCCTTATCGTCTCTGGAACTGCATTCCTTATATCGGAGCAGGTCTCTCTCGCAACATGTCTGCAGCTCATTACACCAGCGACATCAACTTTGGCATTCTGAACACCTTCCGTTTGACGCCCAAACTGGCTGCAAACTTCGAACTTGGCTGGAACAGTTACGAAGGAAATGGAGGCATTGCTCTGAAAGACCGCTTGCAGCAGATAACCTTCGAGTTTGGTCTTACTTGGTGCTTTGGCACTTCCAAGGCCAAAAAGAAAGCAGAGGCTGAAGCCATTGAATCGTTGTCAGAGGGTGAGATTGATGCGCTGAATGCCCAGTTAGCTGACTTGGAAGCTGAGAATGAACAGCTTCGCAAGGAGTTGGAAGAGGCGAAAAAGCAGAAATAATTAAAAAAGTGGTGCAAAAGTTTGGCGGTTTCAGAAATTTGCCGTACCTTTGCAGACGATTTAGAAAAATCGCCTGCGAAGATGGGCTTCGCCTCAGCAAAAAACAAGTTTTCTGCATTCGGCTCGCACCATCATTGCACTCGCTTTTGAAAAGCAAGGGCGCTTAGCTCAGCTGGTTTAGAGCATCTGCCTTACAAGCAGAGGGTCGGGGGTTCGAATCCCTCAGCGCCCACCAAAGAATAGAAGTTCCGAAGAAATTCGGAACTTTTTTTTGTTTTCTTTTTGTGAATTCCTTATAATGTATTAATTTTGCAGTCAACACAACAACTAATAGGAAATTAAAGAAAAAGAAAGAACAATGATTTGGAATGAGACTGTGGAGTGCATGGATCGCGAACAACTGCGCGAAATCCAGAGCATCCGACTGAAGAAAATGGCGGAGTATGTGTACCACAATACCCCGTTCTATCGTAAAAAGTTCCAGGAGATGGGACTTGAACCAGGTGATATCAAGTCGATTGACGATATCACCAAGTTGCCGTTTACCAATAAGCTCGACTTGCGCGACAATTATCCTTTCGGACTGGCTGCTGTGCCTATGTCGCAGATAGTTCGCATCCATGCTTCGAGTGGAACAACAGGTAAACCCGTTGTTGTGTTGTATACCCGCAAGGATTTGGCTATGTGGGCCGAGGCTATCTCGCGAGCCTTTACCTCCTATGGTGCTACGAAGGATGATATTTTCCAGATAGCCTATGGTTATGGCTTGTTCACTGGAGGTCTGGGCGCTCACGATGGTGCTACGAATATCGGCGCCAGTGTAATTCCCATCTCAAGTGGTAATACCCAGAAGCAGATGACACTGATGCACGATTTTGGTACTACGGTGCTCTGCTGTACCCCCAGCTATGGACTCTTCTTGGGAGAGGCAATGCATGAGTGCGAATGGAAAAGAGACGAGTTCAAGCTGAAAATAGGTGCCTTTGGTGCTGAACCTTGGACGGAGGAGATGCGCAAGAAGTTGGAATCATCGCTGGGCATCAAGGCTTATGATATCTACGGATTGTCAGAGATTGCAGGTCCTGGTGTGGGCTATGAGTGTGAACATCAGTGTGGAACTCACCTGAACGAAGACTATTTCTATCCTGAAATCCTGAATCCAGAGACAGGCGAGCCAATGCCTGAGGGACAATTGGGCGAGTTGACCTTTACCCATTTGACCAAAGAGGGAATGCCTCTGTTGCGCTATCGTACCCACGATCTGACTGCCCTGCACTATGATAAATGTAAGTGTGGACGTACGCTGGTTCGTATGGATCGAATTCTGGGTCGTTGCGACGATATGTTGATCATCCGTGGCGTCAACGTATTCCCATCGCAGATTGAGGATGTCATTCTGAAACAAGAGGAGTTTGAGCCACACTTCTTCCTGACTGTTGATCGTGTGAACAATACCGATACTTCTGAGTTGAAGGTAGAGGTGAAGGAAGAATACTTCACCGACGATATGGCTACGATGGTAGGGCTGCAGAAGAAATTGGAAGGCGAACTGCGTAGTGTGATTGGTCTGGGATTCAAGGTAAAACTGGTAGAACCAAAGGCCATTGAGCGCTCTGAGGGTAAGGCCAAACGTGTACTTGACAAGCGACAGCTGAAATAAATAGTAAATTCTTAGACCTAAAGGTCAAAGCGACCAAGGTCGATTAGTAAATCGTCAAATCGTAAATTATAAATATTATGTTAGCAAAACAATTATCTGTATTCCTGGAGAATAAGTCTGGTCGCCTCACTGAGGTAACTGACGTATTGGGTGAGGCAGGTGTTAACCTCTCTGCCATGAGTATTGCCGATAACTCGGATTTCGGAATCCTGCGTTGCATTGTCAGCGATCCTGATAAAGCCTATCAGGTGCTGAAAGCAGCCCACTTTGCAGTGAAAATCACTGATGTGATAGGTTTCGTATGTCCTAACACCAGTGGTTCGTTGGCTAAGGTGATGAGATATCTGTCGGAGGCTGGTGTCTTTATCGAGTATATGTATTCGTTTGCCAATGGCGACGTGGCTCATGTTATTATTCGTCCTACCGACTTGGAGAGTTGCGAGCGAATCTTGGCAGAGAAGAAAGTGGAACTGATGGCAGCCAGCGATTTGTACCGCTTATAGCAAATTTTTATTAAAAAGTGGTGCAAAAGTTTGGTGGTTTCAGAAATTTGCCGTACCTTTGCACCGCTTTTGAAAAGAAAGGGCGTTTAGCTCAGCTGGTTTAGAGCATCTGCCTTACAAGCAGAGGGTCGGCGGTTCGAATCCGTCAACGCCCACAATCCACGCTAATATGACAAAA
>Ga0310694_10006116_pt1 | contig 11414 bp, 14 predicted proteins | sample 174DNAGHGhighgp2_FD_203884 | JGI IMG/M metagenome (GOLD analysis project Ga0310694, IMG submission 203884) | Sheep rumen microbial communities from Palmerston North, Manawatu-Wanganui, New Zealand - 1742 DNA GHGhigh gp2 (v2) (version 2) | ecosystem: Host-associated > Mammals > Digestive system... | reverse complement strand
GTGCAGTCTTTCATGGTTGGAGGTCTAGTATCCTACGAAGACACAGGCGACGGCGTATTTTTATTAAAGAAAGAAACGCTAGACAAGATGATGCCAACCATTGAGGGACGGCCAGTAATACTCGGACATAAATCTATTACACTAGATAACCTAGAGGAAAATGCCGTAGGTTACGTAACAAAGGGCTGGTTTAACACCGAAACTGGACAATTCGACTGCGAGATTTTAGTTAAGGATAGCGACGTCTACGATGACATAAAGAACGGAAATAACAAAGTCTCTAGCGCATATCAAGTAACTAAACTAGGAGAGGGCGGAAAGTATCTCGGACAAGACTACGAAGCGGAAATACTAGACGGAACGTTTACACACCTTGCAATTGTAGAGAATCCAAGATACCCAGACGCTAAGATTTTAATAAATTCATTAAATGGAGATAAAGAAATGGGATTATTCAATTTAAAAAATAATAACGAAAACGCAATAGAGATCACTGCGGAAGATACAGTAGAATACATGGGTAAAACATACTCAATCGGAGAACTCGTAAATTCATACGTTTTTTATAACGAAGACGATAAAGACAAGGATAACGAGGACGACGAAAAGAAAGACGAAGAGGAAGTAAAAGACAACGAAGAGGAGGAGGAAAAGAAAAACAGGGGAAACTGTAAACGCAACGAAGACAAAGATAAAGATAATGAGGACGAGGACGACGAAAAAAAGAATGAAGACTCTGACGACGAACTAGTCGAAAAAGTAACAAAGATCGTTAAGCGTATCCTTGCAGAAAAGGAAGACGAAGAGGAAGAGAAAAAAGACAAGGATAACGAAGACGATGAAAAAAAAGAGAACCGAAATTCTTTAAGACTAAGGAATTCATATTTGAATCCACGCTCTAACGTTTCTAACATAAGCACAAGAGCGGAGAGAATAAAAATGTCTAATCAAAAATATGGTATTTAATTAATAAAGGAGAACATACATGGCAACAACAATAAATTTAAATAATTTTGCACAACAAAACGGCGCTCGTACTTTACAACAAATGCCAAATCAAGCCGTTTATAACGTAAAATTTAATCCAAACTCAAGCACTGCTAGTTTGAAACCATGCGACGCAGTAAAACTAATTGCGGGAGCTAGCGACATTCCTTTAGTAGATTACGCAGGCACAGCAGACGATCTAGTATTTGGTTTTGTAATTTTTTCACATAAAAACGCAAACCCAGCTAAAGGATCAATTATTGAAATCGCAGGCGACGACAGTATTATGTACATGACAGCGGGCGGAGCGATTGCAAGAGGGGAATACGTAACAGCAAGCTCAAGTCAGAAAGTAGTAAAGACAACGACTGCAACAGACATCATGGGAATCTGTATAGACACAGCAAGCGCAGACGGAGACCTAGTAAGAGTATTAATTAAAAATATGGGTATAGCTACTCACGCATAACAATTTTTTAAAAGGAGAAAATAAATGAGGCACCAATACGACTTTAATAATTTTAATGAGTTCGTGAACGCAATACAAACAGATACATCTGCTTACGATTACGTTCTAACAACTCTTACAAGCATACAAGATAAGGTGGTAACACAAAAGTTTTATAACGTAAACATACCTAGCTACGTGAACGTAGAAGCAGGAAAAGGAGCGTTTAATCAAAAGATCCTACATAACGTAGTATATGACCTAGCGGGAAATTTTGAAACAGGCTTCATTAACACAGGCGACGGTGTAAGACTAGAAAAAACAGACATCGGAATCGATAAGCTAGAATTCCCAATTCAAAACTGGGCTAAAGGTTGCAGATATAGCTATATAGACGTACAGCAATGCTTCGTGGCTAACAATTTCGACCTAGTGGAACAACTAATACAATCACGCAAGAGAAACTGGGATCTAGGATTACAACAGACTATATTTGTCGGATGTAAGAACAATCCAGCTATTACAGGTTTATGCAATAACGCAAACGTTACATCTAATACAACTACGCTAACTAAGAAGATCAGCTCAATGACAACAGCAGAGCTAACAGCTTTTGTAAGCGTTGTATTGGCAGATTATTATAACAATAATAACAAGACGCAAGCGCCTAATTTATTCATAGTACCTACTGACGATTTCTTAGGTTTAACAGCACCTGCGAGCGATTATCAACCACAATACAGCAGATTACAACTATTAGAGGACGCATTTAAATCAGCTGTAGCAAGGTTCGGAGTGAACGACTTTAAAATTTTACCTCTAGCATACCTAAACAAAACAGAGATGAATTCTTTTACAGGCGTTAATAAGTACAGATACGTTTTAACTAATAACAACCCAGACACTTATTATGCACCGATCCCTGTAGAGTTTACTATGACACAATTCGGAACTAGAGATAACTTTAACTTCGAGAACGTAGCATACGGACAGGTTGCAGGAACAGTAATTCTAAGACCTCAAGAGGTTCTATATTTTGATTTCGCATAAATAGGAGGCTTTTATGTTAATTCAAAATATAAGTAAAAGAAGCTTTATTCTGGCAATAAATAACGAACCTACTAAAGTCGAAGCAGGAACAATCATCGATGCAACGGACGACCTAGCGAAAGATTTACTAGAAAACTACAATGGGGAGTGGGTAAAAATTGAATTGCCGAAAACAGTAAATAGACAAACAGAAGAAAAAATAGTAGAATCTAAAAGCGATAAGAAGAAAAAATAGTTTTTCTATCCTTATCTTCTTTTGTTTTGAAGCCTCGATAATAAACACGTTGTCGGGGCTTTTTTTTTAATAGGGATAAATATGGGATATTCAAAAAACCTAGACGCTGACGATTTTAAAACATACTTTGATAAAGCGTTTACATACGCACCAGAAACCGATCCGAACAATACACAATACGTAAGAGATAAAGATATACTAAACGCATACTCACAAGCAGATTTATTATTTAACGAGGGGCTATTTGGAGACGACGACGAAAAAAAGCTAGCCTTTCTTTTTCTAACGGCGCACTATTTGTGCATGGATACACAGATGGACAACGCAGGATTAAACAGTACTGGGCAATTTAGCATGACTAGTAAGAGCGTAGGAAACGTATCTGCAAGCTATGCAATCCCCGAAGTCTATCAAAACGATCCTACGCTAAACTACTTATCGCAAACGCAATTCGGATGTAAATATTTGAGTATAATAATTCCAAGAGCTATCGGACGAGTAGCTATAGTAAGGGGGACAACTACGGATGAGTAACGGAATCTCGCTAAAATTTAAAGGGGAAATAAATAATATATTTAGACGCCTAAGCAAGACAGGATATATACAGGTCGGGATAATTGGTAAAAAGAAAACCAAAAAAAAAGAAGTAACAGTAGCATACTACGGAAGCATTCACGAATTCGGAGACCCTAAGCAAGGAATACCGATGCGAAGCTTCCTACGACATCCTATATTAGTTTTTTATCCTCGCTACATAAGAAAAAACATACTAGGAATAATTAAAAACATAGAAGCAGGAAAACAAGAGCAAGTATTACATAAACTAGGAACACAGGCACGAACAATCGTTCTAAACGCATTTAAAACTAGAGGCGTTTACGGAGAGTGGAAACCGAACTCACCTGCGACAATAGCAAAAAAGAAGTCGTCCGCACCGTTAATAGATATAGGAAATTTAAGGCAGTCTATAGACTATAAAATAAATTTAAGAAACATAAAGGAAAGATAAAATGAATAGACCTAACGTAGCAGATGTACTGCAAGGATGGATGCAAAAGCTAAACGCTAAAAAGATAACAGCGGAAATAATAAACGGAGACGCAGTAGAAGCAGAGACACCTGTAACATTTAACGGAATGGTTCAAGTGCAGAGTCCATATCAAATCAGCCTCCACCAAGAGGGAGAGCGAAGCTGGAACTGGACAGACATCTATTGCGACTACGCAGATTTCGACCTAGACGACGTCTTTATTTTAAACGGCAAAAACTACCGAGTGATGAAAAAAGACAACTGGGAAGAATTCGGATACGGCTACTATAAATACGAATGCGTGAGGGATTATGAGTAACGAAGACCAATTAGAATTAATACAGCAACTAAGAAACGGCATAAAAAACTATTTAGATTTAGACGACGACCACTGCTACATTTATAATAACAAGTGGAAAGAGATAAACGACAAAGGTCTATACGTAGTCGTCGGAATTGATAGTGAAGAGATACTAGCAAATAACTTAAAATACACACGAACAGAAAGTAGTCTACTTTCGCATTCAAGTGTAATAATAGAAACAAATTTTTTTATAGACTTCTTCTCCTACAATATAGAAGCTAGACGTCGTAGGTACGAGGTGCTAAGCTATTTATCAAGCGATGATTGCGAATTCTACCAAGAGCAAAGAGCGTACAGAGTATATAGAATTCCTACAGCATTTAGAGATTTATCTACGGAAGAGGGAAGTAAAATACTAAATCGCTTTAGAATAGATTTTAAGGTTCATCATAGTACACAATTCACTAAAGAATCGCCGTACTACGATAAACTGGGAGGCAAAAAAGTTTATTTTAATAATTAAAAGGAAAATAGAATGGCAGAGATAAATATAAATAACATTATTCAGATTTCGATATCTGCGCCAAGTATCGGAGCAAAGCAAGTGAATCTAAGTACGATCGCACTATTCACGGACGAACAAAGCGAAACCGTAGTGGATTACGCAGTATATAAATCTGCGACAGGCATTGCTAACGACTTCGGAGTGGATAGCAATATATACAAACAGGCAGTAGCTATTTTTTCACAAAGTCCAAGCATCCTAACTAATAACGGATACGTTGTAGCAATTCCTATGCTTCCTAGCGTTGTAATTGATGCGACAAGCGGATATGGAATAACACAAGATATAAATTTACAAAATTTCCGAGAAGTAACAAACGGCTCGATTAAAATAGGAGTAAACGGAGATCAAGAAGTAGCACTAACAGGTTTAAACTTCACACCTTGCAAGACTACCGAAGCAATAGCGGGCGTTTTTAACAGCGCAATCGCAAACACAGCAACAGCAGGAACAGCTACTACGGAAGCGATAGTAATTGAAGATCTAGCAGTAGTAACAGATGGATGTTTTACAATTGCTATTAACGGAGAAACTGCTACAGAAGTAACAGATCTAGACTTCTCAGAGGCAACTACACTGGATGACATAGCAAGCGTTATAAACGCTAATTTAAGCGGAGCTACATGCGCATCAAACGGAACAGTATTAGTTTTTAGAAGTAATACTAAAGGTGCAGACTCTAGCGTCGAGCTATCAGCAGGAAGCACAGGAACTAGCATCTATACAGAATTCGGAACGATAGCAGAGGTACAGGGAACATCAGCAATCGGATGCACCTGCGAAGTCTACAATTTAAACCAACTAAAATTTATAAGTACAGCAACTGGAGCAACATCTAGCGTTTTACTAAGCAGTGATACAACAGGTGAAGATCTAAGTATTCCTTCATATCTAGGAACTCTAGCATACATACAGGGGCAAGCTTCATATACAGGAAGAGAAAGACTAATAGACGCAATAATAAGAACAAGAGCGGAGCTATACTACCACTGCATCATCCCATGTTTGACACTAAGCGACGACGAAATCGAGACAGCAAGCGACTACGTACAAACAGAAACGATGATGATGGCAATTGCTAATAACGACTTGACCTGTTGCGACGACGGTAACCTATTTTCTAGGATTTGTAACAAGAGCAACCATAAAACAAGGTGCTTTGCTTATTTTGCAGACGATATACAAAAAGCTAGAAACATGGCAAGCGCATACATGGGACGAGGTCTATGCGTTAATTTCGAGGGAAGCGGGACAACGCTATCTATGCAATTAAAAGCACTAGCGACAATCGAACCCGATCCGAACGTTACGGAGACTTTATACCAAAAAGCCAAGAGAGTCGGTGCGGATTTATACTGTTCTATATACGGAGTTAATAGCGTAGTAAGTAACGGACAAAATGAATTCTTTGATAACGTATATAACGACAACTGGCTATACGTTGCGTTACAAGTAGCAGGATTTAATGCCTTACGCTACGCTAATACTAAAATTCCGCAAACTAATATAGGAATAGACGCATTAGTAACAGCATACAGACAAGTACTGGAACAAGGAGTAAGAAACGGAGCATTCTCAGCGGGAGAATGGACGCTAACCTTCCCATTTGGAGATCCCGAACTCTTCGCTCAAAACATTAGAAGCTTCGGTTACTATTTGTATCCAGAACCACTAGCAGAGCAAAGCCAACAGGCAAGAGACAGCAGAGAAGCACCATTAATCTCAATAGCAGTAAAGAGAGCAGGCGCAGTACATACATCGGCTGTAATAGTTTACATTAACAACTAGTTTTATAAAGGAGTAAAAAATGGCTAATAACTACACTGATACATTTGTCGGAGAGGATACGCTAATAATAAACAGCCGTGTACTTTCTAACTTTGGATACGGAACGGTTGTCGAGATTTCATGCCCGAACGCAATCGCTGGAGTTGATATAGGTAAGGGAGGAAACGCAGTATTCTCATTACAAGAGAACGGAAGACAAGCGGACGTTAAAGTAACGGTAATCAAGGGCTCGCCCGATGATATATTTTTAAACGCACTAAACGAAAGCTTTAAATCTAACTTTGAATCTAAAGTAGCAATTACTGGTTCTTTTATTTCAAAGGTTGGAGATGGTAAAGGAAAGGTACTAACTACAGCGTGGGATTTAAACGGCGGAATTCCTACGACACCACCTAGCGACAAATACGACGTAGGAGGAGACCGTACGCAAGTATTGATGGAATACCATTATACGTTCGCTAGAGGAACTAGAATTTTAAGTTAAAACGGATAAAAACAAGTGACCATTGTTTTTTAAAGGCAAGCGAAATAAACATAGGTTTATGCTTGCCTTTTTTTTTTATTTTATGTTATAACGAAAAAAACGAATTTTTAAAGGAGATAAGATGGATAAAGAGATAACATTAAAAAGCGGAAATAAGCTTAGCTTCCAATACGCAGAGTTTGAAACTGAGCAAGATTTATATACAATCATCTCGCAGGAATTAGAAGCTAAAAATATAAACATAAAAGACGGAAGCGACGGCGTTATGGTGTCAATAATAAAAGCACTAGGAGCAATAATGGGCTCAAAAGCAGTAACGGAGCAATTCTGGAAATGCGCTAATACTTGTCTATACAACGGAGAACGAATAACACCTGCAATCTTCCAAAACATAGAAGCTAGAAAAGATTTTATGGAGATTAAATACCACGTACTTTTTAACAACGTAGCCATTTTTTTTTCAAATCTCCTTTCAAAGTTAAAAAATATAGAAATCCCAGAGAACGAGGGACTACAAGCGATTATGCAATCCCTAGTGTCGAAATAGACAACTACGCAGAATTTATACTATACAAAGTAGCAGAAACAGGTTACTGTGGATCTGTAAACGAAGTACTAAAAACTAGAGGCGATAGAGTAATAAGAGCTTTACAGTTTGCAGGTTTTGTATCAGAATATCAAGCAGAGTTTTATAAACTAAATTTAAAAGACGAACAGTAAAATGGCATCGACAGTAATACAAGATTTTTTAATAGCGATCGGAATTGACGTCGATCAGACCAAGCTACAAAAGGTCATCGATAAATTCGGAGATTTTAAGGACACCCTGGCAACATTAGCAACTGGAACAGGGCTCGGATTAGTATTACAACAGATAAACAAAGTAACACAAAGCATTGTCGAAGCAACACAAGCAACAGCAGACTGGGCAACAGATCTCGACAGAACAGCACGTAAAAGCGGAATAAACGCAGACGTATTACAAAGACTAAGAATCCTAGAAAAAGAACGAAATCTAAGCGAGGGGACTACAGAATCAGCCCTCCAGAGCATCTATGAGAAACAAGTAAGAGCAAGGACTGGTCAAGGATACGACGAGGGCTTCTTAAGAGCGGGAGTCGGACTAGGAGGAAGTCCTACCGAAGTCCTACAAAGACTAATAGACATGACCAGAGGAAAGAGCGAGGCGTATAAACAATACATAGCGCAGATGACTGGAATCGACAGGGATCTATTTGAATTACAAGGCGCAGATATAAGCAAAATAGAATCGTTTAAATTAGTAAACGACGAAGACAAACAGAAACTAAAAGACATAAATAAAGAATTCGGAAAGCTAGGAACAGGGCTCGAGGCATTAAAACAAAAAGCAATAATAGCAATGCTTCCGTTAGTACAAAAGCTATTAGATATAGCTAATACGTATCTCGCAGACATACTAAAAAAGATAGACGAGATGCGCAAAGACGAAGAGCTAATGAAAAAAATAAACGCAATACTAACGAACGCAAAAACAATACTTGTAACTATAGGAGCGGTAGTAATACCAGTAATAATTAAATCGCTATTTATTGTAGGAAAATTCCTTTTAACAGGAATTCTCTCCCCACTTGGGCAAATACTAAAATTAGTATTCGCAATAGGGAAAGCAGGCGCAATAATGTCATGGTTTAGCATCTTCGGTAAAAGCAAAGACGTAATGAATCCGAAAAATATATCACTATTTGCAAAAGCGTTTAGAGGATTAGGATTAGTAATAAACGGAGTAGCTAAAGGATTTTTAAAACTAACAGCTTCCATACTAACAAGCCCGATAACTTGGTTAGTAGCAGGCGTATCAGCACTAGCAGTAATACTAGGAGATTTAATAAACGTAGCATTAGGAGGAGAAGCTACAATAACAAGATGGCTAGAAGACACTGTAGGTAAAAGATTTCCAAGTATAGGAAAAGGAATAAAATGGCTACGAGAAAATATAGAGGGATTTTTTGAGAGCGCTAAAGAGTTTTTTACAGGAATATACGAACTTTGCGGAGGGCTAAAAGATTTAGTACTACAAATACTAGGAATACTATGGGAAAAGTTTAAAAGCTATATAAGCGACTCGGTGGATTACATAGTACAAAAATACAACGCAGTGAAAGGAATTCTAAAGAAGCTAAATCCATTTAGCTCGGACGAAGAGAAAGAAGTAATGGACAAAAAGATCGCAGAGCTAGAAGCAAAAGCAAAAGCACAAAAAGCAATAGAAGACCAAAAGCGATTTAAAGACATACAGCCAATGGTTGCTCAACTAATGAATCCATCCGTTCAAACATACACAACACCACAAAGAACAACAGAACAGAATTTAACGATAAACAATACTAATAATTTTGAGTTTGATAACATGGATGACCCTGCACAAGTAGCAACGCAGATTAAAGAACAGATGTACGGAAGAGGACTAACGAGCGATATAAACAAGGCAAGTATTGTATTAGCTAACGGAGGACGATGAAATGGCACAAGACAATTCAGTATGGAACAGTATAAAAGAAGCTATTAACATCCCTCTGATGTCCGACGTCGGAAAAACAGTAACAGTAACCTCACAGTCCGCAGGGATTGGAGGATACGAGCTAACAATAAGAACAGACGAAAGTATTAAGCTAGAAAATTCAATAACAGACTACTACGCAGAGGACAACTCCAGTTTACAAGATAACATAGCGTTAAAACCGATCACGTTTACGATTAACGGAATCGTCGGAGAAAAATATATGGACGTAAAGGAAGCCACGACGTGGAGCGAAACCATTACGAACGCACTATCTCCAGTACTACAATTCCTACCGAACTGTACTTCTTTTGTTTTACAGAGCATAACAGTTGCGGAGGCAATAGCAGGCGCAATACGAAGCGGACTGCAAGAGACAAGTAATTTTATAAATTCGTTGATGGGCGCACCAAGTAACGCATCTCTAAGCAACCAAGAGCAAGCGTTCCTATTTTTTTATAGCGCATATAAATCTAGAGAACTGATGGAGGTTAGCCTACCATACGCAACGCTAAACAACTGCGCAATAACATCCGTCGAAATAACACAGCCCGCAAGCACTAGAATGCTGTCTAATATACAAATATCTTTTAAGCAGATGAACTTTGCGTCGACTAGAAGTGGAGTCGGTACAGGAACAACAGGAAGACGCAAAACACAAGCAGGATCAACACCTCCTACAAACCTTAGTAACGTGGGAGCGTCTAGCGGTAATAATACTAATATAGCTAATCTAGGAGCAAGGGCGATCGAATAATGAATAAACTACAAAACCTTACAGCGGAAACAAGACAGAATAAATCCTACGAATTCGACGGGAAAACAATAAATGTAATATTATACTATTCCGAAGTAAATATAGGCTGGTATATAACGATAAAAGAGGGAAAATTTGAATTACTAAACGCAAGACTAACCTGCAATAAGAATTTTTTAAACGATTTCCGACGAAAACTAAAATGGGGACTAAAAGTAACAAGTAGAGACGGAATAGACCCTTATAACGTAACAGATTTTGTAACAGATAGAATCGAGCTATTCTTTATGAATAAAGACGAAGTCGATTACGTAACAAACATAACGTATAGATATAATTCGGAGCTACTAATACATGCTTAAAGCGTTTCCTTGCTATCAAATAAAAGCACAAGGCGCAAACGGTAATATAACGACCGTAGAGTTGCCATTTACTAGCGAGATTTCAATACGCAGAGAAATACAAAGAGCTCCTGCGGAAGCGGACGTAACGATATATAATCTAAATATGAATAGCAGAGAAAATCTATACTTTGATAGATACAACTTCGCAGGCTACCGAACGTTCGAAATATATCTAGGATACGGAGGACAACTGACCCTCTGCTTCAAAGGTAACATAATGGAGTGCTACAGCGTAAGAAAGGGCGTAAACTTTGAGACGCATATAAACGCATGGGATGGCGGAGCATACTACGTTAGCGGTTGGAATTCGAGAACATATAACAACAGCTCCCCAACGGCACAAATAAAAGCATTACAAGGAGAGGTCGCAGAAAGTAAAGTCGAAATAGGTAAAGTTTCCACACTTGTCGAAGACGACGCTAACGAAATTTTAAGACCGCAGTGTTACTACGGACGAACGACAGACAATATACAGAATATAGTCGGAGACCAGTACGACACTTTCGTCGAGAACGAAAAGCTATACGTAATGAGAAAAGACGAAGCAAAGAACGGAGCAGTAACATTAATTAGCGCAGAAACAGGATTAATAGAAACACCACGCAAACAGGAATATACACTAGAAGTAACTATGATGCTCGAACCACGTCTACAGATTGGCCAACTAGCAGAACTAAAAAGCATAACAGCTCCAAGATTTAACGGCACATATAAAATTATCGGAGTTGACCATAATGCGACGATAAGTGAAAATGAAAGCAATCAGAACAAAACAAAAGTAGTACTACTATACAACGCTGGAGGATTTAAAAACTTTTAAATG
>Ga0310694_10006114_pt1 | contig 11414 bp, 8 predicted proteins | sample 174DNAGHGhighgp2_FD_203884 | JGI IMG/M metagenome (GOLD analysis project Ga0310694, IMG submission 203884) | Sheep rumen microbial communities from Palmerston North, Manawatu-Wanganui, New Zealand - 1742 DNA GHGhigh gp2 (v2) (version 2) | ecosystem: Host-associated > Mammals > Digestive system >... | reverse complement strand
AGCATCGCCTTAGTAGGCGTAGAAAACACGGGCAAACCGCCTTTCCCTGAAATCGGCGACCTGAAAGGGGCCATGGAAGGCATTCCTGATGGTCTTTTCACCCTACTTCTCTCTCACGACCCCTCGCATTGGCGCATGGAAGTCATTCCCAAGACCCATATTCCGCTGACCCTTTCGGGTCACACCCATGCCATGCAGTTCAAGATTGGGCATTGGTCGCCCTCCAAGTGGCTCTATCCTGAATGGGGTGGACTGTATACCGAAGGCAGCCAGCAACTCTATGTCAGTGAAGGGCTGGGGGGCAGCATCCCGTTCCGCCTAGGCACTAAGCCAGAAATCATCGTGATTACCTTAAAGAAGGATTTGAAGCCTTAAACACGTATTCTGCAATAGCCGAAAAGAAAAAGCCGTACCTTTGTGGCCAATAATCAATTAAATTTGTTTCAAATGAATAATTCAAGACTCTTGAAATCAAGACGTTGGCTGCTTTTTGGTGCGGCTTTCGTCATGCTTTTTGCTGCCTGTAACAAGGAACAAGAAAGCAAGTACAAGTATGAAACCGTGAAGGGCGACCTCACTGAGGCCCGCATCTACACCTTGGACAACGGACTGACCGTTTATCTGAGCGTCAACAACGAAGAACCTCGTATTCAGACCTACATTGCCGTGCGCACGGGTTCGAAGAACGATCCTGCCGAGACCACTGGCTTGGCTCACTATCTCGAACACCTTATGTTCAAGGGTACCGACAAATTCGGTACCACCGACCCTGCTGCCGAAAAGGTTTTCTTGGACGACATTGAGGCTCGCTATGAACACTATCGTACCCTTACCGACCCCGAGGCACGTCGTGTTGCTTATCATGAAATCGACTCGGTGAGCCAACTGGCTGCCCAGTATTTCATCCCCAATGAATACGACAAATTGATGTCGGCCATCGGTGCAGAAGGCACCAATGCCTACACCTCCGAGGACGTGACCTGCTACACTGAAAACATCCCCTCGAACGAAATCGAGAATTGGGCCAAAATCCAGTCCGACCGCTTCCAAAACATGGTCATCCGTGGTTTCCACACCGAGCTGGAGGCTGTTTACGAGGAATACAACATCGGCATCGCCCAAGACAGCCGCAAAGCCTGGGAAGCCATCAACGCCATGCTCTTCCCGACGCACCCTTACGGCACACAGACTACAATAGGTACGCAGGAGCACTTGAAGAATCCTAGTATCACCAACATCAAAAATTACTTCAACAAGTGGTACCGCCCCAATAACGTGGCCATCTGCATGGCCGGTGATTTCAATCCTGATGAAGTCATTGCCATCATTGACAAATATTTTGGTCAATGGCAGCCTGGCGATGACGTGAAGCAGCCTGAGTTTGCCCCGTTGAAGCCTATCACTGCGCCTAAGGACACCACCATCTATGGTTTGGAGGCCGAAAATCTGATGATGGGCTGGCGTTTCGACCGTGGCAATTCTCTGCAAATCGACACCCTTGAGATGATTGGCTCGATGCTCAGCAATGGCACCGCTGGCCTTATCGACCTCGACATCAACCAACAAATGGCTATGCTTTATGCTTGGGGTGGATCAAGCGCCAACCGCGACTATTCCAGTTTCCTCATTGGTGGCTCGCCGCGTCCCGGACAAACCCTCGAAGAAGCCAAAGACCTGCTTCTTGCCGAGATTGAGAAACTGAAGAAAGGCGACTTCTCCGACGACTTGATGCCTTCTGTCATCAACAATATGAAACTCGACCATTACAACTCTTTGGAAAGCAACGAGGCTCGCGCCAATATGTTTGTCAACTCGTTCATTTTAGAGAAACCTTGGAAACAAGATGTGGAATACCTCGACCGTATGGCTGGCATGACTAAGGAACAGATTGTAGCCTTTGCCAACAAGCACTTCAACGATAATTATGTGGTGGTTTACAAACGTCAAGGCGCCGAAGAAAACCAGAAAAAGATTGATAAACCTGCCATTACGCCCATCCCGACCAACCGTGACCTTGTCAGCGACTTCGTGACTGAAGTGCAAAACGCTGAAGTGCCGGCCATCCAACCCCGTTTCGTCGACTTCAAAAAAGACCTGACCTTCGGCAAAACCGATGCGGGACTGCCTTATATCTACGTGCAGAACAAGGAGAACGGTCGCTTCACGCTGAGCTTTCGCTATGAGTTTGGCGACGAGGCCGACCTGCGCTATGGTGCTGCTGCCGATTATCTCGAATACCTTGGCACCGACCAGATGAGCAACGAGGAAATCAAGCAGCAATTCTACAAACTCGCTTGCAACTACTACATCAACGTGGGTGCGCGCAGCATCAATGTCACTTTGACTGGTCTTGGTGAGAACATGCCTGAGGCTTTGGCCTTGCTTGAAAACGTGATGCAGAACGCTCAAGCCGACCCGATGGTGGCCGAGATGTGCATCCAGCAGTTGGAGAAAGCCCGTATGGATGCCAAACTGAACCAACGCAGCAACTTCAACGCTTTGGTGCAATACGGAATCTATGGCCCCTACAACAGCCAACGCAATCAGCTCTCGCCCGAACAAATCCGTCAATTCGACCCGAAAGAATTTCTCGACCTGCTGAAGGACCTCAAGAACTATGAGCACACCGTATTATATTATGGCCCGATGACTGCTCAGGAAATGGCCAAAGCGGTTACCGAAAACCACAAGACCGTGGCTGAGTTGAAAGCTGTTCCCGAAGGTAAGCACTACGAAATGCAGCCCACGCCCGAGAATGAGATCCTTATTGCTCCATATGATGCCAAAAACATCTATATGCGTATGATTCACAACGAGATGCGTCCTTGGAATCCCGAAGAAGCCGCTGTTGTAGCTTTGTTCAACGAATACTATGGCGGTGGCATGAATACCATCGTCTTCCAAGAGATGCGTGAGGCTCGTGGCTTGGCTTACAACGCCTTTGCTGCCTACATGACACCCAATTATACGGACAATCCAGAGTATTTCTTCACCCATATCATCACTCAAAACGACAAGATGATGGACTGTGTGAAGCATTTCTTGGAGATTTTGGACGAGATGCCTGAAAGCGAACAAGCTTTCAGCATTGCCAAAGATGCTCTCACCAAGCGTTTGGCCAGCCAACGCACCACTAAGTTCGGTCTCATCAATGCATGGCTCAATGCACAGCAGCGTGGCATTGATTACGACCTTAACGAGCGCATCTATAACGCCTTGCCGAATGTCACTTTACAAGACATAGTGAAGTTCGAGCAAGAACAAATGGCCAACAAGCCCTACCGTTACGTCATCCTTGGCGATGAGAAGGAACTCGATATGAAGGCTCTTCAGGAGTTCGGTCCCATCCGTCGCTTGAGCACGGAAGAGGTGTTCGGTTATTGATGTAAGATTTTAGGAAGGATAGCCTTCGGTGTCGTTTGTCGGCACCGAAGGCTTTTTGTTTAGGCGCAGCAACGGTAGGGATGGTAATCGTCGCTGATGAAATCGCGCAGCTTTTGAAGGATGCGATGGAGTTTCTTGTCGATGGCTTGGTGGCTGACGTTGAGCAGGTTGCCCAGGTCGACGAGTCGCATTTGCTCGCCGTCATATCCGTATCGGGCCTCGATAAGGGTGCGCTCCGACGTGCTGAGTCGGCTGATGGCATCGGCCAGCAGCTCCTTCAAGTAGCACTCGTCGTCGTCCCAGTTGCAGCACCAGCGCGACGGGAGTTCGTCGATGCCACAGCTGTTGAAGGTGTCGCCATACACGAAGCCGTCTTTATTCCAAGTCGTCTTCAAGTCGACGGGAAACAGTTCGCGAAGCTCGTTTTGCATGGCGTTTTTGATGGTCTTGCGTGCGTAAGGTTCGAAGGGGAGTCCGCAAGTGGGGTCGAACGACTGGGCTGCTTCAAGCAGGGCTTCGTAGCCCGCGCTGGCCATGTCGCCTTCACACAAGCGGTTGTTGTCACCAAATTGATTCATAAACTTTGCTTCTTGTTCTTCAACAAGAAAGAGGAATCTCTTCACCAGATTGGCCAGATAGGCTTCTTTGCTGGCTTGAGGTTGGGCAGTCGTGCTGCCAAGGGAGTCGTAATTGTGCTTCATTTGTGTGTGATTTGTTTTGGTGATCAATGGGTTAGTGACGTTTTTTCGTAAGAGGACAAATGAGGGCAAGTCAAGAGAGGCTGTTAAGGGCCGCAATGACTGGCGTCGGCCACAACCTTTCGGTCGAGCCAACGGGGACAGGACGCAAAGAGTTGGAGGCACGCTATGAGACCTTACGGGTCGGCGTGAGTCGTAAAGTGACAAACTGACGGTTAAATGGGGTGGGGTGCGCTCTCATAATCTTTAAATTGTTGGGCTTTTTATTATCAAAAATCGGGCCAAAAAGTTTATTTTGTGAAGGAAATTGAAATTCTTTTCGTTTTTTTTGTGCTTGTTGGCGGCCTTTTTTCCAACATACATTAATATATTAGAGACATGTATTCGTTTTTTCAACCTTGGGCCGAAAAAAAAATTGAAAAAAATGAATTATCAGTATCTTTGCCGTTCAATTTGAAAACCGAATCAACACTATGCATACTTATCAGCACGAAGTTAAATACTACGAATGTGACAGAATGGGCATCACACACCATTCCAATTATGTCCGCATCATGGAGGAGGCTCGGGTCGATTATCTCGATCAAATCGGCTTCGGGTTCGACCGCGTGGAGGCCGAAGGTGTGGTATCGCCCGTCGTCGCCATCGCCTGCAATTATAAACATTCCACCACCTTCAAGGATCTCATTGACGTCAAGGTGTGGATCAGCAAACTGACGGAATTGAAATTTGAATTCTCTTACGAGATGCGTGTTGGCGACAAGTTGGTTTGCACAGCCCAAAGCACGCATTGCTTCACTGAAAACGGACGACCTGTAGCCATTTCGAGGCGATTGCCTGAACTTTATTCTGCCATTCAAGGTGAGCTATAACACAAAAAGCCAAGGCAAATGCCTTGGCTTTCGACTTCCCGATGAAAGGGAACTGTTATTCAGCGGTTTGCTCGGCAGGAGTCTGCGTAGCAGCAGGAGTCTCAGCAGGAGCAGCCTCGGTGGCAGGAGCAGCCTCGGTGGCAGGTGCAGCCGGCATCGTGTTCTCGATTTGCTGACGCATCTCGGTGTCGAGGGCATTGCCTTGCTTCACGTTCTTGGGAATGGTAATGCTCGAAATCAAGCAGAGCACCACCAATATGCCGGCCATGGTCCAAGTGGCTTTTTCGAGGAAATCGGTCGTCTGACGCACGCCCATCATTTGGTTGGCACCTCCGAAATTGGAGACCAAACCACCGCCTTTTGAATTCTGAACCAGGACGATCAATCCCAGTAACACACTGACAATCAGGATTAAAATTACTACTAATGTGTACATTGTTGATTATTTAATTGTTTAACTTTCTTGGCTTTCTTTTAAGCGTTCAATTTGGGCTGCAAAATAACGACTTTTTTCTGGATATTTCAAGCTTAATTTTTCATAAATTGATATTGCCTTGTCAATATAGCCCTGCTTTTCGTAAATTTTGGCTAAAGTTTCGCTAACGATGTTCTCTTGGTCGATGATGCTGTTTTGGGCTACCGAGATGGGATTGTAGAACTCAGCCTTGGGTCGGGTGATGGTGGGATTCTCAAGTATAAATTTGTCTATCAGTTCTTTACGGCTAAGTTTTTTCGGTTCGGCTGGTTCGGCATCTTGCTTTTGCTTTTCTTCTTCGATTTGCTTGAGGCGGGCAGCGATGATGGCTTTCAGTTCGTCCAGCGATTTGCGTTTTTCTTCCAACAATGCCATTTCGGCCGAAAGTTCTTCGTGGCTGCCACTGAGGTCGATTTCAGGGATGATGAAGACTTTTTCTTTGATGATGCTTCCTGTGACTTCTTCGTGTGGTTCGATAGGCTCGATGGAAGTGAAGATGTTGTCGGTGGGCACGAATTCGTCGGGAAGCTCGGGAATATCAGGCTCGCTTTCGAAACGGTGGCGGGCGATGATGGAAAACAGCCGCAACTTGTCGCGATTGGGCATGATAGCCGCTGTGCGTTTCAACTGCTCTTCGTAACGTTCATCGCTGGTGTTTTGGTAGGCTATAGCCAAAAGCGCCTGCCCGATGGCAAAATAGGGGTAATCCACCACCAAAGCCTCCATCTCGTTGATAGCCTTGCCTTTCAGCCGCTCCGGCCGCGTCATGTATCCTATCAGTTGTTTGCTGTCCATTATTTCAGTTACCAGTTGTCTCGTGTTTCTCAGTCTCGTAGTCCCGCGTCACGTGTCCTTCAGCCCCGTGTCTTTTTTACCAGTTTACCAATGCTTTATTAAATATGTCTTCTACCAATTGCTCGATGATGGTCGCGGTGAGCGACTCTTGCACCGAGGTGAGTTCTTGGCTACTGGGGTAGTCCTCGTAGCGCGAGAAGGTTTGCTCGAAGTCTTTCGTTTCGTCGATGCGGTTGCTGAAACGCACTCTTACAGTGACGGTGAGGCGGTTCATAGCAGCGGTTTGACCTGCGGTGATGGCCACGGGAGTGGTGCGGTAGTCGGTGATTTCGCCTTCAAAGGCAAGGTCGCCGCCCGATTCCACCAGATCCAACGTGGTTTGGTTGGTCATCGCATCGCGTAAGGCGTTGGTGAGGTTGTTACTCAGCAGCGGGTTGACTAGTTGGGCATGGTTGGGGAAGTAGTCCACCGAGATGGTTTTGGCCTCGGCAGGAATTGACGCACCTGAGAAAGAATAGATGCCGCAGCTATGGCCGACAAAGGCCAAAGCCATAATCAAAACCGCTATCTTCGCCTTGATTCTCATAGGTCTATGCCGTATTCGTTGATTTTGCGATAAAGGGTGCGCTCGCTGATGCCCAAAGCCTTGGCGGCATCTTTGCGCTTGCCTTTGTGGGTTTCCAATGCCTTGATGATCATTTCTTTTTCGTGGTGTTCCAACAAGAGAGTCTCAGGCATGGCATCTTTGTTGTGCGAAAGGTCTTCGGCAGGTACTATTTCGGTGAAGTCGGGTTCGGTTTCCACTCGTTCGTTGGGGGTGATGCGGGTGACCACCGTATCGCCGATTTGCGTCACCGGGGCCGCCTGCATGTAGGTCGGCTCCATGGGGTGACCGCTTGTGATGCTGTTGACCTGTGCGCGTAGTTCGGCGATGTCTTTCTTCATGTCGAACAAGACGCGGTACAGCAGGTCGCGCTCCGACATGCCTTCGGGCGTGTCCTCGCGGGGCAACAGAATGGGAAGATTGCTTTGTACTTTCGTTGGCAAGTATTTGGCCAGGGTCTCCGCTGTGATGACGCGGTCGGTTTCCATGATTGAAATCTGCTCCGTGACGTTTTTCAGTTGGCGGATGTTGCCGTCCCAACTGTAGTTTTCCAATAGGGTCACTGCTTCGGCGGTCAAGGTGATGGCGGGGATATGGTTGCGCTCGGCGAAGTCGGCGGCAAATTTGCGGAAAAGAAGCGGAATGTCGCCTTTGCGCTCGCGCAATGCCGGTATGTGGATGGGAATGGTGTTCAACCTATAGTATAGGTCCTCACGGAATCTTCCACGCTCGATGGCCAAGGGCAGGTTGACATTGGTGGCGGCCACGATTCTGACGTTGGTTTTCATCACTTTGTTGCCGCCTACGCGAATGTATTCGCCGTTTTCGAGTACACGAAGCAATCTTGCTTGCGTGGAGAGGGGCAACTCGCCGACTTCATCCAAGAACAAAGTGCCTTTGTCGGCAATTTCGAAATAGCCTTTCCTCTCGTTGACGGCCCCAGTGAATGAGCCTTTCTCGTGGCCAAAAAGCTCCGAGTCGATGGTTCCTTCAGGGATGGCGCCGCAGTTCACGGCGAAATACTGGCCGTGCTTGCGAGTACTGTTTTGGTGGATGATCTTCGGAAACACGTCCTTGCCCGTGCCGCTCTCGCCCGTGATGAGCACGGTGAGGTCGGTGGCGGCCACTTGCGCCGCAATGCCGATGGCGCGGTCCAACTCAGGGTCGGTGCCGATGATGCCGAAGGTCCGTTTTATTGCTTGTACGTCCATGGTTAATTGTCATGTTTTCGTCGCTTAGCGTCATTGCGAGGAGGAACGACGAAGCAATCCAGGTGGTTAGTTTTATTATCTGGACTGCTTCGTTCCTCGCAGTGACGCAAAGCGTGTCTATCTAAGCACTGCACCAAGTTGTTGTTCCATCGCGCTCTGAATCTTCCCCATCGTCTTCTCAATCACCTTGTCGGTGAGGGTAGTGGTGGGCGACATCAACACGAAGCTCATGGCATATTGTTTCTTGCCTTCCGGAATCTTTTCGCCTTCGTAAACGTCGAAGAGGCTCATCGACTGCAAAATCTTGCTTTCGGCAGCCATCGCGACTTTCTTCACTTCGTCGAAGGTGACGCTCTTGTCGAAAATCATGGCGAGGTCGCGACGCACGGCGGGGAACTTCGACAGCGGCTCGAAGTGCACTTCCTTGGCTTTGGCCAAGCATTGCATCATCAGCGTCCAGTTGAAGGTGGCGTAAAACACGTCTTTTTTCACATCGAAGTGCTTCAAGGTCTTTTTGCTGAGCTTGCCAAGGGTGACAATCTCCTTGCCGTCAACGCAATAGGTGGTGGCGTAGTCGAAATGTGGCAAATTGGCTTCTTTGGCTTCGAGGGCCTTGAAGTCGAACTTGAAGTGGTTGAGTACGCCCATAACGTATTCTTTCAGGTCGAAGTAGTCGACGGCCTTGGCTTGGTTGCTCCATAGTTCGGCTTGCTTGTTGCCGGTGAGGAAAAGGTCGAGACAGATGTGCTCATTGTAGGGCTTCAAGGGTTGTTTTTCGTCGCCAACAGCCTTGGCGTCAAAGAAATAGACACTGCCGAACTCGAAGAACTTCATGTCGCTGACCTTGCGGTTTTGGTTGAAGGCGATGCTCTCCAAGCCGCCCCACATCAAGGTCTGGCGCATCACGTTGAGGTCGCTGCTCAAAGGATTCAGAATCTTGACGTTGCGCTCGGGCGCAAAGGCAGGGAAGGCCTCGCTGTAGGCAGCCTTGGTGAGCGAGTTGTTCATGATCTCGTAGAAGCCGTTGGCCACGAGCATGTCGCTGATTTTCTGCTGCATCTTGTCGGCGTCGGGTTTCGCTGCGCGGCTGATGGATGCGTGGACACGGCTCGGGATTTCAATGTTGTCATAGCCGTAGATGCGGAGGATTTCCTCGCAAACGTCGGCGGGACGGGTCACATCGACCTTGCTGGTGTGCACGTCTACTACCACGTGCGTGTCGTCTTGCTCAACGACTTGGCACTCAAGGCTTTTCAGTATGTTGACGGCTTGGGTCGGGTCAATGACCTTGCCAGCCACTTTGTTCAGGTAGTCAAATTTCAAGTCCACGCGGGCAGGGGTGAAGTCGCCGTTTTTCACGTCTTTGATTTCGGAAGAAATCGTTCCGCCAGCCAACTCCTTTATTAATAAGGCTGCGCGTTTCAGGGCGTAAAGCGTGATGTTCGGGTCGGCGCCACGCTCATAGCGGAACGAAGCGTCGGTCTGCAGGCCGTGGAACTTTGAGGTCTTACGGATGCTGGTGGGGTTGAAGTAGGCACTCTCGAGGAAGACGTTGGTGGTCTCCATGGTCACGCCCGACTTCTGTCCACCGAATACGCCGGCGATGCACATAGGCTCTTCGGCATTGCAAATCATCAGGTTGCGGCTGTTGAGCTTGCGCTCCACACCGTCCAAGGTGACGAAAGGCGTGCCTTCGGGCAGGCATTTCACCACGACCTTCTTGCCCGTGATCTTGTCGGCATCGAAGGCGTGGAGCGGTTGGCCCACTTCCATCAGGACGAAGTTAGTGATGTCGACGATGTTGTTGATGCTGCGGAGACCGACGGCGGCGAGGCGGTTCTTCAGCCAAGCCGGTGATTCACCGACTTTCACGCCGCTGATGGTCACGCCCGAATAGCGTGGGCAGGCTTGCGTGTCCTCGACGACAACCTCAATGTCGTTGTCGTGGTTTTCCACCTTGAAGTCGTCCACAGAGGGACGGATGAGGTGATATTTCGTGGTGTTCTCGCGCTGGTTGAGGGCGGCCACGAGGTCGCGGGCCGAGCCGATGTGTGAGGTGGCGTCGCTGCGGTTGGCGGTGAGGCCGATTTCAATCGTATAGTCCTCTTCCACAGGGAAATAGAATGATGCGGGCTTGCCCACTTCATAGTCGTCGGGCAGCACCATGATGCCGTCGTGCGATGTACCCAATTGCAACTCGTCTTCTGCGCAAATCATGCCTTCCGAGACCTCGCCACGAATCTTGCCTTTCTTGATGGTGATGTGTTCGTCGCCAATCCAAAGCTCAGTATTGATGGTGGCCACGAGCACTTTTTGTCCAGCAGCCACGTTGGGTGCGCCACAAACGATGTGCAGGGGTTGCTCGCCGCCCACGTCGACGGTGGTGATGTGCAGGTGGTCGGAGTTGGGGTGGTCGATGCAGGTGAGCACCTTGCCCACGACGACACCCTTCAAGGCGCCTTTCACCGACTCAAAACGCTCCAAGTCTTCCACTTCGAGACCTGTGGAGGTCAATATTTCGCTGACTTTCTCAGCCGAATAATCGCAGTTGACGTATTGTTTCAACCAGTTATAAGAGATTTTCATTGTTGTATGTTACCGTTAATTATTAAACTTCTTTATTTTTTGACTCGGGACACGGGACTTCGTGACTCGGGACAAGACCATGTCTCGTGTCTCGTGTCCCGCAGTCTCGTGTCTATTATGTAATCTAAATTTGCTCATCTGTTTTTATCGAGCCGCAAAGATACGAAAAACTGACAAAATGGCACGAAGATTTATTCTTCAAAAATTGCGAAAACTCAAAAAAGTGTGTTTTTTGTGTTGTAATAACCTCAAAAACGTGTAATTTTGCACCGAAATTAAAGTCAAAAACGTGAAAAATAAGCTGTTTGTTAACCTCAAAAACGTGAAATAAGTATTATGAAACGAAAAATATACAACAAGTTACTTGAATGGAAAGAAGTGAGCAAAGGAACGAGTGCATTGATGGTGGAAGGAGCGCGTCGTATAGGTAAGAGCTTTATTGTTGAGGAATTTGCCCGAAATGAGTATGACGATTACTTGCTCATTAATTTTCGCCTTGCGCCAAGGGAGGTAAAAGAGTGGTTTGACTTGTATTTGGAAGACCTCGATAAATTGCTGTTGAATCTCCAATTGCATTACAACAAGCAGCTGAAGCCTCGTCGGTCGGTCATCATTTTTGATGAGGTGCAGGATTGCCCTCGCGCTCGAGAAGCCATTAAGTTCCTTGTAGCCGACGGACGGTTTGATTATATGGAGACGGGTTCGCTGATTAGCATCAAAAAGAACGTGAAAGACATTGTAATACCATCGGAAGAAGAAACGGTAGACATGTTCCCGAGGGATTTTGAA
>Ga0310694_10006111_pt1 | contig 11421 bp, 11 predicted proteins | sample 174DNAGHGhighgp2_FD_203884 | JGI IMG/M metagenome (GOLD analysis project Ga0310694, IMG submission 203884) | Sheep rumen microbial communities from Palmerston North, Manawatu-Wanganui, New Zealand - 1742 DNA GHGhigh gp2 (v2) (version 2) | ecosystem: Host-associated > Mammals > Digestive system... | reverse complement strand
ATGAAAGGTTTTTGGCAACTATTGAGGCGGTTTGTCCCGCCCTATAAGAAGTATATCGTGTTGAACATCGTGTTCAACCTGCTGGCCGCGTTCCTCACGCTGTTCTCGTTTGCGCTCATCATCCCCATTCTGGAGATGCTGTTTGGGCTGAACACCAACCACTATGACTTCATGGCGCTGGGCAGTGGCAGCCTGCAGGATGTGGTGGTCAACGACTTCTACTACTATGTGCAGTGCATCATCGAGCGCTACGGCCAGTCAACGGCCCTGGCGTGCATCGCTGCGGCGCTCGTGTTCATGACGGGATTGAAGACAGGCAGCTCCTACCTGAGCTTCTTCTACATGATTCCGATACGCACAGGCGTGGTGCGCGACATCCGCAACCAGATTTACCACAAGATGACGTCGCTGCCCATCGCCTTCTTCTCCAACGAGCGCAAAGGCGACGTGATGGCCCGCATGAGTGGTGACGTGACCGAGGTCGAGAACTCGATCATGACCTCGCTCGACATGCTGTTCAAGAACCCCATCATGATCATCGCCTGCCTGGTGATGATGATTGTCATCAGCTGGCAGTTGACGCTGTTCGTGCTCGTGCTGTTGCCCATCGCCGGGTGGATTATGGGACGTGTGGGCAAGCGCCTGAAGCGCGTCTCGCTCGAGGGACAGAACCAGTGGGGCGTGCTGCTGAGCAACATCGAGGAGACCATCGGAGGTCTGCGCATCATCAAGGCCTTCAACGCCGAGGGCAAGGTGAACCGTCGTTTTGAAGGCGAAAATGAGAAATTCCGCTCCATCCAAACGCGCATGAACCGCCGCTATGTGCTCGCCCACCCCATGAGCGAGTTCCTGGGCACGCTGACCATCGCCATCGTGCTGTGGTTCGGCGGCACGCTCATCCTGGGAGGCCATGGCGGCAGTCTCACCGCGCCCAAGTTCATCTACTACATGGTGATCTTCTACAACATCATCAATCCCGCCAAGGACCTCTCCAAGGCCGCCTACTCGATTCAGCGCGGTCTGGCCTCGATGGAGCGCATCGACAAGATCCTGGCCGCCGACAACCCCATCAAGAACCCCGCCCAACCCGTTCCGCTGACCGAGATGCGGCAGGGCATCCAGTACAAGGATGTGCGATTCCGCTACGGCGATGCCTGGGTCATCGACGGTGTCTCGCTCGACATCAAGCAAGGGCAGACCGTGGCCCTCGTGGGCCAGAGCGGTAGCGGCAAGACGACGATGGCCGACCTGCTGCCGCGCTTCTATGACGTGCAAGAAGGCTCCATCAGCATCGACGGCACCGACATCCGCCAGTTCAACGTCACCGACCTGCGTGCTCTGATGGGCAACGTCAACCAGGAGGCCATCTTGTTCAACGACACATTCTACAACAACATCACCTTCGGCGTCGAGAGCGCCACACGCGAGCAGGTCGAGGAGGCCGCCCGCATCGCCAATGCCTACGATTTCATCATGGCCAGCGAACAGGGCTTCGACACCAACATCGGCGACCGCGGCTGCAAACTGTCGGGAGGCCAACGCCAGCGCATCAGCATCGCCCGTGCCATCCTCAAGAATCCTCCCATCCTCATCCTTGACGAAGCCACCAGCGCCCTCGACACCGAGAGCGAACACCTAGTGCAGGATGCGCTCGACAACCTGATGCGCAACCGCACGACCCTAGTGATTGCCCACCGATTGAGCACCATCAAGGGTGCCGACCTGATATGCGTCATGCAGGACGGCCGCATCATCGAGCGGGGCACTCACGACGAGCTGATTGCCCGGCAGGGAGCCTACAAGCACCTGGTAGACATGCAGACGTTTTAGTTAACAGTTAACAGTTAATAGTTAAGAGATAAGAGATAAGAGTTAAGAGTTAAGAAGATTTAAAAAGGGAAAAAAATTAGATTATTGTGTAGTTTTTTAGTTTCCACTTGCGTCTAAGGGTCAAAAAATGATTTGAAAATGGAAATCAACGAAGCCGAATTTGCGCGCATCATCCGCGAGAACAAAGGCACCATCTACACCGTGTGCTACATGTTCTCCAAGGACAAGGAGGAGGTCGATGACCTCTTCCAGGAAGCCCTCATCAAGTTATGGCAGGGGCTTGCTACCTTCAAGGGTGACAGCGACTTGAAGACATGGATATACAAGGTGACCCTGAATTCCTGTATCTCCATCGACCGCAAGAAAAAAAGCCGCAAGACCCAGCCTCTGATGGAAGGCATCGACCTGTTTGACAAGAACGATGCCGACAACCGCCAGACCGACATGCTGCATGCACGCATCCAGCGGCTTCAACCCTTTGACCGAGCCATCGTGCTCTTGTGGCTCGAGAACATGAGTTATGACGAGATTGCCCAGATTGTGGGCATCAACGTGAAGAACGTGTCGGTGCGCTTATACCGCATCAAGGAGCAACTCAAACAAATGAACTAAAACTACACTACTAATATGGAAACACAGAACAGCAACTACAACGACATCAACGAGTTGAACGAACTCGATGACCTGCGCCAGCAGCTCAATGCCCTCAAGAATAAAGTGGACCAGCAGGGACGCCTCAACGAGGGGCTGGTGAAAAAGGCCATTCAAGGCAAGATGCGCGGTCTGCACCGCAACATCTTCTGGTACTGCTTGATACTGGGTCTGTTTGTGCCCTTTATCATCTGGAGTTTCATCGATATGGGTATGTCATGGCCATTCATCTGTTTCACCCTGTTCATCTTCGCTGGGTCCTTTACAGCCGAGTATTTCATCAACCGCATGAAAATCAGCAACATGGGAAACGACCTAGTGGAAACGGCACGCAAACTGTTGCAGATGAAGAAGAACCGCAAGACCCAGTTGGCAATCGGCTACGGTGCCATCGCCATCTGGCTTCCGTGGTATATGTTTGAAATCTACAAGTCGGCCGCTGCCGAGATTGAGCCCTCGGCCATGACATCATTCTTGATCATCATCATCATCTCAATCATCATCGGCGCCGGCATCGGTTTGGCTATCGGCCTGAACTTTTACCGCAAGCTGCAACGTGCCAACGACGAGATGATTGACCAGATCAACGAGTTGACCCGCGAACAATAATCCGAAAAGTCGTAGCAATCCTATAACCGCACAAGAGAATGAACAAGAACGAAAAGATAATCAGAATCGCTGGCATAGCACTGGCAATCGGAGGCATTCTGATGGCTGTCATCTATTTTCTGAAGGACTGGGGACTACACATCAGTTTACCCGACATGCCCTTCAACTTCGCCATACTGCCGATATTTCTAGGCATGGTAATGGGCCGATACAGCGCTGAGTGGAACCGAGGCACCAAGATGCTGATGTGGGCAGCTGCCGCACTATTCATCATCGCTACAGCCTTGATGTTGCCGGGATATGAAACAGGTTCGTGGATGTCCATTGCCTGCGGTGCATTGACTGTGATTGCCATGCTCAAGACAGCCTACTAAGATATCATTCCCAGATGGAAAAAAGCAAATGAAATGCAATAATCATCTCCATAAAGTTCATTATTCTCAAAAAAACACTATCTTTGCAGGTTAGTTTATAAGTTTTAACACTAAGTGTTGAAACCCCGACATCGTTCAAGAAGTCTAACAACAAAACAATTTTATAAATAACTTAATAATCACCAATTATCAATCACATGAGAATGAAAAAATTCTTTGCTGCGATGCTGTTGATGATAATGGCATTCAGCACCAGCGCCCTCAAGGCGCAGCAGATGGGTCCTATCCCCGTTGACGATCAGGTGCGCGTCGGTAAGCTCGATTGCGGATTGACCTACTACATCCGCCACAACGACTACCCCGAACACCGCGTGAACTTCTACATCGCACAGCGCGTGGGCTCCATCCAGGAGGAGGAAAGCCAGCGTGGTCTTGCCCACTTCCTGGAGCACATGGCCTTCAACGGCAGTGAGCACTTCAACGGTGAGGGCAAGAGCATCATCGACTATACCCGCTCGCTGGGTGTAGCCTTCGGTAAGGATCTGAACGCCTATACCAGCATTGCCGAGACCGTCTATAACATCAACGACGTGCCCAGCACCCGCCAGAGCGCTATCGACTCCTGCCTCTTGATTCTCAAGGACTGGAGCAACGGCCTGTTGCTCACCGACGAGGAGATCGACAAGGAGCGTGGCGTCATCCACGAGGAGTGGCGCCTGCGCCGCAGCGCCCAGCAGCGCATGCTCGAGAACCAGCTCGAGACGCTGTACCCCAACTCGAAGTACGGCAAGCGCATGCCCATCGGCCTGATGAGCGTTGTGGACAACTTCAAGTACAACGAACTGCGCGACTACTACCACAAGTGGTATCGTCCCGACAACCAGGCCCTGGTTATCGTGGGTGACGTCGATGTTGACCACATCGAGGCCCAGATCAAGGACCTGTTCAAGGACTGCGTGCTTGATCCCAATGCCGCCCAGGTGGTTGACGAGCCCGTGCCCGACAATGAGAATCCCATTATTGTAGTTGACAAGGATAAGGAGCAGCAGTTCAGCCAGGTGACCGTGATGTTCAAGCACGAGACCATGCCCAAGGAAATGAAGGGTGACATGGTTTACATGTTGATGGACTTTGCCAAGAACATGATGAGCAGCATGCTCAACGAGCGCCTCTCCGAGAAAGCTCAGGAAGCCGACTGCCCCTACCTGCAGGCCTATGCCTATGACGGCAACTACCTGTTTGCCAACACTGTTGACGCCTTCACCCTGGGCATCATGCCCAAGGAAGGCATGACCGAGGCCGCTACCGAGGCCGTTGTCGCCGAGGCTATGCGTGCCGCAAAATTCGGCTTCACCGCTACCGAGTATGACCGCGCTAAGGAAGAGTACATGAGCCAGCTCGAGCGCCAGTACAACGAGCGCAACAAGATTCCCAATGCAAGTCTTGCCGCCCAGTACTACCGCAACTATCTTGACAACGAGCCCATGCCCTCGATTGAGCAGGAGTATGAGATCATGAAGCAAATCGTGCCCATGCTGCCCGTTGACCTGGTTAACTCGATGATGCCTGAACTCATCAGCACCACCGGTGAGAACCTCGTAGTGATGAACTTCAACCAGGAGAAGGATGATGCCGTTTATCCCACTCCCGAAAGCCTGAAGAGTGCCGTGGATGCCGGTCTGAACGCCAACGTCGAGGCATTTGTCGACAACGTGAAGCAGGAGCCCCTCATCACCAAGCTGCCCAAGAAGGGTAAAATCAAAAAGGAGAGCTACAACAGCCAGTTTGACTACAAGGAGCTTGAGCTCAGCAACGGTGCCCGCGTTATCCTCAAGAAGACCAACTTCAAGGAGAATGAAATCCGCATGGCTGCCCGCGCACGCGGTGGTTCCTCACTCTATGAAGAGAAGGATTGGGCCAACACCCAGCTCCTGTCGTTCATTACCATGATGAGCGGTCTGGGCAACTTCTCCAACACCGAGCTCCAGAAGGCAATGGCCGGCAAGCAGGCCAGCGCTCAACTGAGCATGAACGAGTATACCGACGTCGTCAGCGGCCAGTCCACCGTCAAGGACCTGGAGACCATGTTCCAGCTGGCCTACCTCACCTTCACCGACATCCGCAAGGACGAGAAGAGCTACGGCCAGTTGATGGGCCAGCTCGAGACTCTGCTCAAGAACCAGGGCCTGCAGCCCGAGGCTGTGTTCAGCGACTCGGTTGAATACACCCTGGCCAACCATGACTGGCACAGCAAGCCCTTCCATGTAGAAGACCTGAAGAACGTGAACTATGACCGCGTGCTGCAGATTGCCAAGGAGCGCACCGCCAATGCCGCCAACTACACCTTCTTCTTCGTAGGTAACTTTGACGAGGCCGTAATCCGTCCCCTCATTGAGCAGTACATTGCAAGCCTGCCCGCCAAGAAGGGTAAGCTGAGCAATTGGGTCAACTATGACACGCACCCCGAGGGCCAGATTGTCAACCACTTCACCCGCAAGATGGAGACCCCGAAGGCCAATGCCCAGATCTACTGGTATGACACCAAGACTCCTTACAGTCTGGAGAACGACATCAAGGCCAGCATGCTCGGTCAGGTACTTGACAAGATTTATCTGCAGAAGATCCGTGAAGATGCCAGCGCAGCATACTCGGCTGGTGCCCATGGCTACTCCACCATCAACGGTGACCGTCCCTTCACCACCATCATGGCATCCTGCCCGATGAAGCCCGAGATGGCCGACGTCGCCCTTAAGATCATGAACGAGGAAATCGTTGAGGCCTGCAAGACCATCGACGCCACCACCCTGAAGGAGATCAAGGAACTCATGATCAAGGACCACAACACCGAGATCAAGGAGAACGGCTACTGGCTGAGCACTCTGATCAGCTACGTTTGCCGCGGTTTTGACGATCACACTGCCTATGAGCAGATTGTCAACGCTCAGACTCCCGAGACCATCGCCGCATTTGCCCGCCAGATTCTGGCCACAGGCAACAAGGTAGAAGTCGTTATGCTCCCCGAGGAGTAAGCCACCCATAGCGTCACGCGATGACGCCCATCGTCTTAAGGAGCCGAGGACTCGATAGAGAGTCCCCGGTTCCTTGTTTTCCTCTCCAGCTTATCTAGATGCCCTAGAATATCAGGATATTCTAGAAAAAGTTGTACCTTTGCAGCCGCAAAACAATAGATAATCAACAGATAATGGATACAACAAGACAACAGAAAATCAGCCGTCTGGTGCAGAAGGAGCTGAGCGAAATCTTCCGCCGCGAGACCGCCAAAACGCGCGGCACCCTCGTGAGCGTGAGCAGCGTGCGCGTCTCGCCCGACCTGAGCGTGGCCAACGTGCGCCTGAGCATCTTCCCCAGCGAGAACGCCCAGACCATCATGGACAATATCAACCAGAATGAGCGCGGCATCCGCCACCAGCTCGCCCAGCAGGTGCGCTACCAGCTGCGCCGCTGCCCCGAGTTGAAGTTCCACATCGACGACTCGCTCGACTACATTGACCACATCGACGAGCTTCTCGCCAAGGACAAGAAAAGCGACGAGTGATAAAACAATCGATCAACAATAGCGACCTCAAGCAACTCAAACAACATTGTTTTCATTAAACGGTAATCGGAGTTGTTTCATGTTGTTCAAGTTGTTTGATAAAAAAAACAGTTGTTAGATAATGCAGTGACTATGAGCCTCCCGTTGAAGATAGCGTGGCGCTACCTCGTGTCCAAGAAGGGTCATCAGGCAGTCAACATCATCTCGATTGTCGCCGTGTGCGGCGTCGTGGTGGCCACTGCTGCGCTCATCTGCGTGCTCAGTGTCTTCAATGGATTCAAGGGCATCATCATGGGCCGTCTGGCCATGCTCGACCCGCAGGTCGCCATCACGTCAACCGTGGGCAAGACCATCAACGACGCCGACAGCGTGATCAGCGCCGTTAGCGCCATTCCCGGAGTGGAACGCGCAGTGCCCGTAATTGTTGACCAAGCACTGGCCATGTACGCACAGTATCAAATGCCCGTAAGGCTCAAGGGTGTCCCCGATGACTACAACACGATGAACGACATGGACTCGCTCATCATCGACGGGGAATGGCGACTGCGTGACCAAGTGTCACAGTATGCCGTAGCCGGTGCCGGTCCCGCCGTCAGGTTATGCGTCAGGCCGGAGTTTTTGGGGATGGTTCGCCTGTACGCTCCACAACGGCGGGGACGTGTCAATATTGCCAACCCGATGGGAGCTTTCAGGCAAGATTCCCTGTTTGTGTCAGGCATCTTCCAGCTGCAGCAGAACAGCTACGACGCCGACTTAATCTATGTTCCGCTCGAGATGGCCCGCGGACTGTTTGACTATGAAAGCGAAGCGACCCAAATCGAGTTAAAACTCGCCCAGGGTGCCGATGAGCTGCAAGTGATGCAGGGCATCTCCCGTGCACTGGGCAGCAGCTACCAAGTCAAGAATCGGCTGATGCAGCAGAGCGAGGCCTACCGCCTGGTCAACATCGAGAAGTGGATGGCGTTCCTGCTGCTGGCATTCATCCTGGTGATTGCCACATTCAATGTCATCAGCACGCTGTCGCTGCTCATCATCGAGAAGGATGACAGCATCGCCACATTGCGTGCCTTGGGAGCCCAGGATCGCCAGATTTCACGCATCTTTGTGCTACAAGGCTGGCTCATCACCCTGGCTGGCGCCGTGACCGGTGTAATCATCGGTCTTGCCCTGTGCCTCTGCCAGCAGCAATTCGGGTGGCTGCGACTGAGCGGTGATCCCGCCAACATGATTATCAGCGCCTATCCTGTGATTGTGGAATGGCCCGATGTGCTTGTCACTCTCGCGCTTGTCGCTGCCGTGGGGCTGCTCACCAGCATGGTCACTGCCTTGATCATGAAACGCCGCCTTAAAAGTGAGAAGTAATCATACAAGAACTCAAGAACTATATCTTTTTATAATACAGACAATGCTTACAATCAACTCTTACGAAGAATTTGCCGCCCATCTGGGCGAGGAACTCGGTGCCAGCGACTGGCTCACCGTGGACCAGGACCGTATCAACATGTTTGCCGACGCCACGCTCGACCACCAGTGGATCCACGTGGACGTGGAGCGCGCCAAGGCCGAGAGTGCCTATCACAGCACTATCGCCCACGGCTACCTGACCATGTCACTGATTCCCCACCTGTGGAACCAGATCATCGAGGTCAACAACCTGGAGATGCAGGTCAACTACGGCATGGACAAGATGCGCTTTGGCCAGCCCGTGATCACCGGCAGCCGCGTGCGCCTGGTGACCAAGCTGCACAACATCGCCGACCTGCGCGGCATCTGCAAGGCCGAGATCGACTTCAAGATGGAGATCGAGGGCCAGCGCAAGCCCGCCCTGCAGGGCATTGCCTCGTTCCTGTACTATTTCAAGAAATAAGATGGTCATCCACATCATCAACGGCCCCAACCTGAACCTCGTGGGCCTGCGCGAGCCCGAGGTGTATGGTAACCGGTCGCTCGACCAGTACCTGCAAGAGCTTGCCAGCCTGTTTCCCGAGCACACGATCGACGTGTACCAGAGCAACATCGAGGGCGAAATCGTGGACCGGCTGCAGCAGGTGGGGTTTGATGACTGCGGCATCGTGCTCAATGCCGGTGGCTATACCCACACGTCGGTCGCCATCGCCGATGCCGTGGCAGCCATCACAGCCCCGGTAGTCGAGGTTCACATCAGCAACATCTACTCTCGTGAGCCCTTCCGCCACAAGTCCCTGTTATCTCCCGTCTGCAAGGGCGTCATCGCCGGCTTCGGCCTCGACAGCTACCACCTCGCCCTCCTTTCCCTCCTCCCCCTCAGCATCAAACAACCTTAACAACAAGATAGACAACCATAACAACTTTTTATGTTTAGTCTTGAAGAAGAAAAAAGGAAGTTTTTTGATACTATAGGCGTCATACATGATGTTCACAAGTATTTAGGGCCTGGGTTGAATGAGTCTTGTTACCAGGAAGCTATGGAACTGCAACTGAAAGATGTCGCGATTCCATATCAGCGTGAGATGACATTTCATCCGACCTACAGAGGTATTATGCTTCAAGCCACATTCCGCGTCGATTTCTTATGCCAGAATGATATTATTGTAGAATGTAAATCAGTTCCTGAGCTCAGTCCTAACCACAGGGCCCAGTTATTCAATTATATGCGGTTATTAGAAAAGCCGTGTGGCATATTGGTGAATTTCTTACCCAGATATGCCGAAATTGAACGCTATCTATTTGATCAGGAATCAAAGAATATCTTGGGGATGGACGGCCGTATCATCAAGAGTTTCATTGATATATAATAATATAAGTTGTACCTGTTGTTTAATAAGGTTGTTCATGTTGTTTGACAAAGAAGTGCTGTGTTTATGAGTGAGGAGTTAGAGGAATATATTTTAGGGCATATCGATGAGGAGCCGGCAGCGCTGGCACGCATCGACCATGACACCCATGTGCAGAACTACTATTGGCACATGTGCTCGGGGCACCTGCAGGGGCGGCTCATCAAGATGCTCACATGCATGATCAGGCCGCGGCGAGTGCTGGAATTGGGCACCTTCAGCGGCTACTCGGCACTGTGCCTGGCCGAAGGACTGCCCGACGACGATTGCCTTGTCGACACCATCGAGATCAACGACGAGCAGGAGGACTTCATCCGCGAACACCTGGCGCTGTCCCCCTACGGCCAGCGCGTGCGCCTGCACATCGGCGATGCCCGTGACATCGTGCCCACGCTGGGCGAGCGCTACGACCTCGTCTTTATCGACGCCAACAAGCGGCAGTATGTCGAGTACTATGACCTGGTGATGGAGTACCTCAACCCGGGCGGCTTCATCATCGCCGACAACACCCTGTGGGCTGGCAAGGTCGTTGATCCCAAGGCCCAACGCGAGGCGCAGACACGCGGCATCCTCGCCTTTAATGACCATGTCAAGCAGGACCCGCGAGTCGAGCGGGTCATCATCCCCCTGCGTGACGGACTCACCCTCATCCGCAAGAAAGAATGATGCGCAGCATCACACCAAATAAAAATCCCGCAGCTCCAGATGATGAGAGCCAGCGGGATTTTTTAATCCTCTGAAAAATGGTTTAATTCTTGATTGTAGCAAAGCGAGTGAGAGACAGCGATTCTTCACCATCGTTCATCTGGAGCATCGAGTCATTAACGGTGATGGTATAGTTATCGACAGCACAGAACTCGTTCTTGAATTCGGCACTGTTGAGCATACCGTTGATCTGAGACTTAATCATAGGATTGTCGGCCACTTTACCGTTCATCGAGATGCTCAGGATGTCAGCCTTGAAGGTCTTGGCATCAGGAGTGAGTGTCAACTTGTCACCGTCCAGAGTATAAGCCCCCTTCACCTCGATGCTGGTAGCCACTTCCATAGCCATTGTCTGGGAGGGTTCTGTTGACATCGTAAACTCGTCAACAAGACTGAAGGTACCATCCTCATTGAAAGTGTAGGTGAAGTTCTGGATTTCCAAGGAACCGTCTTCTTCGGTTTGAATAACGGGTTGAATGCTGCGCCAAGTGCCGCAGAGGGATTGAGCCTGGACGGTCATGACCGCCATCAGGGCAACGAGTGAAAATAAAACCTTCTTCATAATTTATTTATAGATTTTTAATATAACACGCAAAAGTAAGCATATTTTTAATCCGAAACATGATTTGATGTATTTTTTTTGAAAAATGCGCCAAATCATCTCTCGACTTACAGTTCTTTGATAAAAAACCCGACAATAAGTTTAAATCGCATTTCAAAAACACTATCTATGAATAACGGAATTAACCCACCTCTGCAGATGTACTGAAAATCCTTGAATCGCGCTATCAACCGATAGCATGATAAACAATTGCCTCCTCAAGTAGTCAACACCTGCGCAAAAAAGAAAGATTCCGATGGTCACCAGTGGCATTACGATGAG
>Ga0310694_10006108_pt1 | contig 11428 bp, 24 predicted proteins | sample 174DNAGHGhighgp2_FD_203884 | JGI IMG/M metagenome (GOLD analysis project Ga0310694, IMG submission 203884) | Sheep rumen microbial communities from Palmerston North, Manawatu-Wanganui, New Zealand - 1742 DNA GHGhigh gp2 (v2) (version 2) | ecosystem: Host-associated > Mammals > Digestive system... | reverse complement strand
TCAGCTCGATAAGGGCCACATCAATTTCTTCAATCTTCATTGCTTTCGTAACTCAACAAATTAAACTTATAGGTTTATCAACAACTGTTTCGAAAGCAACATTCAATCCTTGTGCGCCAACCTCCACGCGATGCGGTCCTTGATGACCTGCTCGATGTTCCTGCACCCTTGCTGCCTCAAGGCAAGGCAGGCGTCGATGATGATGTCGGCGGCATGCTCCTCACGTTCGGAGAACTCCGTCTCGTAGGTCTTGCAGGCATCATCCTTGTGCTGGTCCTCCACGAAGTCGGATGTCAAGTGCAGCGGCGGGCGTGACACCGGGGTGGCGTCGAACCTCCTCCAGCTGCGGCTGACCCTGATGGACATGGCGCGAGGCGACGTGTTGCCGTTCACCTCGCCCCTTTCCTTCTTGCGGTCGAGCAGCGCTTTGGTCAGTTTGTTCAACTTGATCATGGGTTGTGGATTTAATGTTGCTGAATGCGGATTGTCTGCGCTAAGGCGGTCTTATGGTAGTCATAGTGGTGGTGATGATTACTCGGTTAACGAGAGCATCGCCTGTGCGATTTCCTTGACCAGGTCAAGCGGGATGGCGACCTTGTAGCGCTTGTCCCGCTTGTGACCTGTGAGCATGACGTAGTCGCCGGCGGCACCCTCGTGCAGGTCGAGTGAGTAGTTCTTCACCCAGACCTGCTTCTTGATGGCCTTGCCCATAGTGCTGTTGAGTTACGATGTTGTTATTTGGGCAGCGGTGCCGTCGAGACGGTTACGTCCACGTTGTCAAGGTAGGTGAACACATCGACGATGCTGGTCTCCTTGAGCGTGTCAATCTGCCAGTCCACGGTGGTGTTGCGCTGATATTCCACAGCCTTCGCCTTCGCCTCGTCGAAGTCCTCGGCGTTGATGAGGATGGTCTCGAGGTGCTTCTTCGTCTCGGTGCCGTTCGTCTCGTTGAACTGCATGAACGTGTACTTGACCTGGTAATACAGGTCGCTGTCGCCACGGAGGTAGTTGGTGTACGGCGCGATCTTCTCGGCGGTCACCTCGAAGGAGCCTTGGATGAACGGGCGCATCTTGTCGGTGATCTTCGCCTCGGCCTCGGTGAACGACAAGGCATCCAGGGCGTAGGTCTCGGTGACGGTCTTGACGGCTCCAGTCTCAAGCATCTTGTCGTATTTTACTTTTACTTCAAAAAATCTCATTGTGGTTGTGAATGTTTTAGTGATAGGTCCATTGTTTTAAGCAGTCGCTCTATCGCGTCCACGTTGGACTCCCCGAGGAAGCGGATGGCCAGCAGGTCGTCGCGGGTGTTAGCGGTGAGTTCTTTAAGGGTGGTGATGCCCTGCCCCTTCAGTATTCGCAGCACGTTAGGGGCAAGGCCAAGTTCGGAGAGCCGTGCACGGAGCAGCTGTTCCATGTGCAGCTCGTTCGCGTTCAGCAGTTCGTGGATGGGGAGCATAGCGGTTTCAACTTGATGATGAATACCTTCTTACCGGGAGGCGCACCCCATTCAGGCTTGCCGTAACCAATTCTCATGCTTTCTATCTCACGCAGCATGGTGCGATTGGTGTAGCCGTAGTGGAAACGGACATGGGTAAAGGGCCTGAAATTGTAATGCGGGCCTCCATAGTTATTGATACCAACCTTCTGGCCAAGCCTTACCACCCAGTAGTCCTTAAACTCACGATATTCTTCGGTCTTGATACCGCTTTCTATCATTTCGTACCACTTTCTCTTGAGTGGCAAGTCAAGGATCATCATCGTCTCACCCTCCTGCGGTTCTTGAGGTCGGCATGAACCCAACGCTTGATTGCATCCTTGCGGGAGTAGGCCATCACGGGCTCACCGTGCACGCTGAACTGGCGCAGCTGATGTCCCATGTCATTGTCACGCCAACGGAAATTCGTGTTGAACCTCACCTTGTAGGTGTGGCGCTGCTTGTAAACATTTTCTCCCTCTCCCATCACCAAACCAGTAATAAACGGGAGAATACTGAGCAATCTCAATCTTTTCTTCATTTCAAAATCGGTTTTAAGTTATACAACCTCCGCCCTGGGGAACCATCCGTGGCATCCCTCCTTGGCGAAGTCGGTCTCTAAATTCTCAATACCCGCAAAGCACGGCCAGTTGATGCACTGCTGGCACAACCGCCCTGCCTTGACAGGCTCTTTCGTAGGTACAGGCCTTTCGGTGAAGTCCTGTTTTGTGAACTTGCAGCCCTTCGGCGGGCCACTTTTACGCTTATCCTCGCCACCACGTCGCCTCCTGTTGGAGTCCCTGCTGAACTCCCGCACCTTTTCCCTGTTCGCTGCCCGGTACTTTCGCTGATACTCGAGCATGTACGCCTTGCGGTGCGCCTTCTTCTCCTCGGGAGAGAGTTTCGGGCGCTTCGGCTTCGGCTCTGGGCGAAGGCAGGAGTGGCCAAGGGCGTAACACTCACGGCAGGACTTGTAGCGCACATGTCCGTACTTGAGCGGGAACGCCTCAATCGGCAGATCCCTGTGGCAATAGCAGCACTTCATGTCAGTTCAAGTGGATTGGGTTAGGGTTATCTTCATCGTAAACCATCATCGCCAAGCGGATGATGTCACGCAGCTCGGAGTTCTTCTCCATCGCGGCGCTGATGATGTTGGCAAGGAGGATGGCCGAGCCACCGTCGGGCATGACGGAAGTCCCGCCAATGCGGAAGTTGGTGTTCTCGCCATCCTGCTCGGTCTCGCCGATGATGATTAGCGCGTACTGGTCTTCGTAGAGGACTTCTATGGTTTGGCACAGCTGCTCCCGCAGACCTTCCATCTCCTCATCCATCGGCTACAGCTTGTCAAATTCAAAGATTTCCTTGCCGTAGATCTTCGCAGCCCGGTATTCCAGGTTGCACCCCTTCGACTGGAGCCAGCCGTGGTCGAGCATGATGGCGTCGCAGGTCATCACCAATGCGATGCAGTCGCCCATGGCCTTGTGTTCTGCAGGCATGCTGCCGTTGGGGTGGATGTCGAACGTGCTCGTGAACACATAGTCGTCGAATGCGGGGTCATCGCTGAGCACCTGAATGAGTGTCTCGATGCGGTGCCTTGCCTTTGCGACTTTTCCGTCAAAGCCGCAGTTGCTCGGGATGCCGTTAATCGGCGTCGCTATGTACATCCGTTTGGGTTTCATTGTTCCCTCCCTTAAAAGTGTAGATGACCTTGTTGTAGAACCCCTCCATGTTGCTGGCAAGCAAAGCCTTTGCGACACCGAGCCAAGAGCAGATGGTGAGTAACAGCAAATTCAAGACGTCACCAACGGTTACATCCAACTTGCCTTTCTCTTCCACTTCATTCATGACGGCCTTACTCCAAATGGCCAAGACTGCGATGCAGCCCAATAAATAAATCACTTTCATTGTTTTTAGAATTTAATTGTTATTGATTTCGTTGATTGTGTACCAATCCACGTCAGGCTCTTCAAGCCCGAAGTGGTCTTTCACGTCCTCGAGGTCGAAGTGACCGTGCAGCTCGGTGTGTATGGGAAGTTCACTGAACACTTCCTTGATGGTGACCTTCCACTTGCGAAACGGCTTGCTCATTGCTCAATATCTTTTTGATTTGTTCGTATTGCTCATCAGTTAAGACTGCTTGTTCGGGTTGCTCAATGAGTTCCGCCCCTTCAATGGCATCTACTATGGTGATTTCCAAAACATGGAACTTAAGTTTCCTCTTCATCGCTCACCTCCTCTTCTAATGGGATCCATTTTAATTCAGTCTCTTTACTGAACGCAAAGTCGTCACCGTCGGCGTCGTCCCAACACTGGTAATACTCGTTCCAGCAAAGGATTTCATAGAAGCCCTGTCGAAAAACAAGACACGCGAGTGATTGGTCTTTACTGCATTTCGGCATTTGAGCCGGAGCATGACGCCAAAGCCCTTCAAGTTCTTTACTATTATTCATTGCTCACCTCCTTCCTCTACTAATCCATCGTTGACTCGATGAATTGTCCTTGGATCATTGGCTATTTCATCGATTGCGCAATGAGTGCAGATTGTACGCTCATCATCTGCCCAGCCGCAAAAACCATGTTCTGGGTTATAGCAAGGATTGTCCTCAGTGCAACCGCAGATTTCACATTTCCCTCCAAATCCAAACAGGCTCATCGCTGGTCCTCCTTTCTAAATCCCATCGCTTTCATAATCTTATCGACGATGACATCAAACTTTTCCTTGCTGGAGATGCTCGGCAACTGGGCCAGCTTGTTTCCCAAGACGGTCACTTTCTTCTCTTGGGCGGGAACCATCAGTTCCTTACTCAGTTGGCAGAGCGTATCGGTAACACTCTGCATCTGCTCCTCATTGAGCAGGTAAACTTTCTTTTCCTTCATACTCGTAGAAATTAAATATTTGACTAAATTGGAGGCGGCAACATCAACTCGTCCTCGCGTACCCAAGTGCCGTTCACCTGATACACCGGCAGCTTGTTGATGTTGATGCCCCTGTTTTCGATCTTCACTTCTCGGCCCTGGTACAGGACCGGCTGGCCGACTTGGTATCTATGTGACATCATAGCCGGGAACCAATTTAATGCAGGCAGGGTAAGCGGTCTCGAAGCCATCGAACTGCTCAGGCACATAACCCACATCAAAATCACACAACACCCCTTCTTCCTCGTTCAAGATGAACACGTCGGGGTCATTCTCCATCTCGTTCTCGTCTCTAAGCGAGCAAGCGAGCTCTACCAGTTTCGACAGCTTCACGGGCTTCGTCACACATTTGTCGGGTTGATGAAAACTTTCCGTCGTGATGCTCCATGTAGAGCAGGTAGTAGTCCTGGTAGCCGTCATCGGTCGGCGACTTCCAGTAGTGCAGCTCGACAGTACACTCTTTGACGTGTCCTATCGTCTCAACGAAGCGGGGTCTCTCGCCCCACCGCTTCTCGCAATACTTGTTGAGGGCAGCCTCGCCCTTGATGATGCCGTAGGTCAACATATCGACATGATTACTTTTTGCACCAGCCAAAACGCTCCGCATACGGCAGCAACCACGAGGATTGCGCACACGAACAGGACAAGCGTCATAAGACAGGCCCTGCCTTCCTTCACGATGTCGGGCTCGGGATCGCCCTCACACATCAGCTTTATCTGCTTCTTCGTCATGGCTCTTGAATGGATGGGTTTGTAACTCCTTGATGGCTGCATCGGCAATAGACCTTGCCTTTGCGGCTATCTGCTTTTCGTTCGCACGCAGTTTGCCGAGCACGACACTTCTGCGTTCCTGGGCAATGAGCATCTTCACCAGCTCAAAACGGCGCAGTTCCCAGTCGGGTTCTGCGGGCTTGATCCTCTGCAATGTCATCGCAGGGGAAGGTAATGTCTTAGGCTGCTCCTCTTGTTGCTGCGGTATCATGGGCGGTGAGGTGAACAACGCCCTGTTGCCCTTCCCGTAGTAGGGAGAGGCGTAATTCTTTCGTTTGAAAAAGTCTAATAAACTCATGTCGGTTCTATTTTATTCGTTTGATAAGTTTTCCTTCGGGCTCAAGGCCCCACTTGATGCGGATGCGGTCGCGGCGTATGCTCGCACGGCGACCATCGTGCACCTTCCTCATGATCTCTTTCTTCTGCTCGGGTGAGAGTGCAGCCCTTGTCTCCCTGGCATGGTCGGCACGGCTGACCAAGTACAGGTTGTCGAGGGCGCAGTTCTGCCGGTTGCCGTCACGGAACTTCACGCAGTGGTCGGGCGGAATGGGCCCGTGGGCCTGTTCCCACACCCAGCGGTGCTTCTGCCTGCGCCCGTGCTCGGTGATGATCCACACATAGCCGTCGGCATAGACCTTCTCATGGCCTATCTGTCTCTTTCGCGGGTTATCATCTCTGCACTCACCAGGCTTGAATTGCCCTTTTGCCATCAGTTCCTCGGCTTCTGGTGAAGCCCAGTATTTGCGGCTTTTGCCTTTGTTGTGTGGCGTTTGGCCTTTTCTGAACTGCCCTTTCCTGAACTGCTTCTCGGCAAACTCGGGCGACTTGTGGAGCCCCAAACTATAAGCCCTCGCCATAATCGACCGAGGTGGGCGATGCAACCACATTGACAGGTCTGCGTTGCTACGGTTTGCATATTCAGACAGAAGCCAAGCATCTTCGGATGCTGTCCATTTCCTTCGTTTTCGCTTCTTCATAGTTCATCAAGATTGAATAGCGACAGCTGCTTAGGGACACGAGGCGTTGGTGCACTCGGTTCCTCATCCTCTGGAACAGGTGGCGGCATCACAAACTCGCACTTCTGCTTTATGCTCTTACCCTTTGCTCGGGCAACAAGCCATTGGATGCGGGATTGGTATTGCGCCTCGTTCAGCTTGCGGATGCTGCACGCTGGATTTGGAAATGGCCATTTGATTTCGTTCACCTCATAGGCTCCGAGGAAATCCTGTGCAAGTGCGTCGTGGTGGACTACCATGCCCATCATGCCGTTCATCATAAAGTTCAAGGTGCACATCTTCACACACACAGGGTCGAGGTCTTCACCAACGTAGTAGTGGAATTTCTTTTTGTCGGTGACGGCCCAGTGACCGAGCAATGTGCGACCGCTACCGCAGGCACAGTCATTGATGGTGACATCATGTGTATTGAGTACCATTTCACCCATCATCTTGCAAAGTGGTAGAGGGGTGAAAAACTGACCCATGGCAGATGATTTGAACTTCCCTTTTACGACTTCCTCATACATGGTGCCGAAGAAATCAAAAGAGCCTTCTTTGTTCACACCAGCCTCAGTCATCTGCGCCCATCGGACAAGCACCTCAAAGAACACGGGGTTATCTTCCTTGCGTTCCTCGAAGATGGCAGAGTAGTCCAGCTTGTGCCCGATTACATTCGCCACGTCAAAGGTGGCGATGAGCCAGTCAAGCAAATCCTCAAAGACAAGTGAGAAATCACGGCCTTTGCTGTAGGAGTAGCTGCCGAGGCTGTCAATTATCTTTTTCATTACCAGTCAACATTTTTGTTAAACGATTTCTGCTGCTCCTGCTGGCTGCGCTTGATGTAGATCATCGTAGTGTCGAGGCCAGAGTGACCGAGCAGCTCGGCCAGCTCCGTCACGTCCTTGGTCTTGCTCCGCTTGAGATACATCTTGGCGAAGAAGTGACGGAAGGCATGAGGATGGCATTTCTCAACAGGGACACCGGCTTTCGCTGCCATGGCACGCAACTGCTGGGCAACACCTCTCGTAGAGCACATACCGCCAAACCTGTTGGATGCAATAATGCCGCTGAGGTCATGCTTTTCCGCATATTCGGCACACTCTTGCTGAACCTTTGGGGAAAAGAAGAAACGTCTTACCTTGTTGCCTTTTCCCTTGAGGTCAACATGGCCAGCAGCAACCATCTCGTAGGTGAACATAAGGAACTCATGGATGCGGGCACCAGTCGTTGACAGTAACCTGATCCAGATATATACCTTTTCGCTGTGCTCCTTGCAGTATTCAAGCAACTTGGCCACCTCTCGCTCGGTGGGCACATTCTCAAGGCTCAACGTCCTCGGTATCTTCAGACGCTTAATCTTGATTTGCTTGCCCATATACCGGGCGAGGCAGTCAACGGCATTCAGTCTTTGGTTGATCGTGCGAGGGGCACGGTTCAACTCCTCAAGTGAGGCTTTATAACGCTGTGCCGTCTCGGTGGTGACGGTTGTGGTGTATGTAAGGAAATCCTTAGCACCAACGAGGTAACCTTTGACTGTGTTGGGTGTATAGGCATTCTCCTTGACAATCCAGATAGCGAAACCGTTAAGGATTTCCTGCGCTTTCTTGTCAAGTGTGACACGTTTGTCAAGTGCTTTCGGCTTCACCTTTCTGCGTATGCTGCCAATCTGGACACCACAATAAGCCATGAAGTTCTGCAACGCATCGCCTTGTTTGTATTGGATGATTTCCGCAGCGTGCTTCTTGCGGTAATCGTTGTAGCCCTTCTTGGTGATGTCCTCAACCTCGCAGAGGAATGAGAACACATAGCCAATCGTGCGGTCATAAGAACCTGCACCTTTTGCGGTGACATGGTCAACGTAGGAGCAGAAGATTACCTGACGCTCTGGCGAAAGTTTGGTTGTAAAACTTTTCATAGTGCTGTTGAGTGTTTAGTTTAACAAAGGCATAAAGCCTCACATAATTTACGGGCCATGTTCACCTCGACTGCATTGCCTATATACTTCTTCTGCTCGGCTTGCGTGCCTATGAGAACATAGTCATCGGGAAATCCCTGGATGCGCTTCAACTCGCCGACGTTCAGCATACGCATCCTGATGTCAACGATGCAGTACATGGCCATGAACTCCTTAATCTTGACAGTCATTGGACTATCAGTGTCATAGACCTCAATGCCGATGCCTTCCTCGGTGGTGATGAGATAAGGAGGCGCTTTGTCCATGTGGGCAATCAAAGTGAAGCACGGCGCATCAACTGAGCCTCCGGCACTGAAGAACTGCGGGTTCATCAGGAACCTGTTGCAACTCACAAGCTGGTGCTTGGGGTTCGTTGTCGTTGTCGGAGCCGGAGCTTCAATGGATGACGGTGTGCCATTACCATACTGCATGTCGAGGAAACGGCTCGACACCATCGCAAAGCGGTCACCCGTTGTGATGGTTGGAGCAGGCTCATCAAGTGAGTGATTAAAGCCGTTGCCGTAGTAAGCCGAAATGAATGCGTGGTGATCTTTTGTGGTAACCGCACCGGCTGGCTGCTCGATGGATATATTCTTGCCGCTCGGGTCGCCGCCGAACTGCTTGCTGAGGAACTGCACCTTTGCAAGTCCGAGGCGGTTTTGCACGGCTACCGTAGGGCAAGGCTCATCAATGCTTGGAGCCTTATAGTGACCTTGCTTATTGTAGCTGTTGTACTTGACCAGGAAGGCGTCCTTCCCTCCAGCCACGAATTTGATAAGGCCAGCATAGATGCGCTCAAGTGTCCGTTCACATAAGGGCTTCTTCTTGGTGAAGATGCTGGCGCCCTCATCATCCAAGTCAAGCACTTCCCTGACTGGTCGCCACGGCTTAACTTTGTCTTTGAACAGAATACTATCAGTTATGACCCTTGCATGAGTGGGCTCAGGCCACACGATGGGAAGATTACGCTTTGCGAAAACACCAAAGAACCTCTTGCGGGAAGTGTAGGCACCATAGTCGGCAGCGTTCAGTATTCTCCAGTCATACCGATACCCACTTGTGCAAATGTTGTTCACCCATCGCACATAACACCTGCCTTTGTGTTTTGATATGGGTTTGCCGTTATCGTCCAAGTCTCCCCAGCACATGAATTCCTCAACATTCTCGACTTGTATGTAGTCTGGATCAATCGCGTCAATGTATCGGTAGAGGTGCTCGGCCAGTGTCCTGCTGTCAGCGTCACGGGGCTGGCCACCTTTTGCACGGCTGAAATTTGTGCATTCCAGGGAAGCCCACAAAACGACCCGAGCATCCGGGTAGATGTGCCTGTACTTGTTGAGGTGCTGAACCAATTGGGTCAGTTTAAGCGTCCTAATGTCCTCGGTGAAGTGCAGGGCATCAGGATGGTTGGCGGCATGGCTGGCAATCGCGTTGGGATCGTGATTGACACACGCTATCACCTTGGCGCATTTCTCTCCGTTTACCATGGCGTTTTCCACACCTGTGCTCGTGCCTCCTGCACCACAGAACAAATCAATATAGAGTAGTTTCATAGCCTAAACCCGAACTTGTTGTACATCTGCCTTCGTAGGGCCTCAATGACTTCCTGTATGGAGTCGGCAAGAGCCTCAAGGGTTGATATGCACTCGCTGATCTCAATCTCGTTAGAAGCCACGAAAAAACCTTTTGGGCTGGAAGCGACGCAGGGGATGATGCCATTAACCCTGATGTGGTTGATGACCTTTCGCACCTGCCTGGTGGTCGCAGGGTGCCCCTGTCGACGGATGGCCTCGGCTATCGACAGGGCCGACATCGTCCACGGGGCGTTCATCAGTATGTCGCAAACGAGAGGGACAAGCACATCCCTCTCGTAGTCGTTGATCCTCGTTTCCATCAGAATGCGAGTTTCTTGCCCTCAGTGTCATATCCCAGGGCGGTGAGTTCAGCTTCTATCTTTGACTGCTTCTTGGCGAGTTTCTCGGCGGCTTTCGCCCTCACCTCGGTGGCGTCAATGCCCCACTCGTCGATGAGTGCCGACTGGCAGTCCTGGAGCGTCGGGTAGTATTCAACACCGCTGTCGCTCAACTTGCCCTTCAGCCATTCGCGCATGATGCGGTCTCGGTCATCGGCCGTGTTGTGGGCCTTGACAAACGCGGCCTCATCACGTTCCTTGCCCATGATCGTCTCTCTTATGGTGTAGGGCGAGGAGTTGATGAGTGCGGTTAGGAAGATTTCCCACTCGGCATCCGTGAAGCCCTTCCACGCAATCTCGTGGGTGTCGAACTCCTGCACAGCCTTGCGGAACTCCTTGGAGAGGTTGCCCTTGCTCTTGCGTATGTTTTCCCTGTGCTCGTTCACAAGCTGCATAGCCTTCTTCTCGTCAGCATCCTGTTCGCCGCCGCCAGTGGAAACTTCATAATAGCGGACGTACACCGATGCGCCGTTCCAATTCTTCTCGATGACCAAGGCTCGATAGACCTCATTGTTCGCGAGTTTCTCCTGCAGGCGTTCATCATCCTCTCGGTAGGTGGACCAGCGGTTGAACATCGTGTGCACAGGAATATGTCGGTAACCCTGCTCGTCGCAATACTTCAGGAGCTCGTCAAATTCGCTGCACTCAGTGGCGTAGGTGGACAGGGTGCAGACGATGGTATTTCCTGTCTCCAGTTTGCCGCCCTTCTTGACAAGCACATCCGCATTCTCATCAATCATGTGCTTGAGCCAGTCGAGGCGCTTGGCGTCGAATTTGTCGCGGTTGGTGCAGCTCGCGTGCTCTTTGGTCACCTTCATTTCATAAAAGAGGCAACCGGCATTGGCGTTGTTGAACTGGCATTTCTCGCACGCGCATCCACAAGACCCTTCAAAATCCTCTTTCCATGGAGCACGGGCAATGTTCATGAACAGTTTGTCGGTGAAATTCTCGACGTCGTCCTTGGTGATGGGGTCGTCCGGGTCAGGCTCCCAGTCATCGAGGAATTCGCGTTGCTTGTCTTCGTCAAGTTTGCACAGGAGCATTGCGGCACCGATGTTCACACCTCCGTCGGTCACACCCTCCTTCAACTCGGGGATGAGCTTGTCGAGGCGGATGCGGTCAGCGATGAAGCGCTTGGACTTGCCGAAGCGCAGGGCGATTTCCTCAATGGTCTTGCCCAAGCCCACAAGCTGGGCGAATGCGAAGGCCTCCTCCATCGGGTCAACGTCCTTGCGTTGCAGGTTCTCGGTGATCATCGCATCGAAGGCATCCTCATCGGTCATCTCCCGAACGATGCAGGAGATTGTCTTGCTGCCGTTCATCTTGACGGCGCGGTAACGTCT
>Ga0310694_10006104_pt1 | contig 11433 bp, 10 predicted proteins | sample 174DNAGHGhighgp2_FD_203884 | JGI IMG/M metagenome (GOLD analysis project Ga0310694, IMG submission 203884) | Sheep rumen microbial communities from Palmerston North, Manawatu-Wanganui, New Zealand - 1742 DNA GHGhigh gp2 (v2) (version 2) | ecosystem: Host-associated > Mammals > Digestive system... | reverse complement strand
CGGGAGCTGGTACAAGGTGACAGCCAACGGAAAAACAGGCTATGTCGCCAAGAAATATATCAAAGTCGGCTCTTCTTCCTCCTCGAAATCCTCTTCGTCGTCATCCAAGTCGTCGAGTTCCTCCTCAAACGGTACCTGCAAGCCCGGGGATACAGGGGATGCTGTCAAAAAGGTCCAGAAGAGGCTGAAGAAGCTGGGATACTATGACGGATCCATTGACGGCGACTACGGGAACGGCACGAAAAATGCCGTCAAAGCCTTTCAGAAAAGGAACGGTCTGACAGTAAACGGAACGGTTAATTCCAAAACGCTGAGCAAGCTGAACAGCTCCAGCGCAAAAAAAGCTTCATCCTCCTCTTCTGACAGCGGCGGGCTCAAGACGGAGCGTCTGGACTGGTTCAAAAACGGGAAAAACAAGATTCCGAAGGGCGCAACCTTCAAGGTGAAGGATGTCAAGACCGGAAAGATATTCACCTGCAAACGCTGGAGCGGATACAATCATTTGGACGCGGAGCCGCTGACAGCCAATGATACAAAGATCATGAAATCCATCTATGGCCACTGGAGCTGGAGAAGAAGGGCCATTCTGGTCAAATATGACGGCCATGTGTATGCCGCGTCCATGAACGGCATGCCTCACGGAACAGGAACCATCAAGAACAACAATTTCGACGGACATTTCTGCATCCATTTTTACAAAAGCAAAACGCACGGTTCCAACAAAGTGGACAGCGCACATCAGAACTGCGTGGCCACAGCCATGAAATACAGCTGGTAATGAAGCGGCATGTTTGCGGGAAGTTCAGGAAAATCATAAAAAAGAAAAAAAACGCTTGCATTTTCTCTGCACGCGTGTTAAGATAACCGATGTGGTTTTTATGTATTCAGGGGGAGGTGAACCGAGTTGCCGAATATCCAGTCCGCAAAGAAGCGCGTTAAGGTCAGCGAGAAGAAGAATCTGCGTAATCGCATTGTGAAAAGCGGTATGCGTACAATGGTCAGAAAGTTCGAAGCTGCCGTTGCTGCTGATCCGCAGAATGCCGGTGCGCAGTTGTCTGCCACTTCCGCTGTTGTTGATAAGGCCGTGTCCAAGGGCGTTATTCACAAGAATGCCGCCAATCGCAAAAAGGCTCGCCTGGCGAAACAGCTGAACAAGGCTGCCGTCTGATTTATCTGCACGGCTCAATCCCTTCCGATTTATCGGAAGGGTTTTTTCTCAGAACGGGAATATTTCCGTATCCTTTTTCGTCTGATATAATGAATACAGATGAAAGGAAGGATTACTATGAACATCGTTTTACACCGTCTGACGGTATTGCTGACGGCCCTGTGCCTTCTTCTGTGGCCGGCAGCCTGCCCCGCTGAAGGGGAGACGACGAATGAAACCGGTACGGTGGAGGACGGCGGATACCTTGAAATCGAAGAACTGCTCGGCGTGAGCGGAATCGGAGATCTCGAGGGACTGAACCTGGAGGATGTGACAGCAGCGCTCGAAAATGAAGCCCTCGCGGAATACTATCACAGCGAGAGCGGCTTTTTCATGCTGTATCCGGCCCTGTTCCGTTTTGACGAGGACGCAGCGGAAGCCGCGGCCTTGTCGGAGGACGGCAGTGCCAGACTGGAAATATCCAATGAACGGCGGGACGGGAAGCTGACAGAAGACCAGCTGACGGAAGCTTTCCGACTGGAGCATCCGACGTTTACGCTGAACAAAAATGAGATGAACGGCTGCCTGAGGCTGGACTGCGACGGCCCTGCAGAAGATCAGGCCGAAGTGGATTTGTATCTCATGACGGAAAGCTGGCTGCACCATGTCCGGATGATTTTCCCGAAAAGCAGGCAGGAAAGCTTCCTTTTGTATGTGGATTTCATGGTTAATTCCATGACGGCAGAAGAAACAGACGCAGGTTAACAGGGGGGGACTATCGATGAAAAAAACAAGACTGACAGCCATGATGCTGGCGCTGATTCTTGCGATATCCTTGACAGTGTCCGGAGCTATTGCAGAAAACAAGACCGGCACCGTGTTCGGCGGATGGCTGATTCTCCGGAGCTCACCCTCCTTTAACGGCGCGATCCGCTCCAGCTATCCCACCGGAACCAAGGTGACCATCACAGGGCAGAAAGGATCCTGGTACGCGGTGAGGACACCGGACGGGCTGAGCGGATATATGCTGGGCAACTATCTGAAAGTAAGCGGAGGTACAAACACCACCATTGGAGAGACCAATGCCTATGTCACCAGCAAAAACGGGCTGAATGTACGCCTCCGCACAGGCCCCGGTACGGGGTACCGTATTCTGGCCACCTATGCACCGGGTACCAACTGTACCATTCTTTCCTCCGGCACTTACTGGAGCAAGATTCTGATCGGTACGCAGACCGGCTACATGATGTCCGAATATCTGACTACAAAAGCGGGCTCTTCGTCGGGCAACTCCTCCGCACCTGCGCCCACACCCTCCGGCGATGAATACGACGTATGGGTGACCAGCAAAAACGGCAAAGGCGTCAACATGAGAGCCGGCGCGGGCAAAAACTATAAGAGCATCGGCTTTTACAGCGTCGGAACCAAGGCCAGCATGATCACCAGGGGCAATCTCTGGAGCTATATCCGTATCGGAAACCGCACAGGCTATATGATGACAGAGTTTCTGACGGCAAATTCCCCGACCCCGATCGTCTATCCCGTGCTCAGCGGCTCTTATGTCACCAGCGCAAACGGCAAGGCGGTGAACCTGAGAAAAGGTCCGGGAAAGAGTTTCGGCATCATTAACTCCTTCAAGGTCGGCACGCCTCTGACGGTCATGTCGCGGGGCGACGAATGGTATTTTGTTCATATCGGCCAGGTTTACGGCTATATGATGAAGCAGTTTGTACACGAGTCCGACGGCACATCCGCGACTCAGACGGATCTTGCGGGGCACTGATCGGTTTGCCCGAAGCACATAACCCGGAGCGAAATGTTCCGGGTTTTTCTTTTTGCCGCAGATGATTTCGGAATCGTTCCTCCGGCTTTTCCGCCGCCGGACAGGGCACGGGATCAGTGGGAGGGGATCCTTTGCAGCGTGAAAAAGTGTTGCGGAATTGTTGCAAATAAAAAAAGAAAAACAACACTTTCTGAAAGAGCTTTCAAACAGAAGGCAACTTTGGTATAATCTGCTTAACGGCAAAAGCCGAAATAACAAAGGAGGAACTTACAATGAAAAAGTTCTTTGCTCTGCTGCTGGCAGTTGTGATGGCGCTGTCTCTGGCTGTCGCGTCTGCGGAAGATATCCGCGTCGCCATGATCACCGACGTCGGCACCATTACAGACCAGTCTTTCAACCAGACCACCTATGAAGCTGCACAGGCATGGGCCGGTGAGAACGGTGTGGATTTCACCTATTATCAGCCTGCTGATGATACGGATGCTTCCCGTATCGCTCAGATTGAAAAGGCGATTGATGATGGGTTCAACGTCCTGATTCTGCCCGGATTCAAGTTCGGCCCCTCCATCGGTGAGGTTCAGAGCCAGTATGACGATGTGAAATTCATCGCGCTGGACGTCGGAGAGGGAGACCTGGGCGGCGTGGCCCTGGCGAATAACGTATACTGCGCTGTCTATCAGGAAGAGCTGTGCGGCTACATGGCCGGTTATGCTGCCGTGAAGCTGGGCTACAAGCATCTGGGCTTCCTGGGCGGCATGGCGGTGCCCGCTGTTATCCGCTACGGCCAGGGCTTCGTGCAGGGTGTGGATGCCGCTGCCGTCGAGCTGGGCATTGCGGATCAGGTGACTGTTGAATACGTTTACGGCGGCCAGTTCTACGGCGACGGCGACATTACCGGCGCGATGGATACCTGGTATCAGACCAAGGGCGTGGAAGTTGTCTTCGCCTGCGGCGGCGGCATCTATACCTCCGCTGCTGAAGCTGCCCAGAAGGTTGAAAACGGCAAGGTCATCGGTGTGGACGTGGATCAGGCGGCCATCATTGACGGCACCTACGGCGAAGGCATGACTGTGACTTCCGCCATGAAGGGCCTGGGCGCCACCGTGAAAACGCTGCTCACCGAAACCAAGGCAGGCAACTGGGATAATTACGGCGGCAAGGTGGAGAACCTGGGCCTCGTCGGCACTGATCCTGATGCCAACTATGTCCAGATCGCTCCTTCCACCCAGTTCGCGGACGGCTTCACGAAGGAAGATTACGCTGCGCTGGTAGCGAAGATGTTCAACGGTGAAATCACCGTGTCCAATGCGATTGACGCCATGCCCGCCACCACTGTGACGGTTGTGGATGCCGGCAGCATCAAGTAATGCTTTTTCCTCCAGGGATGCAGGCGCATCCCTGGTTTTCGAAAAGAGCCCCTGTTTTCCATGCAGGGGTTCTTTTCGGAAAGAAAGTATCCTGTACATGAGAAATAAATGCAGGAAGGGAGCGGGTCACCATTGGAAAACGGTCATGCCAGTGAATATGCCATTGAAATGCTGCATATCACAAAGCGGTTTCCCGGAATCATCGCAAACGATGATGTGACGATTCAGCTTCGTCACGGAGAGATTCACGCCCTGCTGGGCGAAAACGGCGCCGGAAAATCCACGCTGATGAGCGTACTGTTCGGTCTGTACCAGGCGGAGGAAGGAACCATCAAAAAAGATGGAAAAGAGGTTCGGATCCAGAGTCCGAACGATGCCAACGAACTGGGAATCGGCATGGTGCATCAGCATTTTAAACTGGTGGAATGCTTCACCGTTCTGGATAATATCATTCTGGGAAATGAACCGGCAGGAGCCATGGGCGTGCTGAACAAGAGCGAGGCGCGGAAGAAGATCATCGCCCTGTCGGAAAAATACGGCCTTCAGGTGGATCCTGACGCAAAAATACAGGATATTACCGTGGGTATGCAGCAGCGGACGGAAATTCTGAAGATGCTGTACCGGGATAATGACATCCTGATTTTTGACGAGCCCACCGCTGTGCTGACGCCGCAGGAAATCCAGGAACTGATGCAGATTATGAGAAATCTGGCAGCGGAAGGGAAATCCATTCTTTTCATCAGCCATAAGCTGGCGGAAATCATGGCCGTGGCGGATCGATGCAGCGTTCTGCGCAAAGGCAAGTATATCGGCACCGTGGAAACAAAGGATGTCACCATGGAACAGCTTTCCGCCATGATGGTCGGACGCAATGTCAATTTCCATGTGGAAAAAGGAGAGCAGCATCTGGGGGATGTGATCCTGAACATTGAAAACATGACGGTCGCCTCCAAAGTGCATAAGAACAATGCCGTACGCGGCATTTCCCTTCAGGTCCGCGCAGGCGAAATCGTCTGCATTGCCGGTATCGACGGCAATGGACAATCGGAATTCGTCTACGGGCTGACCGGCCTGGAGCCCCTGGTATCCGGAAAGATTACGCTGATGGGCAAGGATATCACAAAAATGTCCATCCGCAAGCGCGCTGCCGTGGGCATGAGCCATATTCCGGAGGACCGCCACAAGCACGGACTGGTGCTGGATTACTCCCTGGAGAACAACATTGTTCTTCAGCGCTATTTTGAACCGCTGTTTGACAAGGCGGGCTTTCTTCGCAAAAAGAATATCCGGAAATATGCTGAAAGGCTGATTAATGAATACGATGTCCGCTCCGGCCAGGGGGCTGTGACCACCGCCCGCGCCATGTCCGGAGGCAACCAGCAGAAAGCCATTATCGCCCGGGAAATAGACCGCGATCCATCCCTTCTGGTTGCGGTACAGCCCACCCGCGGCCTGGATGTCGGCGCCATCGAGTTCATTCACAAGCAAATCGTTGCTCAGCGGGACGCGGGCAAGGCGGTTCTGCTCGTCTCACTGGAAATGGACGAGGTGCTGGACGTATCCGACAGGATTCTTGTGATGTATGAGGGCGAGATCGTGGGTCAGCTTGATCCTAAGACAACCACGCCGGAAGAAATGGGCCTCTATATGTCCGGCGCGAAGCGGGAGGAGGTTTAACATGACAAATACGAACAGGAAATACAGATCCCTCCTGCATATTCCGGCCGTTCAGACCGTTCTGGCTTCCCTTCTGTGCGTTCTGGCCGGACTGGTGATCGGGTATGTCGTGCTGCTGCTGATCAATCCGGACGGCGCGTGGAACGCCATGAGAACCATTATCACCAATTTCTGGTCCTTCAAGCGGGCGGACACCCAGATCAAAAACTTCGGAAACACGCTGGTCAAAACGGTTCCGCTTCTGATGTGTTCGCTTTCGGTGCTTTTCTCCTATAAGGTGGGCCTGTTTAATATCGGTGCGGCCGGGCAGTATGTGGCGGGCGTCGGTGTCGGCCTTTTCTTCGCACATCAGATGAACGCTCCCTGGTGGATCTGCATGATCATGGCTATGCTGGCAGGCGCGGCGCTCGGCGCGCTCTCCGGTCTGCTGAAAGCAACCAGGAACGTGAATGAGGTGATCTCCGGGATTATGCTGAACTGGATCTGCCTGTATCTGGTGAACATGCTCCTGGCACCGTATATGGACATCACCATGAACGAAACCTATTCCCTGGTGAAAAACCATCCGGCCTCCGTTATCCCGGCATCTCCGCTGATCGGAGAGCTCTTGAGGAATTCCAAAGGGACTGCGCACAACTATGTAACGATGGCTGTGGAGCTTGCGCTGCTGATAGCCTTCGGCATCTGGATACTGATGACGAAGACGAAGCTGGGCTATGAGCTGCGTGCAACAGGGCTGAATAAGTATGCTGCCCGTTACAGCGGCATGATGGACGGCGTGAATATCGTGCTGACCATGGCTATTTCCGGCGCGCTGGCCGGTCTCGGCGCTTCCATGTATTATCTGACGGATATGATCAAATGGCCGATGGCCGTCACATCCGTTCCGGCCATGGGCTTTAACGGTATTGCTGCCGCATTCCTGGGCGGCCTTCATCCGCTGGGTGCCATCTTCTCCTCGTTCTTTATCCAGCACATCACCGACGGCGGATCCTTTATGGAAAAGCTGTATCCCGCGGAAATCGCAGGCTTCATCTCAGCAGTGATCATTTATATGTGCGCCTTTGTGCTGCTGATTAAGCAGCAGATGGGCAAAGCCGGTATGAAACGTCTGATTTCCCGGAAAACGAAAGGCGGTGAGGAGAAATGATGCTGCTCATTCAGTATACACTGCTCTTTGCTTCTGTGCTGATGCTTGTGGCGCTTGGCGGATGCTTTTCGGAGCATTCCGGCGTAATCAATATCGGTCTTGAAGGCATCATGGTTTTCGGCGCTCTGGGCGGGGCGCTGGCGCTGCGGTATCTGCCGGACGGAACGGCGGCCGTCGTTGTGATCATGGCCAGTGTTCTCGCGGCCATGGCAGCGGGAATCCTGTATTCCATGCTGCTGGCCGTATCCGCCATCAATTTCAAGGCTGACCAGACGCTGGTAGGCACCGCCATGAACCTGATGGGCGTCGCGGCGGCAACCGTCCTGGTTAAGGCGCTGAATACGGCGGAGAATCCGAACAATCCTTCTGCCACCATCGCTTACGGAAATGCACGCAAAGCGTTTCTGATCGCCGATGGCATGGAATTCAGCTGGCTGACGATTCTGGCAGTCATCCTGCTGATTCTTTCATGGTTCGTGCTGTACAAAACGCGTTTCGGGCTGCGGCTTCAGTCCTGCGGAGAGCATCCTCAGGCAGCTGCCTCTGTGGGTATCAGCGTTTACAAAATGCGCTATGCCGGCGTTATGATTTCCGGTGCGCTGGGCGGACTGGGCGGCTTGGTTTATATCACGGCGGCAGTATCCGAATGGAAGTTTGAAAACGGCGTGGCCGGTTTCGGATTCCTTGCGTTGGCCGTGATGATCTTCGGCGCGTGGAAGCCTTACAGAATTGCAATGGCTGCGCTGCTGTTCGGCCTGTTCCGCAGCCTCAGCAACGTCTATACCGGCTTCCCGTTCCTTGAGCAGCTGAATCTGCCGGGAACCGTGTATAACATGATGCCATATATTATTTCGCTTGTGGTGCTGATTCTGTTCTCCAAGAATTCCGCAGCGCCCAAGGCGGAGGGCATTCCGTACGACAAAGGAACCAGATGAGGGAAAAGACATGAAAAGGGAGCTCCGAACGGAGCCCCCTTTTTTTGCATGACGGCGGGAAAAGCTCTTTCCAAAGTGGCCCGCGGCGTGTATAATAGGATGGATTAAGAATGGGAGGGTCATGCGGTGAACGATGCCTGGGGAACCATAAAAAACATGATCTATAACCTCACGCACCGGGTCGGCATTATCGATCTGATCGATATTCTGATCGTTGCGGTCATCATATATGAGCTGCTGCTCCTGACGAGACATACCCGCGGAAGCGCCCTGATGAAAGGGCTTTTTCTGCTGCTTCTGATTGCGCTGATCAGCAACATTCTGGGGCTTGTGAGCCTGAACTGGCTGCTGACAGCCATCCTGCAGAACGGCGCGATTGTTCTGGTTGTCCTTTTCCAGCCTGAGTTCCGGAAAGCACTTGAAAAAATGGGACGCAGCAGATTCCTGAAAAAGAGCGGACATAAAAATCTGGATGAGGAAAACGAAACCATCATCGCTGAAATCATTCAGACGGTTACGGATCTGGCACGCCGCAGGGTCGGTGCCCTGATTGTGTTTGAACAGCGGACCGGACTGGAGGATGTGATGGAAACCGGTACCCGTCTGGACGCCGATATTTCCGCTCCTCTGCTTGAAAACATATTTGAGCCGAACACTCCGCTGCACGACGGAGCAGTGGTGATCCGGGAGAACCGGGTGATGGCCGGTGCGTGCATTCTGCCTCTGGCGGAGGCCAGCGGCGTCAGCCGTGAGCTGGGCACGCGGCACCGTGCCGGTGTAGGCATCAGTGAAAACACAGACGCGGTTGTCCTGATTGTCTCTGAAGAAACCGGGATTATCAGCATGGCGAGGGACGGTGTGCTGACAAGAAGGCTGGATGAGGAGAAGCTGAATGAAATCCTCAATGAGATTTACACTGTACGGAAATCCAGAATCGGCGCTTTCCTGCAGAGCCTGAAGAAGGAGACGGAGGAAACCGCGAAATGAAAAAGGAACAGACTAAAGAAAGCCTTCGGAACCTGGGCAGCATGTTTCTCCGCCTGATCCGTCATGTGCTTTTTCATAACGGATGGTTTAAGCTTCTGGCGGTTGTGATATCCGTGGTGCTGTGGGCAGGGCTGATTTCTCAGGATGCAACCCTTACAAGAGACAAGAGCTTCCAGAATGTGAATGTGAGCATCAACGGATCCGATGCCCTCAGACGCAGCGGGTATATCGTAACCAGCGATATGGAAACGCTTTTGAATGATGTGAGCATCGTGGCAGCGGTTCCCCAGCAGCAATTTGACACCGCAGAATCCTCCGCCTATAACCTGCGGGTCGATCTGAGCCGGATCAACGCCACCGGCTCGCAGGATCTGCGCATTCTTTCCACCAATTCAACACTTTACGGCAAGGTTGTCAGCACAAACCCGTCCACGATAAAGGTGGACGTGGATGAATACAAGGTTCGTCAGCGGATTCCGGTTTCCCTCTCTGTTAAGGGGGAAATACCGGAGGGTTGGTATATGAATACGCCCACAGTGGATCCTGCTCTGATTACGGTTTCAGGGCCCAAATCCCTGGTACAGAACATTTCCAGGGCAAGGGTTTTTCTGGATGCTGACCGGATCGAATGGACAGAGGGTACGAGTATCACATCCGCCGATATTCAGCTGTACACGCTGTCGGGAGAAGAGGTCAGGAGCACACTGCTGGGGATTACGAGCGACTCTCTGACCATCGACAGCGTGCTGATTGAGACGACCATGCTGCCCACAAAAACTTTCGATGTGAAGGATTATATCAAAACAACCGGCAGCGTAGCGAAGGGCTATACGCTGAAGGAAATTCGGATCAGCCCTGAAAGCATTACCATCGCAGCACGGAGCGAAGTGCTTCAGCAGATGAACGAGCTGTCTCTGGACGGTTCGGTCAATCTGAAAAACCTGAAGGAAACCGCTGTTTTTCAGCTGAAGGTTCAGAAGCCTTCGGACGATGCGGTGATTTCCAATGAGACGGTGACCGTTACGGCAGAAGTCGCTGCTGACGATGATGTGAATTAACGGGAGTTCCAGATGGGTAGCTTTGCAAACAGCCTTTTCACCCTTCTGCTTGGCTGGATTCAGTCCACGGCTTCGTCCCTGTGGAATGCTCTGACCCGCGGCGGGGAAGGCTCTTTACTCCAGTGGATCGGTGAACACTGGATATGGCTGGCTGTGATTCTTTGCACAGCCGGGCTCCTGGCGGATCTGGCCGTTTACCTTTTCCGATGGGAACCATACAAGGTATGGCAGTCTTTTTTTCACAGACTGCGCATCAAAAAAGAGATTGAGGAGACAACGGAACATAATGGCATGAGGGAACCTGCTCCGGCCCCTCTGTCAGGAGGGGCGCCCACACCGGTCCGCAAAACCGCGGAAAAACCGAAGCGGTATGATCCCCGGGAGGATCTGGCGCGCTGGACAGAAGAACAGCCGATCCCTTCAGGACAAAAGACGCAGAGGGAGCAGGAGGTTCAGATTACCCCTGCCGGTTATGTGGTGCCGGCAGACAGCCCGTACCGGCCGCCTGAAAACAGCAGACGGACAGAAGCGGAGGGTGCTTTCATCGGCGATGAAGAAAAAAAGGAAAACCGGGGAGAAAGCGTACAGCAAAAAGCGGAGCAGATCGTGAGGGCCGGACGGCGCAGGCGGCGGATTACCGACCTTCTGACGGAGGAAAGCGACAGCGCCACGGCGCCGGAAATGCCCCGCAACCCGATCAGCGCAAAGGATGCCTACATGCGCCCTGTCTATCCCAGACAATGGCAGCAGAATGAAGAGGATGATGAAGAATGATCAGGCTTCCCGGCACTAAAAAATACTGCGTGCTGACCGGCAACTACGGAAGCGGGAAAACGGAAATTGCCCTGAACCTTGCGACGCAGCTGAGCCCGGCAGAAAAAACCACGCTGGTGGATCTGGACATCGTGAATCCTTATTTCAGAAGCGGTGAAAAAAAGGAAGAAATGGAACGGGCAGGCATCCGGATGCTGATGCCTGTTTTTGCGCTGACCACCGTGGACATTCCGGCACTGCCGGCAGAAATTCAGAGCGTTTTTGAGGTTCCGGCGGACCGGGTGATTTTTGACGTCGGCGGGGACGATACGGGAGCGGCGGCTTTGGGACGGTATTATCCGTCCTTTTCCGCCAACCGGGAAAACACGCTGATGGTGCTTGTTCTCAATGGGATGCGTCCGCTGACAAGGGATCCCGAAGACGTATGCGATCTGGCAGAGAGAATCAGCAGCAGAGGCCGGATGGCTTTTGACATGATCATTAACAATACCAATCTGGCAGATCAGACCACGCCGGAAATGCTGATGGAAGGCGAGCATCTGGCGGAACTCTGTG
>Ga0310694_10006103_pt1 | contig 11433 bp, 8 predicted proteins | sample 174DNAGHGhighgp2_FD_203884 | JGI IMG/M metagenome (GOLD analysis project Ga0310694, IMG submission 203884) | Sheep rumen microbial communities from Palmerston North, Manawatu-Wanganui, New Zealand - 1742 DNA GHGhigh gp2 (v2) (version 2) | ecosystem: Host-associated > Mammals > Digestive system >... | reverse complement strand
GAGCACACGGCGCTGCACCATCATGTCGAGTGCGGCATTGAAGATGTTGACCAGTTGGATGGGGCGCTCGGCAACCACACCATCGGGGACATAGATGAACAGGCCATCCTGCACCAGCAGGTTGTTAAGCGCTACGGTAGGGTCGCTCATGCGGGCCAACTGCCCATAATAGGCGGTCATCAGCTCGGGATAGTCCACCGCTGCCATGCTGAACGGCTCTACTACCACTTGGCCGATATTGCGCTCGGCAGTGGCACTGCTATGGAAGGCATCGTTGCTGCTGTAGTAGAGGCATGTGCTCATGTTGGGCACATCGCAGTGGAAAGTCTCGGCAGGGTCGGCCTCAAAGGGGAGGCGATTCACGTTCACGCCATAGTCATGGGCAAACACCGCCTCGAGGTCGGTCGCCTCGTAGTCCTCACTGCCCTTGCGAGGCAGCTGCGCATCCTCGAGATGCTCGCGGGCAATGCGGCGCAACTTGTTCAGCAGCGCGGGAGACTGCGCCTCGATGAGTTCGCGGTGCTCGTCGTACAGGTCGATATATTGCTTGAGTGCGTTCATGTCGCTTTATTGCTGTGAATCGACTTGTTCCTTAATCCAGTCGTAACCCTTATCCTCCAGTTCCAAGGCCAACTCGGGACCGGCGCTCATGACGATGCGGCCCTTGTAGAGCACGTGTACAAAGTCGGGCTTGATGTAGTCCAGCAGACGCTGATAGTGGGTGATGACGATGGTGGCGTTGTCCTTGCTCTTGAGGGTGTTCACGCCACTGGCGACAATGCGCAGAGCATCGATGTCCAGACCGCTGTCGGTCTCGTCAAGGATGCTCAGCTTGGGCTCGAGCATCGCCATCTGGAAAATCTCGTTGCGCTTTTTCTCACCACCCGAGAAGCCCTCGTTGACGGCGCGCGAGGCAAGCTTGTTATCGAGTTGCACGATGCTGCGCTTCTCACGCATGATCTTAAGGAAATCGGCGGCGCTGAGCGGCTCCTGACCGAAATACTTGCGCTTCTCGTTCATCGCTGTGCGCATGAAGTTGACCATCGACACACCGGGAATCTCAACAGGGTACTGGAAACTCAAGAACAGGCCCTCGTGGGCGCGGTCCTCAGGAGAAAGCGCCAGCAGGTCCTTGCCGTAAAACTCGACGCTACCGCCAGTGACGGTATAGGCAGGATTGCCCGTGAGCACAGCACTCAGGGTGCTCTTACCCGAACCATTGGGACCCATAATGGCATGCACCTCACCGGGCTTAACGGTCAAGTTGATGCCTTTTAATATCTGTTTTCCCTCAATCGAGGCTTGTAAATCCTTAATTACTAACATGTTGTAGTTGCAAGTTTTGAGTTGTAAGTTTTAAGTATGAATACTATAGCCTAAAACCCTATATATCTGTTATCTAATATCTATTAACTGTTAACTATTAACTGTTACCCGACGGCACCCTCGAGGGAGACGCTGAGCAGTTTCTGGGCTTCGACGGCGAATTCCATCGGCAACTTGGCCATCACCTCCTTGGCATAGCCGTTGACGATGAGTCCCACGGCGTCCTCGGTCGAGATGCCGCGCTGGTTGCAGTAGAAGATCTGGTCCTCGTTGATCTTGCTGGTCGTGGCCTCGTGCTCGACTACCGACGTGTCGTTACCCACCTCGATGACGGGGAAGGTGTGGGCTCCGCTGGTGTCGCTCAGCAGCAGGCTGTCGCACTGAGTGAAGTTGCGGCATCCGGTAGCCTTAGGTGCAATCTTGACCATACCGCGGTAGCTGTTCTGGCTATGACCCGCGCTGATGCCCTTGCTCACGATAGTGCTGGTGCTGTTCTTGCCCAGGTGGATCATCTTGGTACCCGTATCGGCCTCCTGCCAGTTGTTGGTCAGCGCCACGCTGTAGAACTCGCCCACCGAATGGTCGCCCTTGAGCACACAACTGGGATACTTCCACGTGATGGCGCTACCCGTCTCGACCTGCGTCCACGAGAGCTTGCTGTGGTCGCCGCGACACAGTCCGCGCTTGGTCACCAGGTTGTAGATTCCACCCTTGCCGTCCTTGTCACCGGGATACCAGTTCTGGACGGTGCTATACTTGACCTCGGCACGGTCCTCGACGATGATCTCAACGATGGCGGCGTGCAGTTGGTTCTCGTCACGCATGGGCGCGGTGCAGCCCTCCAGATAGGAGACGTAGGCATCGTCATCGGCCACGATGAGCGTGCGCTCAAACTGGCCTGTCTGTGCCGCATTGATGCGGAAATAAGTGGACAGTTCCATGGGGCAACGCACACCCTTGGGGATATACACAAACGAGCCGTCGCTGAATACGGCACTGTTTAACGCAGCATAGAAGTTGTCGGTATAGGGCACCACCTTGCCCAGGTACTTGCGCACCAGGTCGGGATAGTCCTTCACAGCCTCGCTGATGGAGCAGAAGATGACGCCCAGCTCGGCCAGACGCTCGCGATAGGTCGTCTTCACACTCACGCTGTCCATCACGGCATCTACGGCCATGCCACTCAGGCGCAACTGCTCCTCGAGGGGGATGCCCAACTTGTCGAAGGTCTTCTTCAGTTCGGGATCAATCTCCTTCTTCTCGCCAGCCTTTTTCTGCCGCGGTGCGGCATAGTAGCTGATGTCTTGAAAGTCAATCTCGGGCACATGCACATGTCCCCACGTGGGAGCCTTGAGTGTCAGCCAGTGGCGGTAGGCCTTCAGGCGGAACTCCAGCAACCACTCGGGCTCACCCTTCAGGGCCGAGATGCGGCGCACCACATCCTCGTCAAGCCCCTTAGGGATGACTTCAGTCTCGATATCGGTCACAAAGCCGTATTTGTACTCAGCCTGTGCCGCTTCCTCTATGATTTGGTTTCCTTTTTCCGGTTTTTCGTTCTCTTTCATCGATTTAAATACAACCCTTAAATTTGAGCCCACAAAATTACAACAATTTGCCCAATGGACAATCATTTCAGGGCAGTTATTGGGTTTATTGCGCAAGGATGAGGTCGATGATGGCATTGATGTCGGCAATGTTGACCTCACTGTCGTGGTTAACGTCGGCATCGGCACCGGCCGCGCCCATGAGAATGACATCGATGATGGCATTGATATCGGCGATATTCACCTCGCCGTCACCGTTCACGTCACCTGTGAGCCCCGGCTGCTCGCCACCGCCCGAAGTATTGGGGTAATGGCAATACAGAGCCTTGAGGTTGAGTTCATATTCTTTCTCCTCGGCAGCCTTATCCATTGTGAACTTGATGGCCTTGATGGTAATCGGATATGTTCCCACATAATCCACGCCACCCAGTTCCTTCATGTTAAGTAAGAGCAGATGGTCAACCCCGAGCTCGAAATGGTCGGCACCATCCTCAGGCTCAAACTTGATGTAATTGCTCTTGGTATAGAAGTAGTTGCGTGTGTCAATCTGTACATAAGAGATGGGCATTGTCGTATTGAAGATAAAGCCCACGGTATCGGGCAAGCTGTAAAGCACCAATTCTTTGGACAGCTTGATATTGGGCTGACGGTTAGTGACATAATTAAACGTCATGTTTCCTGTCTCCTCGTCAAATACCAGATTTTGGGTACCCGTTCCCCTAAGTGTCCAGCCACTCCAGGGCTCATAGCGATAGGGTTCATCACTGATTTGAACTTCCACGTTGCCCTTGAGGGTATAAGGGCCGAGGTCACAATGAATCTTTGTGGAGCCATTGTTCACGCCACGCAAGACGCCATCATTGACAGAAACCAACGTCGTGTCATCCACAATCCAGTCGATGTTAGACGAGTTATAGTAATACATCTTATTGACCATCATCGAAACCACCTCTATGGGATACTCACGGTTGTCAATAACAATAGGATTCAACAGAACATAGGGCTTGGCCGGCATCACATGTACCGGGATTGTTGCCGACATGCCATTGACGGTAGCGGTGATTGTGCCATAGGCCTCATCGCCCGCTGCGGTAAAGACATGGCCATCGGTTGTCCCGACAGACTCGCTGCAAGTAAAGGTAACGCCCTGTACATCCTCGTCAACAAGTTCACCGATTTTATTATAGCCCAGGATGCGCGGTGTAGCCTCGGCAAATTCCGGAATGTCCAAGCGGAACAAATCAAAGGCGATGCTTGCAATCTCATTGTCCTCTTCGCCCACAGCCTCCAACATCCATCCACAAGCCACGCCGCGAGGAGTGCCCTCGGTAGTCGTGTTGATGATTTCGCCATGCACCAGCATCTCGGCCGAACCGCCGGCATCCATGTTCACCATCTCATTGACATCGGGGCACATCTGCCGCAGGATTTCGCAGGCTTCGGCAGTGGTACATCCAGCCGAGGTGCCATATAACTTGCTTGCCGACTTGTCAATCACAAGCATATAGAAGTGCTTGCCGTCGGCCGATGTGCCGTAACATGTTCTGGAATAGGCCATCACATTATAGCCGTCCTCGGTATTACGGGAAGTGAGCTCACCATTATGCATGATGATTGCGTTACCTGTTACAAGATTCTCGATCGGACTGGTTGACACCACCGCTGCATCAGGATCAAGGGGTGTCCAAGTGGACGTCACTTCAATGACGTCGCCCACTGCCAGGGCTTCCATAACGGCCTTGTTGGCATCTCCGGTGATTGTCAAGCACGCATCAAAATTACCAAGCCAGCGCCTGTCTTTGGATTTCAAAATGCTGTCCACCCGGAATTTCATCGGGGCATTGGTGTTCCACTGGCTTCCCTCAACAAAGGTCAGGAAGTAATTGTCACTATGATTATCGCCTTTGGTACTGTAGTTGATCCAATTGTTCTCAAAGCGGCGCTCGCGGGTGAATGGAGGGCCATACAGGCAAATCTCACCCGTCACAGCGCGACGGTTCACATTGTGGAATTCCAGTGGTTGGGCAAATTTCTCAGAGTTGATGAATCCGCTCCACCTCAAGCGTCCCATCATGATGGTCTTGTCTTGGGTGATTGACGCAACACCGTTATTCTGAGGGCCGCCGCTCCAAGTGTCCAGGGTATTATTATCATTGACAATGGTGGTGTCATTACATACCACGCCACCAAGCGGAGAGCCCGACTCAAAGCTGGCCAGAGTTCCAGTGCCCACAACCCAGAAGTTGGCATTACATGCTACCAACGGGCGCTTGGTGGGTGTGCGATGACGCACTACTGCATCCGAGAGTTTCTCCGTCTTTCCAATCGTATTGTGGCCATAGGTCGTTTCAATCCGGTTATTCGGATTATTCAGGTCCATCTCGACCACATAGACATTGAGCGGTATGCCAGGGATGCGCACAATCGTGTTAATCATGCCCGGTCCCACTTGACGACGAAGGAGGGTATCGGCAGAATAGGTCTTGCCATTTAACACAAAGTCGGCATGTGCGGGAATGACAACAGATGCCACCATCAAGAAAAACAGCAGTAATTTATGTTTCATTGTCTTTTCAATTATAAGGTTTAACAGATAGATGATGCAAAGATAATTATTACTTACGAAATGACAAAATTTTACCGTTTTTCCATCAAGATAAACACAACAATAACAAGCAGCTATCGTATAAAGCACAGCTGCCTGGCTGATTCGTGACAGGACTGATGAGGGAAAAGCTACTTCCCCACGAGGTAGCGGTGGAAGGGGAAGCTGCGGAGCAGCAGGACGAAGAGGAAGCAGACAATGAAGGCCAGCACGCCGCTCACCAGACAGTCCACAACCCAGTGGGTGCTACCCAGCCATGAGGCGGTCAAGGGCCAGATGACCTGACGCAGGATGAGCATCTGCGACAGGTAGATGCCGAAGGTGCACTTGCTCAGCAGCGGCCACCACGTAGCGGTGGAGGGATGGTCCTTGCGATCATAACGTCGGGGGGCAAAATGCTGCACCAGGGCGAATAGCAAGGTGGCCATCGCGATGTTGTTGATGCTAATGTCGCAGGTGATAGTGTCGATGTGCTGCTGCCAGGTGATGCCGAAATGGCCCTGCACCAGGAACTCGAAAAGGGGCATCAACACGATGCCGAAAACCAGCAGCAATCCCCATTTCCAGCCGTGCTCACGGGTAAAGATGGGCAGACCATAACGGTGCATATAGTAGCCCAGCAGAACATAGCCGTAATAGTTGGCAAAAGCGCCGAACATGTTGTGGCTGTATTGCGACGCCTCGATGAAGATGCCATGCTGGTAAGGGATGAACGATGAGAGCACCCACAGCACAAGCACCACCTCGACGCCACGCTTGCCGATGGCCTCGATGCACTTGCTCACCAGCGGCAGCGTCACATAGATGACCAACAGCACATAGACATACCACAGCAGCCCCTCAACAGGATGAAAAAGGATTGATGTCAAGAGCCGTGGCGTGAAATTGTGCAGCAGGAAAGCGTGCTCCAGCAGATAAACGGCCGTCCACACCAGCAACGGGAACAGCACCACCTTGAACCTCCGCTTGACAAAGCGCTTGGCGGGCATCGTGACGGGCAGCAACAAAGCGCCCGTAATCATGAAGAACAGGTTGCAGTTTACCGCCACCAGCACAGTATAGACCCCGCCAGCGATGGAAGGCGTGTTATAATAGATGTCGTATTGCCTGATGGGCGTGTGGATGAGGATGACCAGCAGGCAAGCGATGACACGCAGGATGTCAAGATAGGGAATGCGCCGTTGCAGTTGAGACGCAGTTAACATGGCTGCGAGGATTTGGTTTCGATCAGTGCAACGGCATAGGCGGCGATGCCCTCGCCGCGTCCAGTGTAACCCAGTTTTTCGGTCGTGGTAGCCTTGATCGACACCTGACCAGGTTCACAACCCATACATTCAGCCAACTGCTGCTGCATGGCGGGGATGTGGGGATTGAGTTTGGGCCGCTCAGCGCAGATGGTGATGTCACAGTTGCCCAAGCGGTAGCCCTTCTCATCGAGCAGCTTTATCACGTGGCGCAACAGCAGGCGGCTGTCGATGCCCTTGTACTGCGGATCGGTGTCAGGGAAATGGTAGCCGATGTCACGCAAGGCGGCAGCGCCCAACAGGGCGTCACACAAGGCGTGGATGGCGACGTCGGCATCGCTGTGACCCAGCAGGCCGCGCTCATAAGGAATGTTCACACCGCCCAGCCAGAGTTCACGACCCTCGACCAGACGATGCACGTCAAATCCCATTCCCACGCGTGTCATATGATTAGTTTTCAGTTTTCTGTTGGCAGTTTTCAGTTGGCAGTTGAGTGCGGATGCCACTGACAACTGAAAACTGACAACTATACTTTATTAGTTACGGCCAAAGAGGTTCTTGATGCCGTCCATGTCGAACGACAGAGTGAAGCGAAGCGTCTGGTCCAGAGGACTGTTCTGAGCCGTAGCAATCATGTAGCTGGCATCAATCTTAATGACGTTGAGCGAGAAACCGGCACCCAGACCGAAGTACTGGCGATTACCGGCATACTTGCTCTCGTAATAGTAACCACCACGCAGGAAGAACTGCTGGTTATAGGCATACTCGGCACCCACCGAATAGGTGATGCGCTTGGCGAAGTTGTCGCTGAAACTGTCAAAAATACCCGAAATAGAAGACTTGCTCTTCCATTCATCAACGGCATCTCCCCACGCTAATTCATCACCGCCATAATCGTCCAAACGAGGCTTGGCAGGTACAAGCATCTTATTAGCATCCAAGGCGATGGTCAGGTTATTGTAATCAGCCAGCGGGAAGGTGAACGCCGTACCCAACTTGAGGTTGGCGGGCAGGTAAGCAGGATCATTACCCTTGTTGTAAGACACCTTTGAACCGATGTTGGACACATTGAAGCCCAACGACCACTGGCACTCGTTGCGCCCGATGACGGGGAAAGTAGTATAGAAACCTGAGAGGTCGGCCGAGAAAGCCGAGGCACCCTGCGTCTGCTCGCCGGTGTTCATGGCACTGTATCCCAAGTCACTGTAGATGTAGCGCAGCACGACACCCATCGAGAATTTTTCGCTCAGTTTGCGGCTGTAACCCAAGTCAACAGACATCTCAAACGGGTTGATCGTTGCAAGCGAGGCGCCCTCGCCATCGGTTGCAGTCACTTCACCCAGCGAGAAATAGCGCAACGAAGCGCTAACTGCCTGATTGTCATTGCCACCGATTTTATAGTAACCTGAGAGGCTGGCCAGGTAGATGTCATTGACAATCTTACGCAACCAGGGCGTGTAGGAAAGTGAGACACCTGCTTGGCTGTAGGCGAAGGCATACTTTGACGGGTTCCAGAACTGGGAGTTCACGTCGGCCTCGGTAGCAGCACCCAGGTCACCCATAGACGCGCCACGGGCATCGGGAGTGATACTCAGTGATGTCACGCCTGTCGTCACGGGATTAAACTCAACATCCTTAATGTCTCCTTCCTGGGCCCATGCCAACAAGGAGGTAGCCATCATGGCGATGGCAAGTATAGACTTTGTCAGTTTCATTCTGAATCGAAAAATTGGTTTGTCTTTTTCTACATAACTAAAAAAAACTCTTTTTATTGTATAGACCGTCCATTAGCCGATGTTTTTTAATTGAATTGCACTACCCGCCCATATCCAACAATCTTTATCCTAAAACAATTACAGGACGAAATGACCATCACAATCTGCTTTCACAGTGAGAGCAGTTGATGGCCGATGCGTGGTTTTTTCTTGTTTCACATGGTTGCTTGAGCAAATTGTGCTACCTTTGTCGAAAATATGCAAGATTGCACATGAGAGTTGAAAGTTATGGTAAAGGATAACGACAAGACAGTAGAACGGCTGTTGCAACAACCCTACTGGGTCATCGACATGCTTCCCAAGCAGGTGCCACAGGACAGCAAGGGGCAATTCTTCGTTGTGGAGCAATATTATCTTGAGGGGCCACGGCACGAGCGTCTGTGCCAGCAGTTTGCCGATGTGTTGTTGAAACTGAACTGCTACTACGACCTGCATGTGAGCCATGATGATGAATGGGTCACAAATCCCCAACCCGCAGTGATGGCTGAATGGCTGTCTGAATCCCTGCAACATGGCCACCTGTGCGCTTTGATCGACGATGGCGATTCGCTGATTACCGCCAGCGGCGGTGATATCTGCCTGACGCTCTACAATCCATCGCCCAGCCTGCTGCAACTGGTCGGCCAACTGGCATCAGCCTCCGGCCTATTCCTCTGGCAACCAGCACAACATATCGTGCCATCAATCGTCTGATGAAGATAGGTTACATTATTCGGACTGAGAAATACGAAGTAAAGGACCCGATATTTAGATATCGAATTTCATATAATCAGCTATAATACAATTATTTACATAATACGAATAATTTCGCAACGAAATTTTTCGCAAAACCTCAACTAAAAACTAGGGACTAGGGACTAAAAACTAACAACTAAAATATGGATCGTTCTTCACAGATTATCAGGACCAGTTGGATTGGCATCATCGCCAATGTGTTGCTGGCTGCATTCAAGGCTGGTGTTGGCATCCTGGCCAGTTCGGTGGCCATCGTGATGGATGCGGTGAACAACCTGAGCGACGCGCTCTCGAGTGTCATTACAATCGTGGGCACCAAGCTCTCGCAACGACCCGCCGACAGGAAACACCCATTCGGGTTCGGGCGCATCGAGTACTTTAGTGCCATTATCATTGCGGTGATTGTGCTCTCGGCTGGTGTGACCTCGCTCATCGAGTCGGTCAAAAAAATCTTTGAACCGACTACGCCCACTTACACCACCGTCACGCTCATCGTCATCATTGTGGCCATCGTGGTGAAACTCGTACTTGGCAGGTATGTCAAGTCACAGGGCGAGAAACTCAAGAGCGATGCCCTCATCGCCTCGGGCTCCGATGCCCTGTTCGACGCCATCATCACCTTGGCGACGCTCATTTCGGCGGGTGTGATGCTGTTGTGGAATGTCTCACTCGACGGCATCCTGGGCGCACTGATTTCGCTGGTCATCATCAAGGCCGGTATCGAGATGCTGGCTTCGCCAGTCAACGAACTGCTCGGCGCCAAGATTTCGCCCGAACTGCTCTCGCAAATCAAGAAGGAAGTCAACGACTTTGACGGTGTGCATGGCGTGTTTGACATCATCGTCCACAACTACGGCCCTGACGTACAAATCGGCTCCCTGCACATCAATGTCAAGGACACGATGGACGCTCACCAGATTCACGGCCTCACGCGGCGCATCAGTGAGGAAATGTTTGACCGTCACTGCATTATCATGACCGTCGGGGTATATGCCGTCGCTACAGGCGATAACAAGCGCGCCCAGTTGCAGCACACCCTCATGCAAGCCGCCGCAGCCCACGAGCATGTCGAGCAGGTCCACGGCTTCTACTACTTCGAGGATGAGCACCGTGTATCAATCGATGTGGTGCCCGACATCACTATCCACGACGATGCCGCCTTCATTCAGGAACTCATCGCCGAGTTACAACCGCTCGTCCCCAACGATAAGGTGTCCATCGTCATCGACCACAACTACAGCGAGTAACCGAAGATTCAAACAACTGATTATTCTGAATATTCTGAGGGCATACGCTCCTAAAATATTAAGAATATTGAATAGTTTTACTATTTCAATGACTGAACCATCTGAATGCTCTGAGAATTAACTCAGATTTTTCAGATGGTTCAGTTGTTTAAATCAGTTACAGTTGTCAGTTTAAGGTACAATCGGTGTGATGGTGAAGGAGCAGGTGCGGTCGATGGCGGGGATGCGGTACTGCTCCAGCGGACGGGCGCCCCAACTGTCGATGCCGCCCACGCCGCAGTGCTCGCTGTCGAGGGTGAGATAGATATAGGGGGCAGCTTCGGTGAGTTCTGACGGATGACGCTGATGCTTCTCGTCGCCCTCGTCAAGTGTGCTGACAGAAAAGTGCAACGCACTAGCGTAGAAAGGCTTATCGGCGGTCACCTTGATGCCGTTTCCCATGTTGTCGGTCTGGCACCACCAGCGCATGTCGCCCTTGGTGCCCGTCTCCTGCGGGCGGATGTAAGGGTAGAACTGCTCGTCAGCCGTCTGGCGGTAAATGCCCAGTCGCTGGCTGTAGCGGCGGTCGGCATAGTTCTCGATGGGGCCGCGGCCGTAGAAGTGGCTGACGTCCATCGAGAGGGGCATTTCCATCACCATGCCATAGCGCAGCATCTCGGGCACGTTCTGGGCTGTATCATTGAAGGCGATGCCCTGGGTCACGCACAATGCGCCGCCAGCGTGTATTTCGTAGGTCAACGTGAGCCTGGCATGCACCTCGGGCATATCATAACGGGCGACGACGGTCACCTGCGACTTGCTGGAGGCTTTCTTGTCCACACCTAATGAGGTCAGGTTCATCACGGGATTGCGCCACACTTTCAACTTATGCTGTAACCATGCGCCCATGTCGTTGTCGGTCACAGCGCGCCAAAAGTTGGGGCGCAGCGTGCCGCCCATGCCTAAAAGAGAGCTGCC
>Ga0310694_10006101_pt1 | contig 11434 bp, 10 predicted proteins | sample 174DNAGHGhighgp2_FD_203884 | JGI IMG/M metagenome (GOLD analysis project Ga0310694, IMG submission 203884) | Sheep rumen microbial communities from Palmerston North, Manawatu-Wanganui, New Zealand - 1742 DNA GHGhigh gp2 (v2) (version 2) | ecosystem: Host-associated > Mammals > Digestive system... | reverse complement strand
CAGACGGTCGGCTATATCGCGCAGTGCATAACTCAGTTCGTCCTGCTGTTTGGAGAGGAAGCGGACATACAAGTCACGCGTCTCTTTGTTCAGGTCCGCCTGACGGCTGTTGCTCTCTTGTTGCTTTGCTACCGTTGCCTGCAAACGCTTCACTTCATCCTGCTCTTTGACATACAGGCTACGCAGCGTCGTTGTCATTTTCTTCGCCTCTTTGATAGAAACTTCCATTTGTTTGGCATGTGCCTGTTCAGCTTTCAACTCTGCTTTCGCCGTCTTGAGGGCCTCTGCGTTTTTCTGCAAACCTACCTCTATCTCGTTCAGCTTCACACGGTACATCGCCGGAGCCGTGGCGTACAGAGTACGAAGAGAATCGAACTTCAAGTCCTCCAACTGGATGTTCAGCGGATTGGCGTGTTGCGCGAACACACTCATGCTCATAGCCGCAAAGGCTAACAAAATGATTTTTTTCATTGTGATGATAAAATTTATTGATTATTGAATGTTATTTGTATGCGTTTTTGCAGAATTTGCCGCAAAGATAGAGAAAAATTTTGATATTTGCAAATTTTTTTTTACCTTTGCGCAGTTTTTTACAAGTTTGTACCCAAAAAGATAATCTCAGTATATGAAAAACTTCGTGTATGAGGAATCAACGATTGCTTTTGTGACGGCTGCCGCGCAGACCTGTCTGCTGATTGAGAAGAGCAACGAACACGAGCGGGACGAATGGATAGAGCAGCTGCTTCGTCTGCTGCCCGTGCTCTATCTGCGCACGCGGCTGTTGGACCGGGAGGAGACGTTGACGGACGAAGAACCGAGGCGGTTTGTGACCGAAGAGGATTATAACTACGCCTTGGTGGGAATGCGCGAACTGTTGGGTTCGGACGACGCCTATCTGGATGTGTTCGTGGACCGCGGCATCTACACCGACGAAGTGCAGACGGCGTATGTCTCCGAAGGCTTGGCGGATATCTATCAGGAGTTGAAAGACCTTGCGGCGGCATTCCAGACGGGTGAAGAGACCGTCATGCACGACGCCGTGGTCGTATGCCGCGAGGCGTTCAAAGAGCATTGGGGACAGAAAGTGTTAGCGGTTATGCGCGCGTTACATGCGATATCAAACACCACATATCAGTAAGGACCTGCTTCAATGGATGCCCGTCGCGGCATTCGAAGGCGAAGTGGTGGTAGTGGACCGGCTCGAACAGGTGGGGGACGCCGTGGCGTACCTGCGTCGGCAACGCGTCATCGGTGTCGATACCGAAGCACGACCTAGTTTCCAGCGCGGCACGCATTACCCGACGGCGCTGGTGCAGATTGCCACGCACGAACGCTGTTACCTCTTCCGCCTCACGCATGTAGGCATGCCGCAGGAGTTGGCGGATGTCTTCGCCGACCCGAACATTTGCAAAGTCGGCTTGGCATTCAAGGATGACATCAACGGACTGCGCCGCAGACGCAACTTCGTGCCCGCCAACTGTATCGACGTACAATCGATGGTCGCCCGCTACGGCATCCTCGACCTCGGATTGCAGAAGATTTTCGCTATCTGTTTCGGGAAGAAAATCTCCAAGGCGCAGCAGCTCACCAACTGGGAGAACAGCCATCTCACGCCGGAACAGGCACGGTACGCGAGCACCGACGCGTGGGCGACTTTACTTATCTACGAAGACCTGCTGCAACACGAACCTTTGGCGCCGGAAGAAGTGGCGGCGCTGCAACGCGAAGAGAAAGAGCGGATGATTGAGCATCAGCAGGAGATTCAAGACCAGCGCCTGCGCGAACAGGGTATCGAACCGCCGCCGCACATGACGCTCGAAGAGCGCGAAGCGCATCAGGCGCAGAAACGACGCGAGGCACGCAAACGCAAACGACAAAACAAAAAGAATCGCAATAATGAGAAAGTCACTTCTTCTGGCAGTGCTGCTAATAGTAGCGCTCGCCGCAAGCGCGGAAGTTAAATATGTGTTCTATTTCATCGGTGACGGCATGGGAAGCAACCAAGTGCTCGGTGCCGAGATGTACCGTTCGGCGCTGCAAGGTCAGCCTCTGGGGCGCGTGCAGACGCTGATGAGCACTTTCCCCTATTCGGGCAGCGCTTCCAGTCATTCGGCTTCGAACGGCATCACCGACTCTGCGGCGGCCGGCACCTGTCTCGCGACGGGCACAAAGACCAAGAACGGCATGTTGGGTCTCGGGCCGGACAGCGCACGCCTCACGACGATTGCCGAGGAACTGAAGGCGCAGGGATGGGGTGTCGGCATTATGACAACCGTCGCCATCGACCATGCCACGCCGGGTGCTTTCTACGGACATGTGAAGAAACGCAGCATGTACTACGAGATAGGTCAGCAGCTGAGCGAGAGCGGCTTCGACTTCTTCGGCGGCGCCGGCTTCCATTACCCGCAGGGTAAGAAAGACAACGAGAAAGTCAACCTCTACCGCCTCGCCGAAGAGCGCGGATATACCGTGGTGCACGGCATGCAGGAACTTGCCGGGATACCGGCATCCCGATATGCCGACATCTCGAAGATGATTCTCGTTCAGGCAACCGACGACCAAGGCGCCAAACACGGCGACAACCTGCCGTATGCCATCGACCGCAAAGAGGGAGACCTGACGCTGCGACAGATTGTCAGCACGGCGATACCGTTCCTTGCGGCGCGCCACGAGCGCTTCTTTATGATGGTCGAGGGTGGTATGATTGACTATGCCTGCCACGGCGACGACGCCGCCACCGCCTTCGGCGAGGTATGGGACATGAACGAGGCGCTGCAAGAGGCGTACGCTTTCTATCTCGCGCACCCCGACGAGACGCTCATAGTGGTCACGGCGGACCATGAGACCGGAGGTCTCGCGCTCGGCAACAGCGACTACACCCTCCATCTGGACCTGCTCCGACACCAGCAGTGCTCGGAATGGATACTGAGCGACCGCTTCGTGCAACTCTTCCGAGACAAGAAAAAACCGACTTGGGAGGACGTGAAGACACTCTACCGCGAGACCCTCGGCTTTTGGGACGGCGTGCAACTGACGGCGGACGAGGAGAAGGAACTCAAGACCTTATACAAAAACGCGCGCGCGAAGAAAAGCAGCGACACCAAGACGATGTACAAGACGCTCAACGCCTTAGGCGCCGCGGGCGTGGACCTGCTCAACAAAAAAGCACATATCGGTTGGACCACCCGTGCCCACTCCGCACATGCCATCCCGCTCTACTCCATCGGTCCGAATGCCGAACTGTTCTCCGGCTGGCATGACAACACCGACATCGTGCCGCTCATCCGTAAAGTCATTCAATAAAAACATATACTGCCATGAAAAAGACATTCACTTTTCTGCTTGTGGTCCTAATGACCGTCATATACGCTGTTCCCGCTTACGGCTGGGGGCAGAAAGGCCATCGTATCATCGCGAAAATCGCGTATGACAACCTCAACCGCAAGGCGCGCAAAGCCGTCGATAAGACCCTTGGCAAACAGGGCATTATCTTCTGGGCGAACTGGCCGGACGAGATAAAAAGCGACACTATATACGCGGAAAGTATCCGCGACGGATGGCATTATCAGGACTTCAACGGCGGCATGACCGACAGCGCCGTCGTGGCGGCCCTCACTAACTATCCCAAAGAGGGAGGAAACATGTTCCGTGCCCTCGACAGCCTCGTCCGCGTGATGAAAGACGGTAAGGGTGACGTGCATACGCTCCGCTTCATTATTCATATCAGCGGCGACCGCTACTGCCCCATGCATACCGCCCATCTGGACGACAAAGGCGGCAATGCGGTCAAGATGAAATGGTTCCAAGACAACACCCGTCTGCATACCGTCTGGGACACCCATCTGCTCGAGTCGCAGGGTTACAGTTACACCGAGTACGCCAACAAACTGGAACTGGAGTACGCCAACCATAAGAAAGCCATCCTCGCCATGAGCGAAGAGGAACTGCTGCTGCATAACTACCATTTCACGGAATCTATCTACGCCTACCAGGAGACCTGGGACGGCAACACCTATCATTATATCTACCGCTGGCATATACCGATGGAGGAACAGCTCTACATCGCCGGTATCCGCCTCGCCAAACTGCTCAACGAAATATACAAGTAGTATGAAACGCTCCGTCCAAATAGCCGTGGTAATGGTGCTTCTCCTTTCACCTTTCACCTCTCACCTTTCACCTTTAACTGCCGGCACCAACTTCCAGATTTTCTATGATTTCGGAAGTGTCGGTACCGCCTGTTCCAACGAGCGAACCAACCGCGTCACGACGACGCTCGAGCTGTTCTATGCCGACCCGTGGGGAAGCACCTTCGCCTTCGTCGATTTCGATTATAACATCAACCCCATCGACCCGCGAAACACCCCTTTCATGGCGTATATGGAGATAGCGCGGTGCCTTAATTTCTGGCATCAGACGAAAGCCAAGGACCTCAGTATCCAAGTGGAGTACAACGGTGGTCTGGGGGTCTATAAGGCCGGCGAAGGAGACATACGCGGCTACGGCATCAACCATGCCGCGCTCGTCGGACTGAACTACTGCCTCTATACGAAAGATTTCAAGAATATCTTCAACCTCGAGCTGCTCTATAAGTATATCCTCGGGTCGGAGAACGGTATCCATAACTCCGTGCCGCTGCAGTTCACCTTCGTATGGGGCTGCGATGATTTCTGTACCGCACCCGGACTGCGTTTCTCGGGTTTCATTGATGTGTGGGGACAGAAGTTCGGCGACAAGCAGTCGTTTGTCATCCTCACCGAACCGCAGTTATGGTATAATGTCGGCCGGTGGTTCAAATGTCCGAACCTGCATATCGGCACGGAGATTGAGTTCAGTTATAATTTCAACAGCGGCACCCCGGGCACGGGCTTCATGTGCAACCCCTGCCTCGGTATCAAATGGTGCTTTGACTAACCAATTAGGGCTGTCCTTCCGGGCAGCCCTTTTCGTTTTCCTGTAGCAGCTTGCTGCGTCCTGTAGCGCAGCGTCCTTTCGCCTTATTGATGTTGCTCTCTGAGCAAATCGTTCACCGTCTTCACGGGGTTGAACGTCGATACCGGCACTTCTACGAAGATGGTGTTCCAGCGGCTCATCGCGCCGTTCCACAAACCCGGTAACTCGAGCGCCAACAGCTCCTTGCCGTCCTTGCTCTTGTTGGAGATAAAGCCCGTCTGCGGGTCCACATATTTCAGCAGGTCGAACGGCTTGCCTTCGTAGTCGCGGATGGCGCATACGAGGTCCACCGGATTGAAGTGCGTACTCTTCGCCATCAGCGCCGGGTCGCTTATCTGCGTGCTCTCGAGAATCTGACAGCTGATGCTACCGTCGGCCTCACGAACGAGGAACGGACCGCCACCGGGTTCGCCCGTGTTCTTCACCACTCCGCATACGCGGATAGGACGGTTCAGCTTCGTCCGCTCCTCGTCACTCAGGTTCGGGTCTCTCAGCGCCTCGAACACACGTTTCTGCTCGGTCACTAACACACCCGCCAGAATCTGTTTGTAGCGGATGGTGTCTTTCTTCAGACGGTCCGGCACTACGTTGTCGATATTCTTGATGAAGACGATGTCGGCGTCCTGCCGGTTGAGGTTCTCGATGAGCGCACCGTGACCGCCCGGACGGAACAGTAACCTACCGTCTTTCGTGCGGAACGGCGTACCGTCGGGGTTCGCCGCGAGAGTGTCCGTACTCGGCAACTGCTCACTGAACATCACATCGTATTTCACACCGTATTTGGCTTCGAACTTAGGCAGGTTCTCTGCGATATGCTGACGGAACAGCGGCAGGTGGTCATGGCTCACCGTAAAATGCAGATATACCGTCGGCTTCTCGCCGTCCTTCGCAGGCGCTACGCAGTATTGCGCACCCTCTACCAAATGCTCCAAAGCCGGCGTACGCGCGCCGTCACGGTATTTATGGAAGAGCAGCAGACCTTTCGGCAACTCGCCGTAATGCATGTCGTTCAGCAGGTATCGCACCGCCTCTTGACCTTCCTTGCCCGCGAGCTGCGGACCGAAAGCGAACTGGTCTTTGTGCGCGAGGAAATCTTGGATGAACGGCGTCTCGATACCGTCCTCCAAGTACTGGAAGAGGTTCTTGAACATACGGCTGGCCGCACCCGATGCCGGCACGAACTTTAAGATTTTGTGCCCTTCTTTCAGGTACTGCTGCCATGCAGCGATGTACTCCTCCTGCTCGGCACGTTTTGGAGCCAAGATACCCTTTTTCGTCGATGCCGGCGCTACGATGTCCAACTCGGGAAAACCATTACGGAAGCATTCCAACTGCGCCTCCGCTTTCTCCACGGAAATGCCGCGAGCCTGTAATTGCTCGAGGTCTTGTGCACTAAAATTACTCATGGTATTTCTGTTTAAATTCAAATTTGGCGCAAAGGTACAACAAAAAAATGACATACGCAAGCACGCATGTCATTTTATCGGATTTTTCCGGTTTATAGCGGTTGTACTTACTTGAGTTTCCGTTCTACGCATTCGGCGATGAATCGTGCCAATTCCGTGGCAATCGCACGTCCTCCGGTACCAAACTCCCGACCGATAGTCACAATAAATCGTTTTTCCATAAGATATTTTTGTTATGTTATTATTACTTATGCCACTTTGACAAGAATCGCCTGCAAAGGTACTGCATTTTTGCGACATACGCAAGAGGAGAGAAGATTTTTATAAAAATTGCGCAAAGATTTGCACATGTCAAAAAAAAGCAGTAAATTTGCAGCGCAAATTTGTAAAACTATGATTCTTTTAGCGGATAGCGGAAGTACGAAGACACATTGGTGTCTGGTCACGGCGAGCGGTCAATGTACCGACGCGCGCACCGACGGTATCAACCCTGTTTTTCAGACCAAAGAGCAGATACATGCCTGTATCAGCAACCAACTCCTGCCGCAGATAGCCAAACTCCTCTGGGCGGGCACGCTGACGCATGTGTTCTTCTACGGCGCGGGGTGTATGCCCGAGAAGAAGATTCTGGTGCGCGAGGCCTTGGAAGCCATTTTCAAGAAAGCGCAAGTCAGCGTAGAGTCGGACATGCTCGGTGCGGCACGGGCGGTGTTGGGTCGTCGTGCCGGCGTGGCGTGTATCCTCGGAACGGGCAGCGGCAGCTGTTGCTATAACGGCGAGACGATTGAGTGGTGCGTGCCGTCGTTGGGTTTTATCCTCGGCGACGAAGGCAGCGGTTCGGTGCTCGGCAAACGGCTGGTGGGTGACCTGCTCAAGAATCAGTTGGGCGACGACCTCAAAGAGGCGTTCCTCCAAGAATACAACACCTCGATGGCGGAAATCATCGACCGCGTGTATAAGCAACCCTTCCCGAACCGGTTCTTGGCGAGCCTGTCCAAGTTCTGCGCCGACCACCTCGACGACCAGCGCATCCATGACCTCGTCTATGACCATTTTGTGCAGTTCATCCGCCGAAACCTCGTGCAATACAAGACCGCCGAACCTATCGGCTTTGTCGGCTCAATAGCCTATTACTACCGCCCGATTTTGGAGGAAGCCATGCAGGCGGAAGGACTACCGCTCGGCACGGTGTTGCAAGACCCGATTGAGGGACTGAAAACATTTCATAAAGACGCAATAATTCCAACCACATGATAGATACATTTTATTTACCGGGCAGGGTATGCTCGACAAAGGCGATAAAAGACATCGCCGCAAAGGCGCAAGCACCGTACACCTTGATTTGTCTCAAACCCGACATCGAATGGGTGTATCTGGGGCAGGAACGCATGATACAAGTGCTTGAGATGACCGGCGCCACGATGGTGTATGCGGACCATTTTGCCAAGATAGGCGACACGGTCACGCAAGCACCCGTCATCGACTACCAGATAGGTGCGCTGCGCGACGATTTCGACTTCGGTGCCGTACTATTGTGGGACACGCAGAAGCTGAAAGCACTCGTGGCTCAAATGGACACAGCCTACGAGTTCGCAGGACTATATGACTTGCGGCTTCGCGCGTCTGTGCCGAACGGCCAAGCGGGTTCGGAGCCTCTCCGGCACATTCCCGAGTACCTCTATTACGAGGTAGAAACCGACACCCGCAAGTCCGGCGAGAAATTGTTTGACTATGTGGACCCGCGGAACAGGCAGGTGCAGATTGAGATGGAAGCCTGTGTGACGGCGCACCTCAAACGCATCGGTGCGTACCTCGAACCCGGCAAGTATAAAGCGCTTCCAAAAGCAGACGACACTTACCCTGTAACCGCCTCGGTCATCATTCCGTGCAAGAACCGCGCACGCACGATAGCCGACGCTGTCCGTTCCGCGCTCGCGCAGAAAGTGAGAGCACCCTACTCGTTCAATGTCATCGTTGTCGATGATAACTCGACGGATGGCACCGTCGAGATTCTTAAGGACCTTAAAGACCTTATAGACCCTAAGGACCTTATTGTCATTCACCAAGACAAGACGTGGCACGCCATCGGCGGTAACTGGAACGTAGCTATCCATGACCCGCGATGCGGTAAGTATGCTATCCAACTCGACAGCGACGACACCTATTTCGACGAGACGACCGTGCAGAAGTTCATCGATTGTTTTGAAAGCCAAGAGCCGAGAGTCAAGAGTCAAGAGCCTCGTTACGGCATGGTCATCGGCACCTATCAGTTGACCAACATGGCCGGTGAGACACTTCCGCCGGGTGTGATTGACCACCGTGAGTGGACGGACGACAACGGTCGCAACAACGCATTGCGTATCAACGGTCTGGGTGCTCCGCGCGGGTTCTATGTGCCGCTGCTACGCACCATCAACTATCCGACCACCAAATACGGCGAGGACTATGCGGTAGGTCTTCGTATCAGTCGTGACTACCCGATTGGGCGCATCTACGAGGTGGTCTATAACTGCCGCCGATGGGAAGACAACTCCGACGCGAACTGCGACATCGTAGCCATGAACCGCAATAACTGGTACAAAGACCGGCTCCGCACATGGGAACTCTTATCAAGGTTGGCATATTAACCGCTCCAAAAATCGAGTACGAGCTTCGCGCACACACATTCATTCTGAAGAATGTGCGGATAGGTATCGGCTTCCATTGGGACAGATATGAAGACCAAGAGTTCGCAGGTTCACTGGAAATACGCAACAATGCCGACGGTACACAAACGGCCATCAACACCATCGACCTCGAGGACTATCTGTGTTCGGTCATCAGTTCCGAAATGAACGCCAACAGTCCGATGGAACTGCTCAAAGCGCACGCGGTCATCAGTAGGAGTTGGGCCATCCGCGCCATGCAAAAACCCAACCATGACGGTTTTCATGTCTGTGCCGACGACCACTGTCAGCGTTACGAAGGCCTGCGACGCATGAATGAACGGGCGGTACAGGCAGTGCGCGAGACGACAGGACAAGTGCTGACCTATAACGGCGAGATTTGCGACTGCCGGTACTACAAGTGTTGCGGCGGACGCACCGAAATATGGCGTACCTGTTGGGAAGACATCGACGTGCCTTATATCCGGTCAGTAAGTTGCGACTACTGCAAGAGTCCTTCGCCGAAAGTGCTGCGGTTGGTACTCAACGATTACGACCAAGAGACCAAAGATTTCCGGGATTGGCGTGTCACCTACACCGCCGAAGAACTAAGTGAAATCATTCGCAGGAAATCCGGTATCGACTTCGGTGAGATAATAGACCTCATCCCCCTCAAACGCGGTGCATCGGGACGCATCTACGAACTGAAAATCGTCGGTAACAAACACACCGAAATCATCGGCAAAGAGTTGAAAATCCGTCTTTGGCTCAGTCGCACATGCCTCTATAGCTCATGGTTTGAGGTAGAAAAAAGCATTCAGTCATCAGCCGTCCGTTTTCAGCTTTCGGGTCACGGCTGGGGTCACGGTGCCGGACTATGCCAGATAGGTGCAGCAGTCATGGCTTCTGAGGGACATAAATACGAGGATATTTTAAGTTATTACTATGTCGGTAGCCAACTTAGCGCTCCAGCGCGATAAATACAAGCACTTGAGCGACGACGAGTGGCGGTGGTTCTTGCAGCAAGAAGGAGGTCGCGAACGGACAGCCGACAAACTCCCTACTTTCGCTGCCATCGCCGATTGGTGGTATCCTGTGCGGCTGAGTTGCGAACAGTGTTCGTCGGAACTCACCGCGCGCTATAAAGCCGAAATTCTTACACCCTACACCATACACCCTACACCGTCCTCTTTCGTGGACCTCACCGGCGGCTACGGCGTCGATACTTATTTTTTAAGCGCCGCCTTCGCACATACCGACTACGTGGAGCAGAATGCAGAGTTATGCCGGATTGCGAAGCATAATTTTAGCAATAAACCTATTGCCATCCATAATACCTCTGCCGAAGAATTTCTCTCCTCCCTTTCAGGGGAGGTCAGGAAAGGCTATGACCTGATTTTCTTGGACCCTGCGCGTCGGGACAGTCATGGAGGAAAGGTTTTTCGTCTTGAAGACTGCACACCGAATGTGGAAAAAATGTTACCTACTCTGTTAGCGCACCTCTCGTCCGACGGACATATTCTACTCAAACTTTCGCCCATGCTCGACCTGACACAAGCGGTAAAAGAGTTATCAGCCATCAATTGGGATATTCATATCGTCGCTATAAAAAACGAGGTCAAAGAGTTACTCTTATTGAGTGGCGGAACAGAAAAGATTACAGCTATCGACTTGGCAAAAAAGGAGCAAGTCTTCGTCTTCACCCGCGAGGAAGAAATGCAAACGAATTCCCTTCCCTTAAGGGAGGGGTTAGAAGTAGGCTCATTCCTTTACGAACCCAACGCCGCCATCCTCAAAGGCGGTGCGTATAAGTTGGTGGCAGAGCGGTTCGGCTTGCAGAAATTGGATACCAACACCCATTTGTATTGTTCGGACACACTCGTGGCGGATTTTCCCGGACGCATTTGGCGGATAAAGCCTGCCTCCGATCTCCCTCGCCAAGCGAATATCCTCGTTCGCAATTATCCGTTGGCGCCCGAACAACTCAAAAAGAAATACCGTCTCAAAGACGGCGGAGACGTCTATCTCATCGGTTGCCGCGTGAACGGAAAACCCTCTCTCTTCCTCGCCGAACGCCTCTAATCGACAAAAAATCTCTCAATTATTTGCATAATCCAAATAATTGTCGTACCTTTGCGGCGCAAAATGGTACTACTATGAGAAAACTTTTCCTTTCGCTGGTCCTCATGGCTTGCTCGCTCATTAACGCCGCCACAACCGTTCAGATTGGCGACTTGTATTATTCCTTGGGTACGACTACCGCCACCGTGGTAGCGGACCAGAGTTCCGGTAAGACCGTGTATAGTGAGTTCACCTCCGTGACTATTCCCGCGAGCGTGACTTACGACAGTTACACCTACCCCGTCACGTCGATTGGCACGAGTGCGTTTGAGGCTCTGACCAAACTGCAAACGGTCGTTCTGCCGTCGT
>Ga0310694_10006099_pt1 | contig 11435 bp, 7 predicted proteins | sample 174DNAGHGhighgp2_FD_203884 | JGI IMG/M metagenome (GOLD analysis project Ga0310694, IMG submission 203884) | Sheep rumen microbial communities from Palmerston North, Manawatu-Wanganui, New Zealand - 1742 DNA GHGhigh gp2 (v2) (version 2) | ecosystem: Host-associated > Mammals > Digestive system >... | reverse complement strand
GCTGCTCCAAATTAGCTTCGCTGATTTTTGTCGCGACTCGGCAGAGTTCAAGCAAGCTTGACTCTGCTCTCGCTGCTCCAAATTAGCTTCGCTGATTTTTGTCGCGACTCGGCAGAGTTCAAGCAAGCTTGGCTCTGCTCTCGCTGCTCCAAAAATTCAATTTTCAATTTTCAATTTTCAATTTTTTTCAGTTTTCCATATTGACCACGTTGAGGAAGTTTTTCCACTGTTTGTCTTGGTTGTAGTTGGTGGCGAATCCTTTCTTCACGTGTACGATGGCTTCCTTTTGCGTGGCTTTGCTGAAGGAGCTGGAAGAGATTTTCACCGGTGTCGAACTGTTGCAGTAGATGTCGCGGATGCTGTTGCATTTGTCGAAGGCGTTGCCGCCAATCTCCTTGAGGGACACGGGGAGTGAGACGGCCGTCATGCTGGCGCATCCCTCGAAGGCACCACTGCCGATTTTCTTCAATGAGTTGGGGAAGTTCACCTCGACGAGGCTGCTGCAATTCTTGAAAAGGTTGCTTGAGATTTCGGTGATGCTGTTGGGTATCCTTGCTTTCGTCATGGAGGTGCATCCCTCGAAGGCGCTGCTGCCGATGCTGGTGACCGAGTTGCTCAAGAAGATGCTATCGAGTGCGCAGCAGCCATTGAAGGCGTCGTGCTCTATCTTGGAGATGGAATTGGAAAGCTCCACTTCTTGCAGTTCTACACATCCCCTGAACATGTTGGCGGAGATGGTGCCCAGTCCTGAGGGTGAATGGAACTCCTTGAGGCTGGTGCAGCCTTTGAAAGCTTCATCGCTGATGCTGCTCACTCCTGTGGGAAGTTCGATGTATTCCAAGCTGGTGCATCCCTCGAAGGCACTGTTGCCAATCTTTTTCAAGCCGCTGGGCAGGGTGATGTGTCGCAGTTCGTTGCATTCGGCAAAGCATTCGCCGGGGATTTCGGTCACTGCGTTGGGCACTTCAAACTCCACCAGCGACTTGCAACCTTTGAACACGTCGGTGGAGAAGCTTTTCGTTCCTTCCGGAAGGATGACGGTGGTCAGACTGGTGCAGTTCTTGAACAAGTCTGCCGGTAGGTCCAGTATACGCGACGGAATGGTGATTTCTGCGAGACTGGCGCATCCCTCGAAAGCGGAAGACCCGATTTTTGTGATGCAGTTGGGGATGATGACGGAGGTGAGGCCCGGGCAGTCCTTGAAAGCACCCGAGTTGATTTCCTCTACGTAGAGGGTCACGCTGTCAACGGTGATTTTCTCCGGAATGACGATGTCTCCCACGTATGCTTCTTGACCTCTGGTCACGTTGGCCGTTTGTTTTTTGGTGTTGATGGTGTAGGTGATGCCATCTACTACGGCCTTGTCCTTTTTCACTTTGATGTCGATTGCTGCTGCTTGCATGGAGAATGCAAGTGCGAGCATCATGATGGTTATGGTGTGCAGTGTTCTCATTGTGTTGATGGTTATGGATTTGGATGACAAAAATAATGCTTTTTTTGCAAATCGTCAAATAAAAGTGTTTTTTTTGAGGTGGGATGGCTTTTTTTGTGCCGTTTTGTGGTGTTAGTGCTCTTCTTCGAGGGTTGCCACGACATATTCCGACTGTGTGCCGATGCGGAATTTCCCTCCCCATATGCCAAGTCCTGAACTGACATATACTTTGGTGGCGTCTTGTTGCCAAAGGCCGTGTGAGCATTCATAGACATGGTCGGTGATCCATGAGATGGGCCATATCTGCCCCCGGTGTGTGTGTCCGCTGAACTGGAAGTCGATGTGGTTTTGAGCGGTCTTTTCCAGTTCGTAGGGTTGGTGGTTGAGTACGATGGTGTATGTGCCGTCGGCTGCCTGCCGTGCCAGGGGTTCCAACTCGCTGCGTTGCTGGTTGGTGCGGTCGTCTCTTCCGATGATGGTGATGACGCTGTCGACGACGGCTTGCTCGTCGATGAGGAGGTGTATGCCGGCGTCTTGGTAGAATTTCCTGACAAGGGGTTGCTTGCTGAAATATTCGTGGTTGCCGAGGCATGCATAGATGGGTGCTTCGATGCGTTTGAACTCTTCTGCCATGTTCTCCTCGACAAGTGGCTTGACGCTGTTGTCGATGATGTCGCCTGCGATGAGCACGAGGTCGGGGTGCTCTGCGTTCATCAAGTCCACCCACCGTGACAGTTCGGCGCGGCGGTTGTGGTATCCGATATGCAGGTCGCTGACCATCACCATCTTGTAGCTCTTTCCGAGGTGTTTCGTGGTGGTCAGTTGCAGGGGCACCCTCACTTTGTTGCGGTAGTGGATGTTCCCACCGATGAAGAGAACGAGCATGATGGCAAGGATGACGAGTGTGCCCGTCCAACTCTCATGGAGCAGTTTGGCGGGCAGGATGCGGATGAGTCGCGCCACGTCGGCTACGATGAATAGCAGGAAGAGGTAGAGCAGGACGATGATGGCAGAGGTGCTCACCTCATAACTGATGGATGCCAGGCCGAGCGGCATCTTGTCGAGCGCCCCTCCGAGGAAGAAGAACATGCTCAGCAGGCAGGCTGCCATGACGATGGTCGCCAACCATTTCGCCACCTTGGGGAATGGCAGGATGCACCAGACGTGCCATAGCACATACCCCATGCTGCATAGGACGAGGGCAAGGAAGATGAAGAAGAAGAACATGGGACGCATCTGTTATGGTCAGAACAGTGAGAGGGAATAGATGTAGATGACGCTTGCCGGGATGGCTATGAGCGAGGAGTCGAATCGGTCGAGCATCCCTCCGTGTCCGGGCAGGATGTTGCCGCTGTCCTTGATGCCGAGTGTGCGTTTGAAGAGAGACTCCACCAAGTCGCCCAGGGTGCCGAAAACCACCACCACCAGTCCCAATCCAATCCAGATGGGGATGGAGATGCTGTTGGCGTCGTCTGCGGTGAGGTATCCTATGATGGCGGCCGCCACGACGACGAGGATGGCACCACCGATGCTTCCTTCCCAACTCTTCCCCGGCGATACGCGGGGGAAGAGCTTGTGCTTCCCGAAGAGTGAACCGGAGCAATAGGCACCAGTGTCGTTCACCCAGAGGAAGATGAAGATGCTGAGTGGCAGGAGGTAGTTGTAGCCCACTTCCTGGCTCGTCTGTGTTTGGAACGCGAGGATGTTGATGGTGGAGAAGGGCAGTGCGATGTACATCTGTCCGAGCATGGTGTAGGCCCAGTTGTTGATGGGGTTGGGGGCTTTGGTGAAGAGTTCGGAGATGATGAGGTAGAGGACTGTGATGAGGTAGGGTATGAACACACTTCCGCCGGCCATGCCGATGCAATATCCTGCCATGGCGAGGAAGAGGTATACCCCGGCCACGACGCTGATGAAGCGGTTCACCTGTATGTCGTCCCATTGGTTGACCAGTCCGCTGTATTCCCATAGGGTGAGGCCGGTGATGAGTGCGAAGAGCACGATCATCGCTGTGGCATTGAGGAAGCAGCCCACCAATACGGCTACGAAGAGCACTCCGGTGATGGTCCTGGTGATGAAATTTTTCATGCTTGCTCGTCTTTTGGATTGTCGGAGTGGTCGGAATTATCGGAATGGTCGGAATTATCGGGATTTTCGGAGTGGTCGGGCAGGCCTGATAGGTCTGTCGCCTCTTGATTCTCATTTGGGTTCAGCCCCATGATTTCTTGTGAACGGCTCACCCATGGGCGTTTGCCAAAGATTTTCTCCACATCCTCGGCAAAGATCACTTCGCGGCTGATGAGCAGTTCGGCCAGGGTGTTGTGGCCTTCCTTGTGTTCCATAAGGATGCTCTTGGCGCGGTCGTATTGCTCGTTCACCATCTTGAGCACCTCGTCGTCGATGACCCTGGCGGTGGTGTCGCTGTAGGGACGTTGGAACTGCGCCTCTTGGTTGTAATAGCAGATGTTGGGCAACTTTTCGCCCATTCCTGCGTAGGCTATCATGCCATAGGCACTCTTGGTGGCCCTCTCGAGGTCGTTTATCGCACCGGTGGAGATGTGTCCAGTGAACAGCTCTTCTGCTGCTCGCCCGCCCATCAGCGAACACATCTCGTCGAGCATCTCCTCCTTGGTGGTGATTTGACGCTCTTCGGGCAGGTACCACGCTGCTCCGAGTGCTTTCCCTCTCGGCACGATGGAAACCTTGATGAGGGGGTTGGCATGCTCGCAGAACCAGGAGATGGTGGCGTGTCCCGCCTCGTGGATGGCGATGGCGCGCTTTTCATGGGCGGTCATCACCTTGGTTTTCTTCTCCAGGCCTCCGATAATGCGGTCGACGGCGTCGAGGAAGTCTTGTCGGCAGACGGTCCCGGAGTTGCGGCGTGCTGCGATGAGGGCTGCCTCGTTGCATACGTTGGCGATGTCGGCTCCCGAGAAGCCCGGTGTCTGCCTGGCAAGGAGGTCGATGTCCACGGAGTTGTCCACTTTCACGGGCTTGAGGTGTACGATGAATATCTCCTTCCTTTCGTTGAGGTCGGGGAGGTCGACATGTATCTGGCGGTCGAATCTTCCAGCGCGGAGCAGTGCAGAGTCGAGCATGTCGGCACGGTTGGTGGCTGCCATGATGATGACGCCGCTGTTGGTGCCGAATCCGTCCATCTCGGTGAGCAGGGCGTTGAGGGTGTTCTCGCGCTCGTCGTTGCCGCCCATGGCTGGGTTCTTGGAGCGTGCGCGTCCCACGGCGTCGATTTCGTCGATGAAGATGATGCATGGTGACTTCTCCTTGGCTTGACGGAAGAGGTCTCTCACGCGACTGGCTCCCACGCCGACGAACATCTCCACGAAGTCGGAGCCGCTCATCGAGAAGAATGGCACGCCGGCCTCTCCCGCCACGGCCTTGGCCAGCAAGGTCTTTCCTGTTCCCGGAGGACCTACGAGCAGTGCGCCCTTGGGGATTTTGGCGCCAAGGTTGGTGTATTTCTGCGGATTTTTGAGGAAGTCGACGATTTCCTGCACCTCCTCCTTGGCTCCCGCCTGTCCGGCCACGTCCTTGAAGGTGACGCCGAGGTCGTTGCCTTTCTCATACATCTTGGCCTTGCTCTTTCCAACGTTGAATACGCCACCGCCACCTCCACCGCCCATGCGACGGAAGAACATCACCATGATGATGACGAAGAAGAGGATGGTGAAGATGTTGAGGAAGGTGTTGAAGGTGTCGCCGCTCTTCTCGTTCTTGTAGCTGAGATGGCCGTTGAATTTCCCTTTCTCCTTAGCTTCGTCGAGGAACTCTTCAAGCTTTTCCTCGGAGCCGAACTCCACCTCCAGGTAGGGGCTCTTTCCTGTTTGCTTCACGTCGGCCTTGAAGATTTCTTGTATGAATTCGGGTTTCACATACATTCGCAGCTCTTTCTCCTCGTTGTTGACGACCACCTCTTCGGCGGCGCCTTTCATCACCCACTCCTTGAAATTGCTGTAGTTGTCTTTCTGGGCTATGCCGCCGTTGCCGCCGGTTTGGCCTTCACCGTTGTTGGTGAAATGCAACAGGGCGAGTGCGATGAGGATGGTGACGTATACCCAAGTCATGTTGAACTTGGGCATGTTGGGTTTTTTGTCTTTGTTCTTATCTTCCATATTGCTTGGGGTTCGGAATGTGAAGTGTCGGCCGACCCTTAGTCAAGGTCGGGGATGCGTGTGAGGTTGGCGTCTTCCCAGAGCGCCTCCAGGTTGTAGTAAGTTCTTGTCTCTGGCAGGAAGACGTGGACGATGACGTCGGTGTAGTCCATGGCCACCCAGTGGGCGAGGGTCTGTCCCACCACTTTCACGGGTTTCTCACCCATCTTTTCGCGCACGGTGTCGCTGATGGAGTCGCTGATGGCCTCCACCTGCATGGGGGAGTTGCCTTGGCAGATGACGAAATAGCGGCATATGGCGCCTTCCACGTTTCTCATGTCGGCCACAACGATGTCATGGCCTTTCTTTTCTTGGATTCCTACTGTGATGTTTTCTACTAATTGCTTCGCGTTGTCCATTCAATCGGTTTTAGTGATATGCTATGTTTTCTGTCTTTTCCAGAGGTGGCGCAAGTGAAATGCGCCCACCTGTGGCATTTCAAGGTTGCAAAGTTATGTAAAATATTCGTGAAACGGAAAAATGGTGATGAAAAATTGTGTGGAAGGGGCAAAAGATGATGGAGTGGATGGAAAGAACAGGGGCGGGTGTCGCGACACCCGCCCCTGTTTTCAGAGATTTTCACTATGGTTTTTATAGTCTCTATGGTTTTTTATAGTTTCTATAGTTTCTATAGCCTTTCGTCTAATTCCCTTGTAGGATGAGGTTCACCAGCCAGGTGACATCGGAGATGTTGATTTGGCCGTCGCCGTTGAGGTCTGCGTTCCAGATGTCTCGGGCTTGGGTGGTGTTGTTGAGGATGCGATCCACCATGAGTGAGACGTCGGAGATGTTGATGCCGCCGTCGCCGTTGAGGTCGCCGCAGCCGGGCATGTCAGGTCTGCGGTAGGTCACCGCGATGGTGCCGGCGTTGGTGGCCATGTCGTGGAGTGCGAGGTAGTAGGTGCCGCTCTCTGTGGCGAGGCAGCCGCCGAAGTCGGTGGTGGCGCTGCCAAAGGCGTCATACACCAGTTCGCCGGTGGGTGAGAAGAGTTGCAGCATGCAACTGCTCCCGGCGCGGAAGAGCAGGCTGTCGCCTTCCTCTGCTTCTGCAGAGAACCAGCGGATGCCGTTCTCCTCGGGCCTTGCCACCGAGATGGTGTGCTGTGGCTCCAGAGGGATGATTTCGGTCACTTCTTCGCTCACTTTCGGGTCTTCGAAGGAGGCGGTGGTGTCTGTCATGCGCCCTCCTACGTCCTTGAACCGCAGATGTAGGTCGTTGACGGCGATGACACGTGGCTCTCCGTCGACAAACGCCAGCTCGAATTTGGAACTGCGTATTGCCTGTGGGTCGACATGGATGTCGGCGATGACGCTCAGCGGGTCCACGCGCTCGTCGAGCGTGATGGTCTGGCGGGCGTCGAAGTCGTCGTTCACCCAGTATTCATACTCGATGATGCCGGTGCCTCCGTTGGGAATCTTGATGAAGTAGGCGCTCTCTGGTGCGGAGGTCGCGCCATTGTCGGCGGTGACCCAGTAGCTCACTTCGTGGATGCCGTCGCTTAGTTCCGACACGTCGAGGTTGAAGTGGAGCACGCCGTCGGAGAGGGTGCCTGTCTGCGGAACGGCGTTGATGTTGTCAACGGTGTAGTAGCAGGTCATCTTCTGTGGGTCCATGTAGGTGGTCTTCAGGAAGAAGGCGCAGCCGCGAGAGGTGCATACGCCATTGTCGGCGATGAGCCAGTAGTTGAGTTCGTGGATGCCGTCGGTCAGTCCCGACACGTCGAGGTCGAAGTCGAATATCTCGCCCGACCTGTCGCCTGCGGCGATGGTCACCTCGCCGTTGTCCACGGAGTAGCAGCACCGCATGGTGCCGATTTCCTGGTCGGTGAGTTCGCGTATGAACAGTTGCTCCACGGATCCTGTGGTCACGCCGTCGGGGGTGTTGGCCGTCACCTGCAGGGTGTGCATGCCCGGTGCTAGGCTGGCGACGTCGAAGTCAAAGGCGAGTTTGCCGTTGTTCATGGTGGCAGTGGCCTCGATGAGCGCCACACCGCCGTCGACGACGAGCATCCCGTCGTAGCTGTCGGCGTTGGCCGTCTGTGCCGTCTTGGTGAACATATGTGTCTCAGGTGCCGACAGCGTGCCGTCGATGCAGGCCTGCACGTGGAGGGAGTGTATCCCCTCGCTCAGTTGCGACACGTCGATGTCGAGCGTGCCGTCTTTCAGGGGCGTGGTATGGACGGCGCTGCCTTCGTTTTCGTCAAACCAGTACCGCCATTCGTTGTCGCCCGTCTGTCCCCTGGCCATGCACCAGGCCAGCAGGCAGCATGTGAAAGTCAATAGTCTTCGCATGGTTCACGGGGATTAGTGGTTGGCGCCGTTCACTTCCAGTTCGATGCTCAGCTTGCCGTCGGCCGATGACTTGGCGGCCACCTTGGCCTTGGTGATCTGCGGGTTGGTGGGGACGGGGTCGAAAGGCAGGGAGCCGCCATAGATGCCCACCTCCATGTCGTTGGCGCCAAGGTATGCTGCTCCCGCTGTGGAGAGTTCGAAGGTGGTGTCGTCGGTATAAGTGCCGTCGAAGTCCTTGAAAAGTGAGAAGAAGTCTTCCACCGTGGCGTTGCTGGTGAGGGTGGAGTTGGCCCACAAGACGTCGCCGTTGCCCACGTTGTTGATCAGCACGACGCTTGAGGCATACTTGGAGTCGTTGGAGCTGCAGTAGATCAAACTGTTGGATATGCTGGAGTTGCGCATGGTGCTGGGCGAGTAGGTGCCACCATTGTAAAGCAGGACGGAGTTGCTGATGTTGTATCTTCCATTTCCACCAGGGTTGCAGATGACACAGTTGGCCATTGTAAGCGACGCATTGGCATAAGTATAGACGCCGCTGGCAATCTTGCAATGGATGAATCGGTTGTTGTAAGCGTTTCCCGCACCAGAATAACTCAAGGTGTTCATCCTGCATTTCACGACGGAAAGGTTGGAATTGGTGTAGCCACTGATGGTAAGCGTTTCATTGATGTACAGTCCCTCCAGCGACACGTTGTCGGTGCCGACGTTTATGTTGCCGGTGATGATGGTGGGCAGTCCGCCTTTCTCACTGACAGCCATGCCGGCTCCGCGCACGGTGATGGACTTGACGATGGTGGGGGCGTTGAACGAGCCGGAGGAGAGGGTGATGACGTCGCCGTTCTGGGCTGCTCCCACTGCGTTGGTTAGTGCTTCGGCACCATAGTAGGCGGTGGCGGAGCCTTCATGGCTCAAGGTGGCGACGAGTGACGTCTGCGCCTGTGCGATGGCGCAGGTGATGATGGAAACCATCAGGGTGAGAAATAGTTTTTTCATTGGTGTAATTTTTTTATTTGGTTTAACATTAAATATATTCAAGTTCCTCTACTTACTTTTAAGGGTAAATATATCATTTCCTTATTTCACCACAATCTTTTGGGTGGTGCCGTCGGTGCGTCTGACGATGTTGAAGCCTCGCTGCAGCTTGTCCGTCTGCCGCCCGTCGATGCGGTAGTAGGTCTCCTTGCAGGGTTGGGGGACTGGGGACTGGACCACTGGCTCTACGGGTACGATGTTGTCGATGACCGTGTATCGGAACTCTGCCACGTCGCTCTCGGCCATACCGTTGGCCACAGCCATGGCGCGTATGACGAGTTCGGTGCCAGTCGCCACGATGGGGGCTTCGTAGGTCAGCACGCTGGGCGACTGCGTATCACAGGGGCAGGAGCCATCCAGGGTGTAGAGGATGGTGGCGCCGGCTGTCTGGCAGGTCAGCTTGATTTCTGCTCCACGATAGATCTCGGTGCCGCTCACACGCGAGGCCTTTGGCATGTAGACGAACATATTGGCGGGGTCTTTCACAATGACAAGGGTGGTGGCTTGCAAATCTTCATCATCCGTCAGACAGAGCTTGATGGCGCTTGAACCAAGGCTGGCTGCGAAGACATCCAAGGTGGCACTGCCGTTTTCACCGAGCGTGACTGCCGGGGATGTGTTTCCTACAATCACCACCTCTTCGTTGAGTGAGATGGCCTTCAACTGCTTCCCCTTGGCGGCTTCGGCAGGAAGCACCTGGACGGTGAGCGTCTGGGTGCTGCCCTCAGACATGTAGAGCAGGGAGTCGGCCACGATGGCCGTGATGCGCTGCTCGACATCGAACTCCTGGGTGAAGTCCTGCTCCATCTGCAGGCCGGCATAGCTCTCCACCTGTCGGCGCACTGTCAGCCACACCTTGTCGGTGAGCGTCAGCGGCGTGGTGGGGGTGAAGCGCACCTTCGAGGCATACGCCGAGTCGGGTGTCTCATAGCCGCTGTCGGTGTTGAGCAGTTCTATCTTGCCGCCGACGGTCTGACCGTTCTTGGTTACGAGGATGTTCGCTGTGTTCAGCGTCTGCGGGCGCATGTACTTGTCAAAGGTGATGTCGATGCCGTCGGTGCAGGCCTTGACATACTGCACGGCGGGCTGGCGCAACTGCGTCATGCCGATGTTCACCTCCAGTTGTGGTGGCGGCACGGGGAGCCATTCCGAGTAGGTTGTCTCATAACCTTCCTTCTCATACTTCACCTGCCAGAGTCCTTGCGGCACATCCCAGCGATACATGCCCTCGGCGTCGGTGAAGAGCGGGTTCTCCTGGGCATACTCCTCAGCATTCCAAAGGACGACGTTATCGTGCAAATCGCCGTACATATCCTCCTTGGTCTCCTTGTAATAGCAGGTGGCGCGGACACCCTCCAGTCGGTTCGACGAGACGGCCTCATAGACAAAGCCAGAGGGGTCGTGGTAGAAGTCGATGGCCAGGAATGGGGTCCAATAGATTCTGAATCCACTACCTGAGGGAGTGCTATCGGGACTACCTGGCTTTCCGGGTTTTGTCCCTACTGGCACCGGATTGTCATCGGGTTTGGGGTCAGGCTTGCACTTCAGGGCACGGATTCGTTGGTTGAGTTTTTTCCGCTGCTTTTCAGAGTTGCGCAACAGTGACTCCTCATTATTCTTTGTAATCTGGGCAACTCCACGCCATGCAGATGGATTTTCTTGTGTTTCTCCCCAAGTAGTATTGCAATACCACTCCAGCGACGGCGAACCATTCTGGGTGAAATCGCCATTCAAATGGCCATTATTAACAGCATATACAAATTCCCAGGCATGATACCAAGGGTCTCTTACTTCCTTCCTTCCATTGGCAATGATGGCATTAATGGTGTCCCAGTAAATGCTTTCGGCTTCAGGCTCACCCGGTGTTCCTTCACACTCCTGCTTCTTTGCCTTGCTGTCCGCAAAAGTCTTTTGCCATTCTGAGAGGTCTTTGTAATTATCCATGGATACGTAATAGCACCAATACAACTCTAAGAGCACTCCAATAGGTGTCTTCCTATACTCGTAGGCTTTCTGGAGCCATTTGTCCTGCTTGTGGTTGGTTTCCAGGTTTTTGGGCAGTCGGTCTATGATGTCCCATTTGATGTAGCGGAAAATCTTCTCATTCTGCTTGATGTCTTTTTCAACATAGGGAATTTCCTTCTGTGAATTGGTGATCATGTGTTGGGCAGTTAGAAATCTTTCATTCCAAAGATGTTTTTCCCATTTGCTCATTGACTTCCGGTTCTCATTAAAATATTTCTGGCAATATTTGCTCCATCTTCTCCCTTTCTCGATGGTCTTGTTTAAGGAGTCTAACTGATGTTGATATCGAAGTTGATTGTCGAAGTAGGTGTCTCTTATCTGTTTTTCCATCACTTCAAGACCATGACGATAGAGGTTGTTGCTGCTGATAGCCAGTTCCTTCAATAGTCTCGCTCCCTGCATCGAGAAGGTTTCAGCCAGTCCAGGCAGAGTATGAGTGGGGCTGTTCTCTTCAATGTAGAACACTTGGTCGGCGATGCTTCTCA
>Ga0310694_10006096_pt1 | contig 11439 bp, 12 predicted proteins | sample 174DNAGHGhighgp2_FD_203884 | JGI IMG/M metagenome (GOLD analysis project Ga0310694, IMG submission 203884) | Sheep rumen microbial communities from Palmerston North, Manawatu-Wanganui, New Zealand - 1742 DNA GHGhigh gp2 (v2) (version 2) | ecosystem: Host-associated > Mammals > Digestive system... | reverse complement strand
ATTGCTGATTGAATGCTTATCGTTGGCAAAAATAGTGCTTTATTTTGAATGCAGCAAAAAAATAGCTAAAAATTTGCATTTTTTAAAAAAAAACTTGGCGGTCTCAGTTTTTTGCAGTACCTTTGCCAATGACTTTAAACTAATGGCCACGATGAGACAACTGAAAATCACAAAGTCCATTACCAACAGAGAAAGCGAATCGCTTGAAAAATACCTACAGGAAATAGGTAAAGAGGAACTTTTGACGTCTGAGGAAGAAGTGGTACTGGCCCAGCGCATCAGGCAAGGCGACCGGAAAGCGCTGGAAAGACTGACCAAGGCGAACCTGAGGTTCGTGGTCAGCGTGGCCAAGCAATATCAGAATCAGGGCTTGAGCCTGCCCGACCTCATCAACGAGGGGAACTTAGGGCTGATCAAAGCCGCAGAGAAGTTTGACGAGACCCGTGGCTTCAAATTCATCAGCTATGCCGTTTGGTGGATCCGTCAGAGCATCTTACAGGCCATTGCCGAGCAAAGCCGCATTGTGAGGCTGCCTCTGAACCAGGTGGGTTCTGTCAATAAGATCAACCGCGAGCTCAACCGCTTTGAGCAGGAACACGAGCGGAGACCATCGCCCGATGAGATATCAGAAAAGGTGGACCTGCCCAGGGAAAAGGTTGACGAAGCCATCAACATCAGCGGAAAACACGTGTCGGTAGATGCACCTTTCACTGAAGGGGCTGACAACTCCCTACTCGACGTGCTCATCAACGACAATTCGCCCATGGCCGACCGTCAGTTGGTGATGGAGTCGCTGAATGAAGAGATCCGGAACGCCCTGAAGATCCTGAATGAACGAGAAAGGAACATTGTCGAGGCCTTCTTCGGCATCAACCAGCCGGAAATGACCTTAGAGGAAATAGGCACGAAGTTTGGACTGACCAGGGAACGCGTGAGGCAAATCAAGGAGAAAGCCATCAGGCGCCTGCGGTCCAACACAAAGAACAAGTTGCTAAAAACGTATTTAGGAGAATGAAACATTATTTATCATTTATCATTTATCATTTATCATTTCGGCACGCAGTGCTGACCGTCATGACGGTGAGCTCCCTGTTTATGGCCTCCACCCTTCAGGCCAAGAATGTGATTGCACCCCAGATGTATATGTTCGGCTTTGCCGCGTCATTCAACGACACCATCGTCCACTTCACCGAGATACAGCAAGTGGACAGTACATGGACCGACGCCAAAGGGAAATTCCTGCTGGGACGCGACAACTATTCATATCAACTGCGCGACTATCTGGCCAGCAAGCTGAAGATGTACAACCGCACCTGTGTCGTTGTGTTCAACAAAGACAAGAAGAAGCTGGAGAAGCGCTACCTTAAGATGAAGCGTAAATACGACAGTCCAAAGGTAACCGGCTTCGACATCCGGACCATCAGTGTGCAGGACTTCAGATTCCGGCCCATCAACATGAATGCGACAGAAGAGACTCCTGTCGCTAAGAAACCCGCAAAGAAAAAGAAAAGCAAGAAAGCCCCAAAGCAGAAAGAGCAATAGGCAACAAGCGAAAAGAAAGGTGTCCCCCGCGGTCGGAGGGCACCTTTTCCTTGACATTCAGAGTCTGCTCTTTTCGTCATTCCCTGCACCCGTCCCCTTATACTTCGAACGGGTGGCATTGAAATTGTAGCTGAGGGAGAGACCTACCGACTGCGTATAGGAATAGATGTCCTGAGCAGTCTGGCCAATGGCATAATAAGTGGTCACTTTGCTTTTCGACGTGCGGAAGATGTCGTTGGCATAAAGCACCCCCGTCAGCCGTCCCTTGCAGAAGGCCTTCTGCAAATGGGCATTCACACTGAAGCTGCTACCACGATACATGAATGCCCAATGATTGCTGCCAGTATAGCTGACTTGCACCAATGCCTTCGTCGTGGGATTGATGACGAACCAGCTCTTCAAGTCGAAACTGAATTCGGGCTTGTTCAGTTTCTTCGGCGCACCATATTTCTCTGCGTCAAACATCTGCTGGTAGTAGTGCAGCGTGGCTTGCGGCTGCCAGAATCCGAATTTGGGAGATGCGACGAGGGTGGCATAGACACGGTCCTGGTGGTCGAAGTTCACGGGTTGGAAGATGGCTATCTCCCTCTCTTCGTCATATATTCTGCCAATATGGGTGAAGAGGTCATCCTCTCGGGTGAAACCGGCTACAAAAGTCAGCCACGAACAGGTCAGATGAAGGTCCATACTCTGGCGCACCGACGGGCGCAACAGCGGGTTTCCACCTTCATAAAGCATACGGCTGTCGTACACAATCATAGACTCCAGCATGCGGTAAGGCGGACGGGTGATGCGCTTGCCATAGCTCAGCTGCACACTCCACTTGTCCTTCTGCCACGCAGCCGAAAAGTTTGGGAACCAGTCGTTATAGGTGCGGCTTGGCTCCTGCTGCCACTCGCCAAACGCGTAGTAATCCGTTTTTACATGCTCAAATCGGAGGCCTGCATTCAGGCGCCACTGCCCTGACTGCAACTCGTATTCAGCAAAACCGGCAATGTTCTTCTCTTTCATCTCGTTGTCAGTCTCTGATATGATGTTCTCTTGATTGAAATTGCGACCTTCACTCTTCGTGCTCGTAGCCTCAGTGCCGCCATTCAGTACGCCTTTCCAAACAGGATAAGACAGCACCAGTTTGCCTGCCACCATCTTGCGGTTCTCACGGTTGAGGGTCGTGATGGTGCGGTCGCCAAGTTCTTGACTGTACTCCTGCTGGTTGAGATGGCTCTCCGTCTTGCGTTGCAACATCGTCGCGTTGAGGTCGATGTCCAGTTTCCCCACCTTTCCCACGTAGTAGGTGTTCAGCTCCCATACAGGCTTGTCTTGCTCGCGGATATCCGTTAACAGCTGGACATCACCGTAGAAGGCACCGTTCTTCATATAGTGCTGACTCATATCCGACTTGAACTTATTATAGACTATCTTCTGGGACGAGAAGCTCAGTCCAAGAGAGTGATCCGCATTGAAATCGTAACTCAGACCGGCTTTGTACTGCAGTTCCGTCCAGCTGCTCCTTACCGGAAGCTCCGCATGGATATCAAACATGTCCTTGCTGATGTGCAGCTCTTGGTCAAGATCCTGATCATTGCTGAAATGCCCATTGTCTAACGCGATGTTGGCAAATGCCTCCAGCCCACCTGTACGATACTTCACAGTCAGGTCGTCGTTGTTGTGCCACTTGTTGTCTTTCCACGCCTGGGCAGTAGCCATCAGGCTCAGACCTTCACCCTGTGTTTTCAGGGTCTTGATCCGAATCACAGCATTCACCTCGGCATTGTATTGGGCCCCTGGGGCGGTTATCACGTCTACACTTTTAATGTCAACCGACTTCAGCTGTCTCAACTCTGTCGGGTCGCGTACCTTTTTGTTATTAATATAGATTTCCGGCTCACCCTTGGCCATCACCTCGAACTTGCCGTCGCGGCTTTGAACCAGCGGTATCATCGACAACAGGTCGGCAGCCGTACCCACATCGTGCAGAATGGAATGTAGCACATCCACCGTCATGCCACCGGTAGTCATCTTGTATTGAGGTGTCTCCCCCTTCACCTCAATGCCTTGGACCATATAGGTCTCGGGCTGAAGGGTGATGGTACCGATATTCCCCACACTGACGTTTCGTTCCACCGTCTTATAGCCAACATACGACACCTTCAGAACGATGCGCTGGGCCTTGCAAGGAATCACAAAGTCGCCATTCCCGTTGCTCACGCCGCTGTTGATGAAAGTGGGCGATGGCTGCTGGGGGTTAGATGCTGGGGGTTGGGCACTATGCAACGAGATGTTGGCAAATTCCACTGGCTTCCCACTTTCATCCACAATGTGGCCCATCACCTTCGAGTCCTCTTTTTGGGTGCATTCTATGAAGACCTTGTCATCGTCATAGGTCACCTTCATCGGATAGAACCCTATCACCTCGCGAATGGCCTCTCTGATGGTCAGGTCGGTGAAGTGGCTGGTCACGTTGAAGTCCTCCAGTTCGTCGTAGATGAAATAGATGGTCTTGTCCGTAGTGGCCTTGTTCAAGTCTTCCAGCACTTTCGAGAGCGACTCGTTCTGGTAATGCCTGGTCAGCCTTTGCGCCTGGGCACACCATGCCAGTGCACACAGCAAGGCTGTGAATATATACTGTTTCATCATCGTCGTGCTTCGGTTTATTCTACAATCAGTTTCTGGTCTTCGCGAGTGATGTGGATACGTTCAAACTTGTTGAAAGTATCGATGAGACCGTCTATGGTCGACTTCTTGTCCCATGTAAAGTAGAGGCGGATATGCTTGCTGGCCTCTTTCCTATAGATGGTTTCAACCTGGTAGAAAGATGCCATCTCACTCAGGATGGTAGCCAGTTCCGTGTCTTCGTAGACAACAGGCTTCCACAACGTACTGTCAGCAGGTGACTGCGTGTTGGGTGATAGGCGCTGGGTGTTGGCCGAAACAACAGTCTCCTGGCTTTTCACTCCATCTTCATGACTCCTGAAAATATGGATAGCTGCATAGGCAATACCCGAAAGCATCAACACGCCAACAAACATGGCGGCTATCCTTCTGAGTTTAGAGTTTTTAGTATCGAGTTTCGACACGCCCAACCGTTTCCATGCTTCCTCGGCATCAGGCACGGCAATGTCCGTCTCATCCAGCATTTTGTCCATCTGCTCATCGCTGTATTTCTCCGGATGCAGAAGCATCCTGATCTGTTCATCTCTTTCCATACTGCTCAGTTTTTAAAATAATCACGTAGTTTCCTCAATCCCTGCACAATGTGTTTGTTGACAGCAGAGACACTGATGCCAAGTTCGCTGGAAATCTCCTTGTACGACTGTTCCTCGTCGAAGTGCATCTTGATGATACGCCCTGTTCGGGGAGTCAGCCTTTCGTCGACATACTGCTTGACGGCTTCTATCAGCTTGTCATCATCATTCAGAGCAGAATGCAGGCTGTAGGATGCAGGGCTTGCAGCCGCTCTGTCCACTGAAGACCAAGCGGTGTTCAAATCCACATTCTTCACTTTCAGTTCCAGGCTCCTGCGTCGTGCAATGATGTTGAGGCAGCGATTACGTACGCAAGTCAGCAGGAACGTCCTTGTCGACTCTCCACGCAGTTGGGTGGTACCATCCCACAGCTTGGCAAAGACATCCTGCACGGCGTCTTTTGCATCCTCTTCTTCGCCCAGCAGAATGTAGGCTGCCTTGTACATCCTGCCATACTCCGAAAGGAAGAGTTCCTGGAATTCCTTCTGGTCTAAGGTCTTCTGTTCGCTGACTTGCATCATTTTGTCGCTGTTTTTACTATATATACAGTTGAGCAAGGAACATCATTACCCTTCTGAGCTGTTTTTTCTGCAAATTTAGGCAAAAATGTTCAGTCTGCAAAACATTTTATCCGACTTTTGCAAGAATCAAGGGGACAGAATCAAGGGGACAGGTTTTTGAAGTGAATTCACCGAATTCATTCAAAAACCTGTCCCCTTGATTCTGATTCATCCAAAAACCTGTCCCCTTGATTCTGTCCCCTTGATTCTTCGAAAAAACTTTGAGAAGAAATAGTACCTATACCTATAAACTTACAATATGATTGCAATTTAATCGCTAATTTTGCAGCGTCTTACTAAATATTGATTGATAATGATAGCAGATTACAACACGATGCCTCACATGTTTTGGGAGTGCAACCGCCTGTATTTTGACCACCAGTTGCGAACCCCCAAGTTCGGTCTCATGCATTCCTATCGTACCCTGGGGAAGTTCGCATATCAATGGGGAGAAAAGAACAAGCCGGTCAAAAAGCGTTACATGGCGATTCTTATGTCCGACTACTTCGATTTCGATGAAGAGACATTCCGAAACATCATGGTTCATGAGATGATCCACTACTATCTGTATCTTAATGACCGCAGAGAATGTTCTGCCTTTAGCCATTTCCTTCGTTTATTTGGTTTTAAGAGTTCTGACCATGGCCCTGAGTTTATGGCGATGGCTCAGAAGTTGAACGAGCAATATGGGCTGAACATCACCAAGACCTACGATGCTTCGTCCATCCCATTAGCGCCCAATGCTCCCAAATAATCATTGTAGCGATGTTTCCATCTGTGATGAAGAAAAAAGTTTGTTATACGTATAGATTGACGGCCGATCTAAGTTTAAATGCGTAATTTTGCACCCAGAAAGCCGCGATTAAGCGAGTGAAGAACTGAATCATATTCGAGCTATTCCGAGCGAAAGCGGGTTCGAACGAAGTTCAAACAAATAGTAGTAATAGTATTAAATATTAATGTTTATGCAAAAAGTAGAGAAGAATTTGCCCAAGGCAACAGCCGAGGTTGTAAGAGAGTATGATGAACTGCAGCAGAAACTGAACGGTCTTGACCCTTCTTGGCCTGATGAGGAGGTGAATGCAGCATCTGAAAGACTGTATGAGTTGGAAAACAACTACGATTGGTTCAACGTCGAGTTCACTGACCCTACTACTGGCAAGAAGGGTCTGAAGACCGTCTCTGGTGAGGTGATTGCCCCCGCTCTTTATGACGGGTTCAAAGAATTCCATAGCTACACCTTCGCCCCTCATTCGCCAGTCATTGCCATCAAGGATGGGAAGTGCGGCATCGTCAAGGGTGATGGTTCTGGGTTGCAGCTCTGCGATTTCAAGTTCGATGATATCCATTCACATCCTTTCTGCACGCTTTTCATGGCTCGTTGGGACGGTGAGAAGGAGCGCTTCGGCATCATCGCAGCCAATGGTGACATCGTTTGCCCCAACATTCTGACGGGCATCAGCGAGGCTATCAATGGTATCATGTCTATTGAGAGTGGTGACAAGTGTGGTGTCATCGACATCGAGACCTATCAGTGTGTACTCCCTGAGTATGATGACCTCGAAATAGATGCCGAGGCAGACATTGTCTTCGTCAAGGGAGATAAGAGAGGCTATGTCACCGAGGAGAAGGGCGAGTTCGTCACAGTCGAACAGTATGAGACCGACGAGAACTTCATTGACGTACCCGTGTTAGCCACACGACTGCCTTGATTTCCATGCCATTTCCAGCTCAAGCCTTTGGGGGTTTGGGCTGGGTGTTTACGTATAAAAATACAGCTTTATTCAAATTAAAACATCATCATTATGTCAAGACAAACTTTAAGAGACCGTAACCAGCATGTCATTGGTTACATCGACGTAGAATTTAGCGGACGTCAGTGTCTGCGTGACAGTAACAACCATGTTCTCGGCTATTATGAGCCCAGTCGCAATCAGACCGTTGACTCCAACTACCATGTTATTGGCAACGGTAATCTCCTTACCACACTTCTATAGGTATAGTATAATCATTCGGCTCAAACCTCTGTGGATTTGAGCCGAATGGTACTATGAAGAGAGATCGTTTGCTCTCATTCCACATAATCTGGTCTCCTGTATTCTGGAATGTTGAGTTCATCATAATCCATCACAGGGTTCTTTGTCGCCAATGCAAGGTTTTGGTTTATCTCTTCAAGGAATCTGATCGCATTGCGGTTTCTGACACCAAAGAGCGTGTCCAATGGTGGCATCATTTCCACTAGCATTGACAAAGGTTCCTGATCGTGGGGGGCATCTTGAATGACGATGTTCTCTTTCGGAAGGCGGATGCTGCGAAGCTCTACCTTCCGGTGTCTCACCATCACCTTCGTATTCTCGAAATCACACCAATAGGCGATGTCTTTTCCCATCCACTCATCTTCTTTGATACTTTCGCTGGCATGAGTCCTGTACATCGTGATATTGTGAATCTTGTCACCCAGTTTCTTCGCCCATTCCATTCCGCCTACACTATAAAGCTTGTCGTAGATTTTGCCGATGATTTTCAATGACTCGTCGGTTTTGAAATAATTGGTTGGCAGCCCGCCGATTTTGGTCTGGCAGAGCAGTGTCAATAGATAGATCATCTTGGCCCCTTTATGTGGAAAAATCAGATTGTGCTGCTCTCCTCCGTCTGTGACGATAGTAATGGCAAAACGGCCCTCAGCCTCGCTTGGTTTCCTGTCTTGTGGTGATATGACTATTCTGAACGTCGGTTTTGCTATGTGATGGTCAACAGTTTCCTCTTCGCACTGATAATGTATGAAGTCATCCAGGAGCAAAAGGGAATCTTCCTCACTGGCATAGTCCAGCGTTTCCTTCATCATTTGGTTGATGGTGCTGAGCTGGTCTTCATTCAATTTCTCAAAGAACCTATAGGCAAATTGCTCTGCCCGCCTGACATCCGCAGTCCTGTGCATGTGAGTACAGTAAGACGACATGATGACCACCTGTTGGAGGTCCCCCTGAAAGACATCACTCAGAAAGTCAACAAAAGGGGCGTTTCCATATTGGAAATAGCGCCTGAGCGTGTTGGCCTTACTGTCATATTGTTCGTCTCTCAGTTTTCTGGTTACATTCTTGATAGCCTTTTCTATTGCGCTCCAGTCATCCGTTGAAGGCAGCATTTCGGTCAGATAACGGTAGTCTCCAGCCCATTTGGGCATCACTCTGGCCACGATATCCGAATTCATGACAAGCGTGTAAAGCTGGAAATCCATCGTTTCCGGCAAATGCACCTGTACATGTGAACGGGGATCATCGTCAATAAATACAAAGTGAAATGACCGCTGACGATCAGCTAATAATCTCAGCCGGTTCTCAAAGCCCTTGGTCTTTTGGTTTAAGAACACAAACACCTGAAAAGGATTCAGGTTCAATGCTGTTTTCTCATTAACACACTCAACAATAGTCATAAGTCTACATCATTTAAATCTGAAAAGTCAATTTGTTCGACGATACTTTCAACCAAATTACCAAGAGTTCCAGAACACTTTTCTATTAAAGAGTCCATGATATCTTTGTAATTTCCTTTGATGTAATTGCTAATCACATCCGTACCCTCATCATCAAGGTATTCATCGTCATTAAGCAAATATTCATTTGCTGCTGCCCCAGCCAAAACAATTAAGAAGGACTCACTATCCCAGGAAATATCCCAGATCATATAATCATCTTCATCGATCTCTTTTCGGATGATTTCCATCTCTTCTTCCGTGAATACCTTCGCATCAAACAACTCTTCTGAGCCATGAGTCAGGTCCTTAATCGTAGTAATGTACGAACCTGTTGTACTACCATCTTCATAACAGAGAATGTATTTCTTGGTGTCTTCAAAAGGTCTTTTCCATATCAAACACTTGCTCTCTGCTTCATGGAATGATGAGCAACAGCATGAGATAAGACTAAATCTGCATAGTGTCCCATTCTGAACATCAAATGAGATGTTATCGAGTCCCCACTTATCTTCAATCCTATAACCTACAATCATGATTTCATGAATTGCCATACTCTTGATTACGATCTCATCGTATGGGAATGGATCATCTTTATCAAAACAGATTAATGTTGGATTTGTATTTCCATAATATGTGGAGGTCATATCAGAAACATAGAAAAAACCATATTTCGACCCATGACGAATGACAGCACAATCATAAGGGTTCCGATCAGTAAAGTTCTGAAAACTGATATCTGAACTGTTGCTATTCGGTGAAATCACCCATTTCCCATCAATGTTTTCTACTATACCAGCAGATGTTTCAATCTCTTTGTTCATATCCTTTATTATATTATACTCACTCATTACTTGCACATTTTTCTGCAAAAATAGGCAATATTTCTGAATTCTCCAAGGAAAAGTGAAAGAATCATCCAGATTCCTTCTATACGTATAATTATATGGCCCAATTAGATTTGTTTTCGTACCTTTGCACCATCAAAACGAGACGAATATGAAGAAGTACCAATTAGACATTGAACTGTTTCAGGGCTACATGTGCCCTGGCATTCCAGTTACAGAAGACCTTACTATTGAGGTTGAGTTCTCCGACGAAGAAGTGGCCAAGATTCGCCAATTGGTCAAAGACTACACAGGCGACAAGGAAGCCGGTCTGATGCCTATCCTGCAGGACGATGCTCCAGAGCTGCACGAACGTATTGCAAAGGCCGCTTTTCAGGAAATCTATGATTTCTATCTCCTCGACGGTCTTCGTAACGGCTACATAGAACTCGACGAGGCAGACCAACGCCGCAACTTCAAAAAGGATTTAGAGAGTGGCGAATTCAATCCCGAGGAGTATATCGAGGATTCCGAGTGGTACGACGAAGTTCCTACCGACGAAGACGAGCTGTTCAACCTTTGGGAAGAGTGGGAACGCGACCAGTTCAGCTCCTGCGATGTCGTCTGGGCTCTCGCCCGCTATCCCGACCTGCCCAACCACATGGACCTCGAAGACGATCAGGACTACATCTGCTTCATCCCCGATGAGTTCGTTTCTTAAAAAATCAGATAGCCATTCGTCTGAGAAGGATTGCGAGGTTGTCTCCCCTTAAGAAAGTTCAGGCGTTTGGCTATTTTTGGCGAAAAGGTACCAGTCCCTGATGTTCTTCTCCCGTTCTCCTTCTGTTTGAACTATCCCAATTTTTCGGATAGTTGCCTCTTCTTTCAACTCGCCACTAGCAAATATCTGTCCAAGATGATAGCTTACCGTTCTAACGTAAACACCAGGTATCACGGGGGTTTTCCCCATGATACACTACCTTGCGAAAAGAGCCAGACCCCAACTAAACCATCTCAACCACTTGGTTAAAATGGTCACTCTTCCGAATATGTTCGACGTCAGACCGCATCGGTTGTGTGAAACAGGAACCTGTCACCTGTTTCACTTTATTCCTCTGTTTACGACAGTTGTAATTTTTGCAACCGTCGTTTCTTGCCGCAATTCTCCATCTTTGAAAATGTTGGCAATATGACGACTAATACCTGATTTGTCCACCCCAAACAACTGAGCCATCGCTTTCTGAGTTGCCCAGATAGTTTCATCCTTGATGACCACCTGAACCCTTCCTTCTTCGTCAGGCAGATGGTATAATATGAATTGTATTTCGTTGTTCATACCTTATATCGCTTCTATTTTTATGTTCACCTTCAGGTAATCTGCTATCTGCATCAGGTAGGCCACCTTGATGATGTTGGTAAAGATGTCACTCACCTGTCCCGTTGGCATCTGACTTGTCCACCCCAAACAACTGAGCCATCGCTTTCTGAGTGGCCCAGATAGTCTCCTCCTTGATGACCACCTGCACCTTCCCTTCTTCGTCAGGCAGCTGGTATAATAAGAATTGTATCTCGTTACTCATTTGTTTTTTGTTGATTGAACTCAGGTCTTTTGGGAATTATGAAAATACCTATGCTTTCAGAACCTTTTCCAGATAATCTATTTCGTCCTTTAGTGTAGGGCTGCTTAGTGGTGTACCAGCTTCCACGCTACGTTTCGCTTTTGTCGCAATCAGGTGAGCAACGTTCTTCTTGTGTTCTGCTCCGATGACAGCATAGGTTTCTATCCTGCTGCC
>Ga0310694_10006093_pt1 | contig 11443 bp, 11 predicted proteins | sample 174DNAGHGhighgp2_FD_203884 | JGI IMG/M metagenome (GOLD analysis project Ga0310694, IMG submission 203884) | Sheep rumen microbial communities from Palmerston North, Manawatu-Wanganui, New Zealand - 1742 DNA GHGhigh gp2 (v2) (version 2) | ecosystem: Host-associated > Mammals > Digestive system... | reverse complement strand
TGAGCAAACTTCCTCATAAGATACTCATATGCATCACCTATGAGGTCATCATCGGCAGCACGGTTATTTCCGAAATCTAAGGCGGGGTTCTCAAATACCTCGATCAGACCACTAACGGTGTCAATCAAATCCTTGCCAGAACCAAGTTTCTTAGGATCATTGAAGTCTGCATTATGAAAGAAAGAACTGCCAAGGCAGAAGGCCTCGCCGATCTTCTCCAACTTTTTATTGAGTGTATCACCAATATCAGTCTGGCCTTTCAACTTGACAATGTCATCAAAGGTACAACCTTCCGGGATTTCAAAAAGCTGATTCTCCGGATCGGCTTTCTGCTTGTCACTGATGTATTTCAAGAACAACATCGTGAGTACATAATCCTTATACTGCGAAGCGTCCATTCCTCCACGAAGAGCGTTACAGCCCTCCCAGAGGGCACTGTAGAGTTGAGATTTTTTAATAGCCATAGTCTTTGGAAACTGTATGTGGAATTGGTTATAAAAATACAATTTTACCACTAGATTAGCAAATATAAAGACGAATTGACCTTTTTCCGGCTTTTCTATGCCGCTCTCCAAGAATCTCTTAGCTTGGGCTCAGTATAAGTATCTGGATCAATTCTCCTTGATTCAATAGTGTTGACTTCACGTCATTACCTACGTCCATGTTGAAAAAAGAAGGAATCTCTGTGGAGAGATCCCTTCTAGGCGACAAGGTCGCCAGTATTGCCGAGCACTAAGGCCTCGAAAGCCTTGAACTCTTCGGTTTCCAACTCGCGATAGATATCTTCTTCGCAGACTTCATCCATCCAAGAGTGGCTTTCGCCTTTGTAGAGTTTGATAATTCCTTCGAGGTGCGCCTCGACAATCTTGTTGAGCTTATCCATAGGCTATATAGTTTAGGGGTTTGACTTCAGATCAAAAAATGAAAAAATCACCCGCTGTCGTCAAACTCCAGCCTAAATAGAAAAGCCTGGCAAGTTCGGCAAATGTAAGACTATTTTTCGATTATCCAAGCAACTGTGTCAAAAGGAATCCGTCACCACCCTTCGGCGGCGACGGATATCTGTGCGGGACATACCCTATTTTCGGAAAGACCCCAACTTGTATTTCAGAGCATCCTTGGACGGATACAGGGAACTGAGATTCGGGAGTGAAATCACCTTGTTGTCAAACTTACGGTACTCCGGGGACTGTACCAGGGAACTGATGTGAATCCTGTAGTCGGAGTCGATGGCTAGAAGACCATTGTCAAACAGGGTATGCAGGTCCACCCTGAGCAGAAGCCCATTCTGAATATGATGCGATTCCTTGCTGATATAATCCTGGATGTGGGCGGCCTGAAGCAGTTCAGGGGTCTTCTCTCCGGAGATGCAGCATTTATGATCGTATGCGATGGAAACCATCGTATGGAACTGAGCCTGTCCCTCCCGCTGCGTCACGGTCTGGGTCTTTTTCTTTTTCCTGGCCGCCTGGACCAGAACGAAGTCACTGCTGACAGGGGTGACCTGTGCAAACGGGAAAGGGACATCATACTTGCTGTACTTCACGGTGTTCCTGCTGAAGTCGATTCCATTTGGCACCGGTACGGGTTCGTCAAAGAAGACGACATTCCCCAGGGCCAGGCATCCGATTCCCTGCTTGGGGTCAAAAGTCTTGTGGTGACTCAGGGCACCGATCAAGGCCGCCTTGCTTTCACATCCATTCCTCCTGCCGAATTCCTGCCAGGCATCATCAATCGGCTGGAACTTATACTCCAGGAAGGTGCCATAGCCGCCTATCATCGCGGGGCCGGGCCCCTTCATCTCAAAGACGACCATCTCCCCGGGTTGAAGGGCCTTGAACTTCCAATCCGTAGGGGTCCAGAAGTTAATCTTGTCATTGAATTGGTTCTGCCTGTGAAATCCGAACCAATCCGGATCAGTGGGGGCAATAATGAAACTCATGGTGCTCGTTATTATGGGATCTACCTAATACAAAGTGTTCGCTCCTGCGCGCAGATCATCCCAGCTTCTCGCTGAGCGCATTGAACCCCGCCGTGATGTCGAACCAATACGTCTCTGTGCCGAGCGGTTCGGATTCGGGTATGATGATGTCTCCGTCAACGAACCTTGCGATAGGATGGGTGGAGACCTCCACCGTCATCTCATCCAGCTTCCGTTCTCCGTCACCGATCAGCCGCTGCCTGACCACCTGCCAGTCAACGAACCGATAGGGAACCGGCCGGAGGAGCTGCTCGAGGACCTCGTACTCGAGGTCGACATAGTCTTCCGTTTCCGCGATGACGATGGGATTCTCGCGGCTGCACCCGGGGTTGGCGGTGTCGTACCGTGCATAACGGGCGCGCTGCTCCGTGGCAAGGATGCCGTTCGACTCCATCACCGCCCGGAGTGGAGTCCCCTTTCCGGGAAGGTCTTCTTCGAACGGGTCATCGGGAATGAGTTCGGGAGCCCCTTCGGTTTCTTTGAAACGGGATGTTGTGTCGTTGTTCTTCATGTCCGAGATGTGTGTTACCTGTGGTTATTTCTTTCAAAGATAGTCATTTTTCCAGGAAATCGCCTTCCCTGGTCGCCCGGTCAATACGCCTCATTCTCGTCGTAGATCCTGGCCGGCTCTGTGAAGAGGGCGTCAAGGACCGCTTCCGTGTCGCTGAGGAGCTCCGGGAGTTTCTCCATCGGTATATCCTCCAGGCGTGCTGATTCCGTGCGCTTCAAGGTCAGGGTCACGCAGCCGTTCTCACCGACAAGGAATCCGGCGGACAGGCCCAGGGGCTTGAGGTGCTGTTCCAGGAGGGAACGTACGGTTGTCTCCCGGATCTCGCGCTCCATGGTCCGTTTCCGTTCCTCCGTCTCCCGGTCACGGATGGTCCCGAGGATCGCGGGGACCTCTGCGACGATCTCGGGGACATGGGAGTCGAAAAACAGGATGAACTCGGCGAAGCACTCGCCGCGGACGCGGACGACGCTCCACAGGTCCGACGGCCAGGGGCAGGCCATGGTCTCAGCTGCACCCCGCCTGTAGATCCGGTACTCGGAGTTCTCCAGCTTCACCCGGAAGGACCCCTCCCGTATCCGGATGCTCTCGCGGGGGACCCCGCGACGGATCAGCTCCGCGAGCGCCAGCTCGGCGGTCATCGCCTTATCGGCCTCCTCCCCGTCCTGCCCACCCAGGGCGTCGAGGCATCCTGCCCACACGGAGGAGAGGAGGTGGCGCCTGACCATGTCGGGCGTCACGACGACCCGGGTGAGCGTCGGCCGGCGTTGATACCAGCCTCCGGTCCGCTGCTCGAGATCCATCCCGCCAATGCGGGCGGCCACCTCCGCGGTGATGCCGCGGATGTCAAGGTCCTTCATTCCGTCCATCTGCCCGGGTGTTCTTCGTTACCTGCCAGCCACTAGAACCGCGATTCCCAGTCGTTGCAGGAGGAGAGGGGCGGCATGTCGAGGCCGTTGAAACGGCCGCCGGCGCAACGGCCGGTACCGTAGATCTCGAATTCGACCCACTTGCGGAAAAAGTCGGTGGAGATTCTCCCGCACCAGCGGGAGCAGGTGGCGCAATTGTGCCAGTTGCTGGGGATTTTGTTCGTATCCATTTCTTTTCGTCTGATTGCGTGTCTTTCTGTCCGTTCTACATCCGTATATACCTGTTCCCGGATGAATCCTTACAAGGGAAAAGATGCCGTCATCGGGTACCTATTCGTTTTCATTCAGTCTATACATCACCCACGGCAGAATCTTTCATCGAAATCCACAAATATCGCCATGAGGTCCGGCTTGAGCATCCGGAACGCCTTCTCCGCCCACTCACGCGGGATCTCCATCCCCGGTGTTGCGGCGGCGAGACCGCCCGCGATGGCCGCGATGGTGTCCGCATCCGTCGCCAGGGACACGGCATTGCGGACGGTCTGCTCATAGGTCCCGGACTCCAGCCAGCAGCAGAAGGCCTGCGGGATGGACACGTCGCAGTTGTACGAGTGGTCGGCCGTCCGGCGGATCTCGTCCACGCTCCGGCTGAAGTCATACCCGAAGGTCCGCTCCACATAACGGCCGACCTCCTCCTTGGGATGGCCGGTCCGGACGAGGTAGATGGCGGCCGCCACGGCCTGGGCGCCACGGATCCCCTCGTCGGAATTGTGGCTCACCTCCGCGCTCCGCCGGGCAAGGTCGAGGGCCTCCTCCAGGGATCGGGCCACCCACCCACAGGCTCCCACGCGCATCGCGGAGCCGTTGGTGTTACCCCCGTACGGACGGTGCTCCGCGGTCCGCAGCCACGCCTTGAAGCGATGGCTGTAGCCGGCTCGGGGGTGGCTGTTGCACAGCTGGACCATGCTCCCCACAAGACGCTCCCTCGTCCGGTCATCGAGCAGCCAGCGGGCGACAGCGAGGGTGCCGACTGTGTCGTCCGTGGGCTTGGAACGCGGCGGGAAGAGGGGGAAGTTGTAGTCGGTCGTTCGGTGATGCTCGTAGTACGAGCCCACCACGTCCCCCACGATGACACCCATCAGGCCCGTCACCGGCACCTCCATCCCGCTGTAGTCACGAGGAGCGGATGCTGGGGGATTCCCGCCGAGCCGGTCCGCCAGGCCATCCATCCCGTCCGGATCGAACCAGACCGTGCCCATCCCCGCCCTGGAGCAGGCCACCCGGTCGCGCTGGCAGTCGATGACGGCGATGACATCCCCGGGGTCCAGGCCCATCTTCGCCGCAGCCACGAAAAGCAGGTCCGGTTCGGGCTTGCGATGCTCGCCCCACCGGCTGAGGTCGTATCCGCCGACGATGACATCGACCATGACACCCATGTCCCCGAGAGACTCCCCCACCTCGGTCCTGCCGTGATTGGAGACTACGGCCGTGCGGATCCGGCGCATCCGGACGGCATCGGCCAAGGGGCCGCGAAGAGCGCCGACAGTCACGGAATTGAAGATGATTCCTCTATATAACTCACTCATATACAATCCTATGTTTTACTTACTTGACTGACGACGACGTCTGCATTTGTCGGGGTTGGCGCGTTTCCAACTGCCCGTGCTGCTGCAGTCCCCCGCAGACAGCAGGCAGAGAAGTGGGCACGTGGCGTAGTCGAGGGGGTTGCGGTCGTGGTGGTTTCCGATGGCCTTCCGTTCGGCAGGAGTGAGTCCGAAGCCGAGTTCTTCAAGGATGCGTACGCTGCGATGCCCATGACCCGTGCCGTCCCTGCGGGCGGTCTTGCCGAGGTCATGGAAAAGGGCGACGACGGCGACACTCTCGGAGGAGGTCGCCACCGCATGCGCGAACATATAGTCGTACACTTCAAGGGAATGGGCAGCCAACCCTCCGTACTCCTTGTGGTGGCCGTAGCAGCCGCGCGTGAAATAACTCGAGGACTCGAGGTAGGTGATCACGGCTTCGATGCCGGGGCGCCCTGTGGCGCGTAGGATCCCGAGGATCCTGTCCTTGGTTTCATTCATGTCAAATTCGTTCTCTACGATATCCATACCACACTGACCCCGAATTCTTTCACAGGATGTAAAAAAAACTCTGTCCCGGGCGGAAGCGGGCGCATGTGGACGGGCGGATTCTCATTCTCCAGCTTTCTACCCGGCCTGTAAGGGACCGGGATACTGGCGGTATGTATCTCCGTCAGTACTGGGGAGCTAGAGGCTAGCGGACCGTTTACGAAAAAAAACGCACCTCGATGTAATGATTCCCGGCTTTGTCAGTATAGACAGATGTAGCCCGTCACCACGGGCATTGACAATGACATTGAAGATGAGCAAGAACAAGACCTTCCGGTTCACTACCGAAATCACCCCCGAGACCGAAATCCTCCTCAGCGGCCGCAATGGCCAGCCGCTCAGCATGAGCCTTGACGACGGCCGTTCCGCCAAGACCGTTCGCCTGGACACCGCTTCCGTCATCCGGCTCCAGGCATTCCTCTCCGATTACCTCCAGGATGAGGCCTCCTCACTCTCCACGCCCTTCTGCGAGCCCACAGGCCGCGCCCTCGCAGTCATGGACGGAGACACGCTGGATATCCTTCGCGTCTTCAAGACCGGCAACGCCGTCGGGTTCGCGGGAGCCGAGACCGACTCCTATGAGGAGCTCTGCGGGAAGGTGCGCAGCCTGGCCGACATCGACCTGCCCGCCAGGGCGGTGTTCATCTTCTTCGACACCTACGACGGCACCATTAGCCGCAGTGTCCTCCGCCGGATCCTCCGCGCCTGCATCTCCTACCAGGTGGACTTCGTCCGCACCGGAGACCCCTCCCGTTGCCGCCGCATGATCCTGGAGGACATCGAGGCCTTCACGACCATCGACATGAGCGTCATCTCCCGCGCCACGCGCGACGTTCTCGTTCTCTCCCCTGCAGGCTCCTTCACCATGAAGGCCGCCGACGGTTCGCTCGACCTCCCGTCCCTCTTCGACGAGGGGACGCTGACGGTCAGCGGGGAGCACTGCAGCCGCAAGGCGGTCCTCGCGGTCATCCGCGACCTCATCGAGGGTGAGGACAAATCCGACCCGTTCACGGACGAGGAGATGGCGGAGCGCCTTGCTGGGATGGGCTATGCGGTCGCGCGCCGTACCGTCGCGAAGTACCGCGACCTGCTTGGCATCGGCAAGCGGTCTGAGCGACGCATCCGTTCCTAAGACATATACTGAACCATGAAACGACCATATCACATGACTGAATTCGAACGATTCGCCAACCTCGACAGAGGCATCGGCACCGCCACTCTCAGCCGCTACGGAGCGGCCATGGACGCCTACATCAACCCCACCGTCATCGAGGAGCGCAAGCTCAACGCGACATCCATCGACGTGTTCTCGCGTCTGCTGATGGACCGCGTGATCTGGCTCGGATGCCCTATCGACGACGACGTCGCGAACATCGTCCAGGCACAGCTCCTGTTCCTCTCCTCCGTCGACCCGAAGGCGGACATCTCCCTGTACATCAACTCGCCCGGCGGCAGCGTCAGCGCGGGCCTCGGCATCTACGACACGATGCAGCTCGTTGGCCCTGACGTTGCGACCATCTGCACGGGCATGGCCGCGTCGATGGGAAGCGTCCTCCTCTGCGCCGGTGCAAAGGGGAAGCGCAACGCCCTCCCCCACTCCCGCGTGATGATCCACCAGCCGCTCGGCGGGGTCCGGGGCCAGGCCGAGGACATCCTCATCGAGGCGAAGGAGATCGAGAAGTGCCGTAAAGAACTGTACGAAATCATCTCCTCGCATAGTGGACAGTCCTACGAGAAGGTCTTCGCCGACGCCGACCGCAACTACTGGATGAACGCGGAAGAGGCCCTTGCCTACGGCATGGTCGACGGCATCCTGACGAAGAAGTAGCTGGACCATGAATCTCCGGACCTACAAACAGGTGTTCTACACCTGCAGCGGGCCCAAACGCCCGTTTGCGAAACAGTATTTCGACAAGCCCGTGGAGGTGATCCTGCAGGGGATGGAAGGTGCGACGCCCGCCAATGGCGGCCTGTTCCATACGATCCATTACATCAACGATGAACTGATGGGGCTGGACCCCTCCTGCCCGGAACCGCCCGGCTTGACCTTCTCCGGTGACGGGCGGTTCTGCGTTGCCCGGCGTAGGTATGTCCCGGAGGGGAACGTCAGGTACAGGTACGAATTGGAGGTCCTTGAACGTTACTCGGAAGAGGAGCTATCACCGAAGGAAGAGGCATACTTCGAGAAACTCAAGGAGTTCCGCACCCGCGGTTGTGAAACGCGGCTCTGCATAAGCAACGCCGACGTGGAAGCCGTGTGGATCCTCTCCTGTGTGCAGTCGGATCCGGATTACCTCCTCTATCCCGCCATGACAGTGGATCCCGAGTCGTGGGAACTCGACTTCGGTCCCCTAAAGGATTTCATGTACCTGAAGGTGGTCGAGTATACCCCGACCACTCCCAACAGCCATAACCTGCCGAGTCTTTTCCAGCGTGCGGTCCGCGCCGCCCTCTACCTGTCGGACTCCGTCGACGAGGCCGTCGTGCTCGCGAATGAGGTACTCGGGAATTGCGGATGCGGGAGAAGGCTCACGGACGATGAGCTCCTTTCTTTCGGTGTCGACCTCAATTGGTATCACCGTGTCTGGCCGAGAGCCTATATGGGAGAGAGAAACGGATACTATTTCATCAAGCATGACAGTTCGGAGTTCACGGCCGGCATGACGAATGACCCGAAGGCGTTCCCTCAACTGGTGGACCAGGTCGAAGAGAGGGCTTATGGCCTCGCGATGTTCTCCGGCGGCGGATACTATCGGTGCGGCGGCAGACCCGTATAGCGGCATGCCGAGGATCTCTCCACCGTACCCCTTCTCCCATTACCGGATCAAACTGACTATTTCGACACGAGAAGAACGACATACCATGGACAACGGATCACTCTCCGTCATGATCAGGGCCCTCGACAGTTTCCCTGTCTCCGTAGAGGACATCGTCCGGACCGGGCTCCCGGAGCTCCTCCGGGATGCCCGGGATTACCTCCGGACAACGATACCCGGCAGCAGGACGGACGAATTCGAACAGATGCTGTGGGAACTGCTCCTCTCCCGCTGCGTTTCCGAAGTCTCCGCCTGTGGAGAATGGGTCCGTTATCCCGTCGGGACCCACCCAGAACTGGCGTTCCGCATCCTCGGGCTGACACTGTCGGGGAATGCCGTCATCACCCCTAAGAGGATCCGCGTAGAACTGTCCACCGGGCAGGGCATCCTCTTCCGGGAATCCCTCCTCCACGACTGGGCGCCAGCCATCTATACGAAGGACCCCGTTGAAGGCAGTCCAGCCAATCGGGAGGGTGAATCCCGCACCGCCCGCCTTTTCCTGGAACTCTGTGTGCAGCATCTAGGAAAATCCTGCAACGGCGACTCTGTTAGCTGATGGATTTTTACTATCTTTGTATGCTAACACTAATCACGTCCATATGACACTTCAGGAGCGCCTCGAAGAGATTGCCAGGGAGATGGCATCCAAAGGAGCCAAGAGAACGGAGATCCTCCTATACCAACTCTATCTCATCTGTATTGCCAAGGAGAAGTATCTCGGTAAGAACCCCAAGGACACTCGGTGCCATGCTCCTTTCGATAAGGTCGAGTCCATCTTGGTTGAGCATGGAGTGGACCTTACTGGCATTGACTCCGTCTTCAAGGACGAGGACCTTGAGAACCGTCATCTCGGCGAAGGGTTTTACCAGCAGGTCTTCAGCGAGCTGCTCAACAGCGCGGCACGAAACAGCGGCAAGGACACCTTCGACCATCTACAGCCAAAGGAACTGACCACCATCATCGCGGCGCTCTGCGGTGATACAGAAGGTAAGAACATCTACAACCCCTATGCGGGTGTCGGTTCCTATGCGGAGATATTCCATGCTGGAGACTGTTACCATGGGGAGGAGTTTGACAGCATGACCTGGGCAATCGGCGTCTTGAAGGCCTGGCTGGAAGGCAACCTTTCCACCAACTACATCTGCGGGAACTCCCTCTCCCCCGTCTGGAAGACCCGATTCGACATCGTGGTCTCCACTCCCCCGATTGGACGGATATCCAACAGCCTTGATACCTATTGTGAAAGGCTGGCAACCAGCGCCCCGCAGCTCCTCAAGCCGCATGGGACACTCGTCATGGTAACCTTCATGAGCAACCTGTACGGACCGAGGAAGCGTGCGCTCCTCAATACGGGGATGCTCGATATGGTAATCACACTTCCTAAGAGTGTATTCTACTGGAGCCCCATCGCTCCAGTAGTCATTCGTCTGCGGAACGGCCGTAGTCCGGAAGAGCCCGTGACCCTGGTGGAAGGATCGTCGTTCTTCTCTCCCGGTGGCAGAAACACCAGGATTATCAATAACAAAGACCTCCTGCGGGCTATCGATGACAAGGATCCCGCCTTCACGCTCACGCGCTCGACCGACGACCTTCTCTCGAACGAATACGGTCTCAACCCTTCCCTTTACTTTACAGACAGGCAGGCTGACGGCGAAGGGGACAAGCACATGGTCCCCCTCCGTGATCTGGGATCATTCCCGAAGTTGCGCAGATTCGAAGCGGACGATTCCGGCAGCAATGCGCCGGCTCTTGCCATCACAGTCGGGGACCTTACCTCGGATCCGTCCCTGGCCGACATGGAACCCCATCCTCTTGAGAATGAAATCCGGGGATTCAAGGAACTGACCCAACCTGCCCTCCTGATGTTCGCCATCCCAGGCAAGATACGTGTCGGTTATGCCCATGCCACACCGGACAAACCCATCTATATCCAGGACCGGATCCATGCCTTCGTCCCGGACGAGACCCTCGTCAGCATCCGTTACCTCGCTCACGAACTGGTCAAGGCGGAAATCGTTTCGAGCGGCGCGTCGATCATCATCTTGACCCGTGACGATCTCCTGCTGACCAGGATCCCAATCGTGCCGAAAGACGAGCAGGAGGCGCTCGTCCGCAAGGAGCTCAAGGTTTTGACATCCAGCGGGCACAAGGTAGTGACTCCCCCCCCCTCCGCGAAGAGGCCCACCGTTGTCTTCGTCAGCAGCCAGTCCCCCGCTCATTTTTTGAACAATTACCTGAAGCTGAGGACTTTCGAGACTCCGTCAGGTGCGGAGGCTTGGGTGACCCGGAACCTTAAAAAAGTTGATGCGGTCATCGTCAACTATTCGGACGGCATGGATTTCTTCAGCATTGTCGGGTTATGCAAGACCGACATCCCTATATTCTTCCTCACTACGGATCCCCGAAATCTTGAGAACCTGTTCGGTAACAACTCCGAGTACCTCGAGGGTCATAGTTTCGTACTCGGGTCCGAGATGGATCTCGTGGGCAGACTCGTTCAGGAGACCGCCGAGCGGAAGACCCCTGAATGGCTCATCCGCCAGCGTTATGCCAGGGAACTGGAAGCGGCGGAGAGTATCGACAATAAGTTTCCCTCGAAGGATGGTTCCTTAGCTAGCTTCATCGAGGAGATTCTTCTTTCCGATGAAGCCAACCCCGACTGGTGGAACCGCCTTCGTAGAATCCGTGACGAGTACCTCCTGACGCACCTCATCGATTATGGGTTCCTGCCTCCTGTCCTGAAAGGGGACTTCAACCTAGGAGCGCTACTTGATTTCATGGTCAACCGGTGCTATACACTTAATGATCGACGCCTCATACTCATTCGGGAATTCTTTCCAGCCGAAGTCGCGGAGATGTTGAGAGGGTCCCGCCACCTCCTTAATGGAGGTTCTCATTCCACGAAGAACGTCGGAAGGGCACTGATGCTATCGGCATTGTTCAGTATCATGGCCGGTCTATGCCATCTTTCGGAGATGATTGACAAAGGGTTGTTCGACAAGAAAGAACCAGATCAAGTCCGAAGTCAGTTTCTTGCAACCATACGGAATGACGAGAGAGAAACGGGACTGAAGCTGGTCTCGTGTCTCCAACGTGATGACAACAGCGAATACTTCTACGCCGATAACATTCACCTC
>Ga0310694_10006089_pt1 | contig 11449 bp, 9 predicted proteins | sample 174DNAGHGhighgp2_FD_203884 | JGI IMG/M metagenome (GOLD analysis project Ga0310694, IMG submission 203884) | Sheep rumen microbial communities from Palmerston North, Manawatu-Wanganui, New Zealand - 1742 DNA GHGhigh gp2 (v2) (version 2) | ecosystem: Host-associated > Mammals > Digestive system >... | reverse complement strand
GGATGCTGGCGTACTCTTCATTGGGAAACCTCACATATATGTTAATAATGTCTATAAGATTGACAAGAGCAACATTAATCGTGACGAATGGAAGTGGGACATTGTCCGTTTTGACGAAGAAAAGGAAGAGTTCATTACTGACAAGCCCTTGCAGAAAGTTGATTTGACGACGGACCTCGACACAAGCAGTATCCCCGGCAAGGTGGGCAGCATGACGAGGTTTATATCGAAGTTCAAGGTCTATCCGAACATCTCCGTCGGTGTGTCCTACAGATTGTTCTGACACATTCAGCCGCCCCCGAGGAACATGTTTCCACAAGGGCGGCTTCGTTTTCAGGAGTATTACCTGATGACCGTGGAATAATCAGCCGGCTCAGAAGGGGCCGTGACCCATACAGCTGGTGGTAGTCAGGGCGGTCAGGAAAGCGGTGAGTGCGGCTACTATCATCTTCGCCACGAGCTCTACGATGTTGTTCTTCTTCATAGGTGTCTTTTGATGTTTTTACGGGTTAAACTCTTTGTTGATTGTGTTGTTAGTCAGTTGGTAGAGGCGGCATCCGCGTTCGATTGTCGCATCGCTGGGTGCGGTGCCACATTCCTGTCGGGCCATTGCTTTGATGAGCAGAGGCCATTCCCTCTCTGTGAGGCGCTGCATCCCGCCCAGGCCGGACCAGCGGCAGACGTTGCGGATGTACCGTTCCGTATCGTTTTCGGTGGGCGGTGCCCAGCGTCGGACGATGTCCTGCACACAGACGGCGTTGTACCGCTTGGCGTAGGTGCGGAGGATACAGCAGGCTGCCCTGATGCCCCACTCCATAGAGACGAAGCGGACGAAAGACCCCTCCTGCCCTCCCCCTGAGGGGAGGCTTTGCGTCCCCCCCTTCAAGGGGGAGTCTGAGAGAGGCACCTCGCCCCTCCACCGTATTGCCGTCTTGCGAATGTTCAAGGGGTTGTTGTTGCGGATTCCAACAGGAATAGGATGTCTTTCCGCTCCAGGACTCCCCGCCCCTTTTTGGGGGAGGGAGTGCTCTTGCCTTGGATTCGATTGCATTGTCATAGTGCTTGTCTGTTAGCGTCCCTCCCTGTCCTCCCCCTTTCGGGGGAGTGAGAGGGAATCATTCATTCAAGTCCCTGAATGGTTTCAGTGTTCTTGATGACATCGATGTCCTCCTTTTGCGCCCTTCGGCTGGGCACGAGCTGGAAGGTGGCTTCGTGGCGAAGGTTACTGAAGGCCTTGCCGGGAGCCCAGCTGACATTGACTGCCTTGATGTTGCCGACGGTGAAGTCTTCGGTATTCTTGGCACCCTCTGTCTTGAGACGGGGCTGGAAGTCGCCCAGTTCGCCCAGGCGGACACGCTTTCCCTCGAGTATGAGTTCGCGCAGACAGCTTACCGCCATGGTGAGGAGACCCACGATGTCGCCCTTCGCATACACGCTGCCGTGACTGGCTATGTGCTGGGCAAACTGGTTGATGTCGACGCTCTCATCGACTTGAGCCACGCCATAAGCCTTGGTTTCGACGATTTGAGCCTTGGGAGTTCCGGGACGGGTGCCGAGGATTGCAATACTGTAGTTAATCATAGTTTTAATGTGTTAAAGGTTTTGGATTAATGGTTGATGATTCTCGAAGCGCTTCTGCTACTATATACAGCCTACCCCCCCTTTTGTTAACCCCCAGGTCGAAAAAAATCACGGAAAACAGCAAACTTTTTTACCACACATTATATATATTCATACGCGCCCGTGCGCATAGGATAAAGGCGGAAGCGCCCCTCGTCAACGCAACTGCCTGCGTCGGATTTCGCAGCGTGCTGCGTCAGCCTTCGCAGCTGCCTGCATCGCCCTTCGCAGGCTGCTGCATCGGCCAACGCAGCACGCTGCATTCGGACCGCCCATTTGCTTGCTGATTATGAGCCAGTTACAAAAAAGCCCCTTCCCTGTCCGGGAAGAGGCAAAAAAATCCCCTCTCGTATGGAAGAGGGGAATGCGGGAATTCTTTTCTTAGAATGCCAACTCCTTACCTGCCTTGAACTTAACCACCTTCTTTGCAGGAATGGTGATAGCCTTCTTGGTAGCAGGATTAATGCCCTTGCGAGCGTCGCGCTTAGTAACAGAGAAAGTACCGAAGCCAACGAGAGCAACCTTGTCACCCTTCTTCATGGCAGCCTTGATAGCGTCCAGAGTAGAATCCAGAGCCTTCTTTGCATCAACCTTGCTCAAGCCAGCGCCCTCAGCGATCTTGGCTACTAATTCAGTCTTGTTCATAAGATAAATGTTAAGTGGTTTGTAAATAGGTTATTTGAAATACACTGATTTATTGCATTTTTGCATGACAAATTTAGCGAAACTTGACTTATCTGCAAAGAGATTTCTTAAAAAAATGCAAGAAACTGCGAAAAAAACAGATAAAATGCCACTTTTAGCCCATTCCTACGCCTATTTTTCGTACCTTTGCACGCAAAAACATAACCATAAGCATTAAAAAGATGTACAACACGCCTCCCATCACGAAAAACCTGCTCATCATCAATGTGCTGTGCTTCTTCGCATGCCTCGCATTTGCCTCGCACGGCATAGAACTCGAAGAAATATTCGGCCTGCACTTCTTCCTGGCCAGCCACTTCCGTCCATGGCAACTCTTCACCTACATGTTCATGCATGCAGGCTGGCAGCACCTCTTCTTCAACATGTTCGCCGTCTGGATGTTCGGACGAATCATGGAGCAGACGTTTGGGCAGAAACGATTCCTCTTCTACTACCTCACATGCGGACTCGGAGCCGGACTCACACAAGAACTCGTGCAGATGATGCAGTACTGGTACAACAACTACGGCAGCTTCGAGCAAGTAGCCTTCAACGACAGCATCATGCCAATGGCCGACTACCTCAACCGCTGGAACACCGTCGGAGCATCAGGAGCCGTCTATGGCATCCTGCTCGCCTTTGGCGTCACCTATCCCAACGAACGCATGTTCATATTCCCCATACCCGTCCCCTTCAGAGCAAAATACTTCGTCATCGGCTACGCCATCATAGAATTCATGTCAGCCATCTCACAGAAAGGCGACGGAATAGCACACATGGCACACCTGGGCGGCATGCTCTTCGGACTGATGCTGATACTCTACTGGCGCAACGGAGGAGGCAACAGCAGACAAAGTGGCTACAGAAACTACCGGCAAAACAAAAACAACTGGGACAACTTCCGCAACCGGTTTGCCGCACTCTTTAAAAAGAAAGAGCCACACATCGACATCACCTACGGCGGACGATACGGACAAGAAGCCGCCTACCGCCAACAAAAGAAAGAACAAGAGGAAGAACTCAACCGCATCCTCGACAAAGTAAAGAAAAACGGCTACGAAGGCCTCACTGCTGAAGAGAAACGACGACTCTTCGACATCACAAGGAAATAACCATATGAACCTCTTCAAGCGGCTTACCACTGGCCTCTTCCTCGGCGCAAACATCTGCACCATACTACTGCTGTGGCTCTGCGTAGCACTCACCTACATCTCGCCAGAACACCTGCCGCGCATCTCACTCCTGACACTCGCATTCCCCATCTTCCTCACCGTCAACATCCTCTTCATCCCATTCTGGCTCATCTTCAAAGCACGACTGGCATGGATTCCCATCGCAGGAATACTCATCGTAGCCAGCCACTGCCTCGACTACTGCCCTATCAACCTAAACACCAACCGCAGCAGCAATAATAACGACAGCACCATCACCATCATAACATTCAACGTCGGATGCAAACACACCGACAAAGAAAGCAGAGACAAACTGCTGCAGTACATCAACGAACAAAACCCTGACATCGTCTGCCTGCAAGAAGTCCCACCACATTTCCTCGAATACCATCAGAAATGGCTCGACTCCACAGCATACCACCACCTGCAAAGCTACACCAACTCCATCATCACAAAATTTCCAATCATCAGCGACACCATACACATCAGCTACCCAACCCGGTCCAATCACAGCATCGCGTGCTGGATAGACTGCTACGGAGACAGCCTGCTCATCATCAACAACCACCTCGAAAGCAACCACCTGGACCCCGATGAAAAGAACGAATACACCAACGCCATCACTGACCCCGAGAGCACAAAAATCAAAAAGAGCTCACGCATCCTCATAAACAAACTGAGCGAAGCCACCACCTACAGAGGCGCACAAGCCGATACACTACATGCCATCGTCCAGCAAAACACAAACCACGAAACAATCCTCTGCGGAGACCTCAACGAAACACCCATATCATACACATACCAACGCATCGCACGAAACCTCACTTCTGCCTATCGCGAAGCAGGAACAGGACCCGGCTTCACATTCTCCAGCAGAGCATTCCCCGTACGCATAGACCACCTCTTCCACTCCAAAGGATGGACATGCACATCATGCAGCATCGACCGCTCCATTTCCACCTCCGACCACTACCCTCTCATCGTACGACTAAGAAAAAACATACAATAATTCTCGTTTTTTGCATAAAAAATCCACCTTTTATGCTTTGTTTAAGGAAAAAAACGTATCTTTGCACGCTATTATAACACACAAAAGAAACTAATATAAACAAAACTAAATAATTATCAACAATGCAAAACAAAGGATTTGTAAAGGTTTTCGCAGTGCTGCTGACACTCGTGTGCCTCTTCTACCTTAGCTTCTCTGTCGTAACAAGCCACTATGAAAGCAAGGCCGAAGCACTCGCACAAACAGAAGGTCAAACTACTGCCGACCGCTACTTGGACTCTCTGCTCAACGAAAAGGTGTACTTCAACGTATGGACATTGAAGGAATGCCGCGAAATGGGCATTGGCCTGGGACTTGACCTCAAAGGAGGTATGAATGTAATTCTCGAAGTCAGTGTGCCCGATGTTATCAAAGCACTCGCCGACCACAAAGAAGAAACAGACGAAAACTTCCGCAAGGCCGTCGAACAGGCAACAAAAGAGGCTGCTGCCAGCCAAAGTGACTTTATCACCCTATTCGTAAAGGACTACAAGGCTCTCGAGCCAAACAAAGCTCTCGCCGAACTCTTCGCAACACAACAGCTGCGCGACAAGGTCACAACAAAGAGCACCGACAAGGAAGTCGAGAGCGTGCTTCGCGCTGAAGTTAAGAGCGCCATCGACAACTCTTACAACGTGCTCCGCACACGTATCGACCGCTTCGGTGTCGTACAGCCTAACATCCAGGCCCTCGAAGGTCAGGAAGGCCGCATCATGGTCGAAATGCCTGGCATCAAGGAACCCGAACGCGTACGTAAGTTGCTGCAAGGCAGCGCAAACCTCGAGTTCTGGGAGACATACAACACACAAGAGATTATACCCTTCCTCGTCAACCTTGACAGAAAACTTGCTGCCGCACTGAGCGGAATCAAGGACGAAGCTGATGCCGACACCACAGAGGCTGTCGCTCAGACCGAAGAACCTGTAGCCGAGGAGAAAGCTGACTCCGCAAAAACTACTGCCGACCTCGCTTCAGCAATTGCAGAAAACAGCGAAGCAGCTCCTGCCACCAAGGTCACCTCTGCCGACATCGAGAAGGCGCACAAGCAGAACCCCTTGCTGAGCCGCCTGCAGCTCGCACAAGGCGCTTATGGTTGCGTAGTTGGCTTTGCCAGCAAGCGCGATATGGCCGACATCGACGAACTGCTTGCTTCACCCGAAGCAAAAGAAGTCCTACCCTCTGACCTCCGCCTCAAGTGGGGCGTAAAGGGCATGGGCGAAGGCGCTGGAGCCAACATCTACGAGCTTTACGCCATCAAGGTGACAGAGCGCAACGGTCGTGCTCCACTCGAAGGAGATGTCGTAACCGATGCAAGCGACTCCTTTGACCAACAAGGCCGTCCCTGTGTAAGCATGAAGATGAATGTCGATGGCGCACGTCGCTGGGCAGCCCTCACAAAGGCCAACCTCAAGCGCAGCGTTGCCATCGTGCTCGATGATAACGTTTACAGCGCTCCTACCGTACAGAGCGAGATTACTGGCGGCAGTTCCGAAATTACCGGTAACTTCACAGCTGAAGATACACGCGACCTCGCAAACGTGCTGAAGTCTGGTAAGATGCCTGCCCCCGCAAAGATTGTCAGCGAGGAAATCGTTGGTCCCTCTCTCGGTGCAGAGTCCATCCGCCAGGGTATCTGGAGCTGCGTCATCGCTTTCGTCATCCTGATGTTCTACATGATCACGATGTATGGCTTCATCCCAGGAATGGTTGCCAACTGCGCCCTCGTCCTGAACCTCTTCTTCACCGTCGGCATCCTGACAAGCTTCCAAGCTGCCCTCACCATGAGTGGCATCGCCGGTATGGTACTGTCTTTGGGTATGGCCGTCGATGCAAATGTGCTCATCTACGAGCGTACAAAGGAAGAAATGAAGGCCGGCAAGAAGGTTCGCGAAGCACTTGCTGCCGGTTACAGCAACGCCTTCAGCGCCATCTTCGACTCTAACCTGACATCAGTCATCACGGCTATCATCCTCTATTACTTCGGTACAGGTCCTATCCGCGGCTTCGCAACGACCCTCCTGATTGGTATCTGCGTCAGCTTCTTTACTGCCGTGTTCCTGACACGCGTAATCTATACACAGGTCATGGACAAGGACAAGTGGCTCGGCCTCACATTCCGCACTGCCATTGGTGACAAGATATCCTTCCAGAACCCCACCTTTAAGTTCATGAGTGCATATAAGAAGAGCTTCGCTATCTTCGGCACGCTGGCAGTCATCAGCATTGCCTTCATGTTTACTCGTGGCTTCAGCAAGAGCATTGACTTCACTGGTGGTCGCAACTTCGTGGTAATGTTCGAGAACGAGGTACAGCCCGAGACTGTTCGCGGCCTGCTGGCAGAGGCCTTCCCCGAGAGCAACACCAGCGCCATCGCACTTGGCACAGAGGGCAAGACCATCCGCATCTCCACGAACTATCGCATTGAAGAGGACGGCATCGAGGTTGACAGCGAGATTGAAAGCAAGCTGTTCGAGACCTTGAAGGGCGGCAATCTGTTGGCAAACGACCTTACCCTCGAGAACTTCATCAACCGCGACGAACGTGCTGGCGGCTCTATTATCAGTAGCCAGAAAGTTGGCCCTTCCGTTGCATCCGACATCACGAAGGGTGCCATCTGGAGTGTCATCCTGGCCTTCATTGCCATCTTCGTTTACATCTTCATTCGCTTCCGCAACTTGTCGTTCTCTATCGGTGCCATCACTGCATTGTTTGTGGACATCATCCTCATTCTGGGCATGTATAGCATGTGCTGGGGCTGGATGCCATTCTCTCTTGAGATTGACCAGACATTCATTGGCGCTGTGCTGACTGCTATCGGTTATTCTATCAACGACAAGGTAGTAGTCTTCGACCGCATCCGCGAGTTTCTCCATCTGCACCCGAAGCGTGACAAGCAGGAACTCTTCAATACTTCTTTGAACAGCACCCTGAACCGTACCATCAACACCTCTGTATCTACATTCATTGTTCTTGCAGTTATCTTCTGCCTTGGTGGTGCCAGCATCCGCAGCTTCGCCTTTGCAATGATTCTCGGTGTCGTATTCGGTACGCTGTCTTCTATCTTTGTTGCTGCTCCCACAGCTTATCTCACTAGGGGCAAGAACATCGTGGAAGAGACAGAACAGAAGTAATTTTTTACTTACTTCCCTTTATACAAACAGAGCTGCAACGCTGCTTAGAGCAAAAACAGTGTTGCAGCTCTTTAAACTTCACTTCGGAGCAAAATAATATCACGATTTAGGAAAGTTGAACAATAAGATATAGTACAATGAACAACAAATATTACTTTCTTACAATAGCCTTGTTGGCAGCAACATTTTTCTCTGCATCTGTGAATGCACAGGGTATCAGGCTGAAGGGTATTGGCCATAGTAACCGATACGACGATGGCGAACAGATGCCATCAACCTATGTTGGATATAACTACGAGTTGGGCAAGTCCATCTTCATTGTAGATAATGGCATTTATGGCATGAACTATAACGGGACAACGATTGCTACGCCTGAGAAAGATCCTGCCGTAGTTGTTTCGGAAGTGAGAAACGATGCCAGCAAGCAGGCTTGGGCCACCGACTTCAACATGATGTACGGCAACTCGGGTGCTGTGTATGTTAATGGGCAGCTGGTGACGGTGTTCTCGCGCGACGAGTCATCTACTGTTGACGAGGAACTGTTCCGCGTCTGCAAGTGGGACGCCAAGACTGGCGAACTCCTTTCCACGGAGATACGTCCCAAGTCAGACCGTTTGGAGTCGGCTGGCATGTCGTTCAATCCTGTGGACGATAAGGTGTATGGTCTTTTCTATATGACTGGTCAGGATTTGCCCGACTACATCACTTCCGACCCCGACTACTTTGAGGAACAGGACGACGACATGACCGACGGTGATGCCGGCTACTGCCTTTGCTCCATTGACTTATATACGATGAAGGTGACGCCCATCACTCCGGGGCTTTACTACGATAACTTCATCACCTTCGCCATCAACCGCGACGGTCGTGCTTTTGCACTCACCAGTGGTGGCAGTTCTGCTCCCACAGGCGACGACGGCAAGCAGCGCGACATGGACAACAATCTTACAGGCGCTCAGTTATATGAGTTCGACTTGAAGACTGGCCTGAAGGTGCAGACTCCCATCTACATGATTGACGAGGATTCGGGCGAGGAGTATGTGGAGTATGAATCACCTTACAGTGCTACGGGCTATAGCTCACAGTACCGCCGCCAAGCTGCTTGTTTTGCCAAGAGCAATCCCAACAAGATGTATTGGATTGGCTTCTACAACAGTGGTAAGGGCTACAATAACTATGGTTCTTGGGGAGCGCTTCCCGACAAAGATTGGCGCACCAATGGCAAATACGATACGGCTCTCTACGAAGTGGATGTCACGACTGGCGAAGCAACCCGCATCTCTAAGGTTCCTAACCGCTGGTGCTTCTCTGCCCTGTGGGTTGACGGTGACGACTGCAGCGACGACACGGGCTACGACATCACGACGGGCATCACGGCAGCTCCTGCTGCTACAGCAACGAGTGATGCCATGTACGACTTGAGCGGCCGCCAAGTTACGAAGGGTCAGGTGCCCGGCGGCATCTACATCTCGGCCAAAGACGGCAAGATGCAAAAGGTGCTCCAGAAGTAGCCCGCGCTTTCAAGAAGACTGACAATGAAGAGACTATTATTATCCTTAGTATTATTACTGTGCGCCCACGCGTATGGGCAGTCTGTCTTTGTTGGCTATGTCAGCGATGACGACCAGCTGAAGAGCATCCCCTACGATGGCTACACCAGCGTTTGCTCGCTTGTGGACGGCGACATCGCCAAGAAGTATGCGGGCAACCAGGTGGTTGGTCTGCGCATTGCCTTTGGCAGCACGGCAGTCTCCGATGTGCGGGCGTATCTGTCGCCAGACCCGAGCACAACGAACAGCGACGTGGCATCGGCATCTGTCGCACAGGTGGAAGACGGCTGGAACAATGTGATGTTCAGCACACCTTACACGCTCGTCGGCACGGAGGAGGAGCTCTATGTGGGCTACGACCTCAAGTGTTCCTCTACGGAAGCCCGCCCTGTGCTGCTCGGCAGTTCGACGCACAGTTACGGTTTGCTGGTGAAGGAATCGGACGGACGCTGGTATGACTATTCCGAGACAGGCGACCTGGCGGTACAGCTCATCATCTCCGGCGACAAACTGCCCGACTATGATGTTGCCATCACAGACCTATATACTGACAGCCGCTACTATAAGGCTGATGCCGAAAAGATGTATTTCGGTGCCACACTTCAGAACAATGGCACGAAGCCTGTCCCAGGCTTGACGCTCAGCCTGATGTTCGACGGTAACCCCCAGCTCGGTGGCGAGCTTCAGGTGACAGAAGAGCTGACCGGCACCAGCGAACTGAGCTACGAGCTTCCGCTCTCCTCGTTCAACCTCGCTCCCGGCATCCACACTATGACGCTCAGCATAAAGGAACTCTCCGACGGGCTGGTTGTCAGTCCCGGCACTACTGCCGACGACAGCCGTTCCTATACATTATATATATATAGTGAAGCCATGGAGCGTCGCTATTCCGTGTTCGAACTCTTTGCAAGTGCCGACCAGGAATACTATCAGAGCCGCCTCATCGAACCTGTTGAAGAGTTCCTGAACCAAGACTATTCCGTACTGCCCGTGTTTATTCACGGCTCGTTCGGAGAGGGCATCACAGACAATCTTGCCATCAGCACGGCGACGAAGCTTGCCACGGCCGCCGGACTCAAGACGGTTCCGTCGTTCGGCTTCAACCGCAGCGTTCAGCCAGGCATGAAAACCTACCTGTATGGCTACACCAACCAGCCCACAGCCGCCGACTTCGCCCAGCTGAAGGCATATCTCAACCACACAACGCCGGCCTTCGCTACCATCAGCCTTGGCGGAACATACGACAGCGGAAGCCGTCTGCTCACCCTCGATATACAAGGCACACGCGGCACCGACTTCCAGAACTTCTTCGGCGACGGAGCACTCACCATCTACCTCACCGAGGACAATGTCAACGGCCAGAACCATGTGTTGCGCAGAATCATGACGGCTCCGCTCGGCAACGCCATCACCTGGAACGGCGACAACGGCCTCAGCTTCCAGCTGACACGACGACTGACGCTCGACAGAGAATGGAACGCCGACAACATGCACGCCATCGCATTCATACACAAGGTCACCACCGAGAACGGCGATAGAGACAAGATGGAAATTACCAATGCCGACGTCTTCAACCTGAATGGCAAACAAGACGCCATAACCGACATACGTCCGGCAGAGCCATCCAGCACCCAAACCTACGACCTCAGCGGCCGGAGCGTAAACGCAAAGAACCTACAGCCCGGCATCTACATACAGAACGGACGCAAAGTAGCAGTCAAATAACCAAAACCATCCGCAAACACCCATCAACAGGGCAAACCACGAAAGAAGGCCAAAAGCTCAGGAAACACAACGTGCTGCGTCGCGAAACGCATAGTGCTGCGAAGCCCTTCGCAGCTGCCTGCATCGGCCGATGCAGCGTGCTGCAAAAGCCATCGCTCCTGCCTGCGTTTTCAGACCCGAAAATCGGCACAACAGACACACACATTTCGACTATAATTATCAATCACATTCAATAAACAACACTTTTAATACATGAGAAAGATTACACTACTATTCGCCGTGTTGCTCTCTTTCGCAGGGGCAACAATGGCACAGAAGTCTTTGCCATATAGCTATGGCTTTGAGGACTACAACCTCGACCAAGACGGCTGGACAACGTACTTCGGCACCAGTTTGTCAAAGAACAACAACGAGTGTAAGATTGTAGGAGATGCAAAGAAAACAGGAAGCTATGGTTTCCGCTTCTCCTCATTCAACACAGCTGGAGCAAATGCACAATATCTCATTTCCCCGGAACTG
>Ga0310694_10006088_pt1 | contig 11449 bp, 7 predicted proteins | sample 174DNAGHGhighgp2_FD_203884 | JGI IMG/M metagenome (GOLD analysis project Ga0310694, IMG submission 203884) | Sheep rumen microbial communities from Palmerston North, Manawatu-Wanganui, New Zealand - 1742 DNA GHGhigh gp2 (v2) (version 2) | ecosystem: Host-associated > Mammals > Digestive system >... | reverse complement strand
AGTACCGCAAGGAGGAACAGAAGAACGGACATCTCTCGATCATCTGCCGCGACATCGCACAGGCTGCCGAATACGTGCGTATCTCCGACCGTCAGTTCAAGCTCCTTCGCAAGAACCTTCCTGGTCCCTTCACGTTCATCCTGGAGGCAGGCTCGAAGTTGCCCAAGGTGTTCCGCAGTCGCAACACCGTAGGTATCCGCATCCCCGACCAGTCCATCCTGCACGCCTTGCTCGAAGAACTCGATCGTCCGCTGCTCACCACCTCGCTCAAGGTACAGATGGAGGATGGCGACGAGGACAACGAGATCAGTTATATGACCGACCCGTTCCTCATCGAAGAGGCTTTCCAGAACCAGGCCGATGTGCTCATCGACGGCGGTTATGGCGAGGAGCAGCCCTCCACCGTGGTGAGTCTGCTCGAAGGCGAGCCTGAGGTGCTGCGTCAGGGCGTGGGCCAACTTGAAGAATAATGGTTTATCCGCAGAACATAGAAGACAAACTCGGGTTCGGCAAGATCCGTGATATGGTCCGGGGGGCAACGCTTTGCCCCCTGGGGGCTCGTCGTGTCGATGACATGCAATTCCTTACCGACAGGCGCGCCTTACAGCACGAACTATCCCTGCTCGACGAGATGAAGCGTCTTATTGAGCAGGCTGCCCAGCCTCTGCCTACCGACTGCTTCTTCGACCTCACACCTGCCCTCAAGCGTGTCCGTGTGGCGGGCACATTCATGGAGACCGACGAACTATATGACCTGATGCGCAGCCTGCGCACCATCGAAGCCCTCGTGCGTTACCTCAATCCCAGGCCGGGCGAAGAGGTGCGTACCGCCGATGCTTCACAAGGTGGAGTAGCCGCACAGGATTTCGTCGCGCGTTTCCCGCTCCTTCACAGCATGGCACAGGGCGTGGTCACCTTCCCCGACATTGTCCGCAAGATCGACCAGACCTTGACGCCCACCGGGGAGATACGCGACAATGCCAGTCCCCAACTGGCCGAGATTCGCCGCGAGATGCAGCGCAACCTCTCATCCATAGGCCGTCTCCTCAATGGTATCCTGCGTAATGCCCAGGCCGAGGGATATGTCGATAAGGACACCACACCTACTATGCGCGACGGTCGTCTGGTCATCCCCATCCCGCCTTCGTCCAAGCGCCGTCTGCGTGGCATCGTTCACGACGAATCGGCCACTGGAAAGACGCTCTATGTCGAACCTGCCGAAGTGGTGGAGGCCAACAACCGCATCCGTGAACTCGAAGGCGAGGAACGGCAGGAGATCATCCGCATCCTCTCGTCGATTGCCAACCTCATTCGTCCCGACATCGACAATCTGCTCGAGAGCTATGACTTCCTGGGCGAAATAGACTTTCTGCGCGCCAAGGTGCGTTTTGCCCACGAGATTGACGGCATCGTGCCTCGACTCTCCGAACAGAACATCACCGACTGGGTGCAGGCGCGTCATCCGCTGCTCTACCTCCGTTACAAGCAGTTGGACCGCACGGTGGTGCCCCTTGACATTCTGCTCGACCACAAGAAGCAGCGCATCGTACTCATTTCTGGCCCGAACGCTGGCGGCAAGTCGGTGTGCCTTGAGACACTCGGCCTTGTTCAGTATATGCTCCAGCATGGCCTGCCCGTGCCTATGAAGGACAACTCCGAGGTGGCTGTCTTCGACCATATCTTCATCGACATTGGCGACGAGCAAAGCATTGACAACGACCTCTCGACCTATTCGAGCCACCTGCAGAACATGAAGTTCATGCTGCGCAACGCACATGGTTATCGTCGTGCACACGGAGAGTTCACGGGCTCGGGCGGCACCCTTGTACTCGTCGATGAGTTTGGTTCAGGCACCGAGCCGCAGATAGGTGGTGCCATTGCCCAGGCCATCCTTTCGAAACTCAACGAACAGCAGGTGAACGGTGTCATCACCACCCACTTCACCAACCTGAAACTCTTTGCCGACGAGACGCCCGGCATCGTCAATGGTGCCATGCTCTACGACCGTGGCGAGATGCGGCCGTTGTTCCGCCTCGAAGTGGGAAGACCAGGTTCCTCGTTTGCCCTCGAGATCGCTCACAAGATCGGACTGCCCCGCGATGTGATTGACAATGCGAAGGAGATTGTGGGTTCCGACTATGTCAATATGGACAAATACCTTCAGGACATCAGCCGCGACAAGCGATATTGGGAGCAGAAGCGTCAGAAGGTGCACCAGCAGGAGAAGGAACTCGAACAGAAGTCGCAGGAGTACGACGAGAAGACACGCGAACTGAAGACCAAGCGTCAGGAAGTGATGCAGCAGGCTCGCGACGAGGCCAACCAACTCATGCAGCAGGCCAATGCACGCATCGAGAAGACCATCCGCGACATCAAGCAGGCACAGGCCGAGAAGGAGGCGACGCGCAAGATACGCGAAGAGCACGAGCGCTTCAAGCAGAAGCGTCTTCAGGAACCCAAACCCGTGGTACCTCCCTCAGTCGTCGAACAATCGGGCGATCCGAACGCTGTCGCCGTGTCGGCTTCCGATGCGCTCCAGCCGGGCGATTATGTTCGCCTCAAGGGACAGCAGACGGTAGGAGAGGTGCTTTCGGTCAATGGTCGTCAGGTGCAGGTGGCTTTTGGCATGATCAAGTCGATGGTCGATTTCGCACGACTCGAAAAGGTCAGCCGCAATCAGCTGAAGAAGGAGCAGACCTACACCAATGGTATGGGAGCATTGCTTAAGGATTCCGAGACGCCTGTCGAAGTGATGTCGAGCCGACGTTCTTCGTTCAAGCAGCAACTCGACGTGCGTGGGATGCGTGCCGATGAGGCACTTCAGGCTGTGATGTATTATATGGACGATGCCATCCTCCTCTCGGTTAGCCAGGTGCGCATCCTCCACGGCACTGGCACAGGCGCCCTTCGTCAGGCCATCCGTCAGTACCTCAGCACCCTTCCCGGCATCAAGGACTTCCACGACGAACATGTCCAGTTCGGTGGCTCCGGCATCACTGTCGTCGAATTAGACAATTAACCATTTTGTTCCAAACAATAATTGTTAATTGTTAATTATTAATTGTTAATTGAACTTTATGATCACTCGCCAAAGCATCATTGCATTATATAATAAGCAGCGCCTTGCTTTCGACGAATTACGAAAGCAGCAGGAACAGGAGATGGACGATCTCCTTCGTCAATATGCCATCGACAATGGATGTCCCCAAGTGGGCGACGTCATGAAGGTCCATGGCATCAATCGTTGGGTGAAGGTCAAGCGCTTCTCACCTACTTTCGTAAGAGGTGGTGTCGAGTTGAGTTATTACTGCACCAATTGCCACAGCGATGGTACTCCCAACAGCAGCGATTCCCGCGAGCGTCGCTACACTTATCTCGAAGGAGTTCCCGAGTTGTTCGAAGGCCTTTATTAAAGAAATCGATGTATGTCCCCCAGCGAATGTTGGAGGACATCATTTTATAGTGCCATATCCTTCAACGAACGTTAGGGGACAACCTTCCATCGAATCATGTCCCTCTGCGAACGTTGAGGGACATGCCACTATCGAATCATGTCCTTCTGCGAACGTTGGGGGACATCCTACTATCGAATCATGTCCCTCTGCGAACGTTGAGGGACATCCTACCATCAAATCATGTCCTTCTACGAACGTTGGCGGACATACTGCTATCGGATCATGTCCTTCTGCGAACGTTGGCGGACATGCCACTGTCGAATCATGTCCCTCTGCGAACGTTGGCGGACATCCTACTATCGAATCATGTCCCTCTACGAACGTTGGGGGACATCCTACTATCGAATCATGTCCTTCTGCGAACGTTGGGGGACATCCTACTATCGAATCATGTCCCTCTACGAACGTTGACGTACCATTTCCTGCGGGATATTGTACGTCTGCGAACATTGGCACACAATTTCCTGCAGAATATTGTACGCCTACGAACGTAGGCGGACATGCCACGATTGGAAATGAGGAATTACATTTTCGGATTCTTCGTCTTTTATGTCATCAAGCACTCTGTCGAGCGTCACGATGCTTTATGCTGCAGAAGCAAGCACTCCGACGGCCGACAGAATGCTTTCTACAATAGCGGAAGTACTCTGTCGCCCGTCAGAGTACTCAATCCAGCAGAAGCAAGCATTCTGTCGCCCGTCATGATGCTCTATCCAGTCGAGGCATAACCAATCCTGGCCAAGAAAGGTCATTCTCCGAACGGAGCAAGCACTCTGATGCGCGTCACGATGCTCTATTCTGTAGAAGTAAGTACTCTGTAGGCCGTCGTGATGCTTTCTCCAATTGCGGAAATACTCTGTCGGTCGACAAAGTACTCTATTTTGCAGAAGCAAGTACTCTGTCGGTCGACATAATGCTCAATCCAACTGCGGAAGTACTCTGACGGCCGACAGAATGCTTGATTACATTTCACAAGGTCATCCTTCTCGCAAACCTGTTTTTTTTCGTAAATTATACGTTAGGTTAGGTATGTTAGCCTAACTTTTAAACTTTTTACAAAAAAATAAAAAATACGAATAATGAATTTTTATTTTTTTTAAAATATTATAGTAGGTTAGCCTAACCTACCTAACCTAATCTATTATTTTCGCCTAAATAATGCCGAAAACGCACTATTTTATTCGTTTTCTCGTTAATAAGTCACCCATTTTCGAAACTCCAAATAATCCATTCCTCTATTTATTTGAAAAAAACAGCCTATAATTTTTGCAAACTCCATACTATATGAACTGAGTCATATAGATGGGAAGCAGAAGAGTTTCCTTGTCCTTTTTCAAATCTTTTGTATAGATCAGATAACGCCTTTCGATGATGTGAGAAAACTTTTCGCAGAATGCATCAAGGGACTTGTGGGTATTGTAACCAGAAGATTTTACCTCAATAGGATGAAGTTTGGCTCCGCGCGAAAGAAGGAAGTCAATCTCATAGTTGTGGGTTGCATCCTTTGGCCATGTGTAATAGAACAATTTATTCCCAGATGTTGCAAGCATCTGAGCCACCATATTTTCATAGACGTAACCAAGATTAGTATTTAATTTGTCACTTAATAGTTTTTGATATATGACATTTTCAGTGTGGTCTTTATCCCAAAAGGCAAGAGTCACAAACAATCCGGTATCGGCACAGAAGAGTTTGAATTTTGAAATGTCTTTTGTCAACGACATGCCTACATTCGGGTCGTTTGAATGATATGCAAAGAGAGTTGTCTTGCTGTCTTCAAGATTTCTCATAAATTCAAACATCTTCTCATCGTCAACATTTCCAAGCACGGAATATGGCTTATAACGGTTATTCGTTTGACTCAACTGGGAGGGTATTTCCATGAAGAGTGTCTCCAAACGCCCCGTTGGATCAAGTTTTTGGAAATCGTCCTGATAAATCTTGATAATACCACGCTTTGCAAGATCGACCATACTCAAATTATTCGTTTCAAGATATGCGTTCACAGCCTGCGGCATTCCGCCTACCAGCATATATAGCCTAAAGTCACGCATCTTTTCGCGGTGTGCTTTATCAAGTGGAAGCCTGTTCTCAAAGAACGTATGGAGCAGAGGAACTGTAGCTTCATCCCCTAATGCCCAACGGAACTCCTCGTAATCCATTGGGTAGAGCGTGACGCGCTCCTCCTCACTGGGGAGAGTGATATTCTTCGTGTTCTTCTTGATGCTGATGAGAGAACCTGTCTCAATATAATCGTAGCGACCATCATTGACCAGATACTTGATGGCCTGACGAGCAAGGGGGCAATTTTGCACCTCGTCAAAAATGATGACGGACTTGCGTTTTTTCAAGACGACATTATACAATGCTTGCAGCTGCAGAAAGATATAATCTTTGTTCATAAGATTGCCGAACAAAGATTTCACATCGTCGGATGCCTCATTAAAGTCTATGAGAATGTACGACTCATATTCGTTCTTTGCGAAATGTTCAACTAGTGTTGATTTGCCAACACGTCGAGCACCTTCAACAAGGATAGCAGTCTTGCCATTCTGTACTCGCTTCCATTCGAGGAGACGGTCATACAATTTCCGCTTAAAAATACGTCCCATGATGAGCAGATATATTGGTATTCGTGCGCAAAAATAGGCATTATTTTTGACTTACGCAAATTTTTTTATAGGAAACCTACGAAAATACGGAAATTTTTTAGTGCAAAACCTACGAAAATACGGAAATCTTTCAATTTTTTGCATATAAGGACTTCAACACCCATGATGTTAGTATCGGCAGAATTTCAGCAAATCAGTTTGTTTATTCTTTTCATACGTTTCCATATTGATAAATCAAATCAACCTCATAAGGACACCACTTCTGCAGCATGTCCTCGCAGTACATGATGATTGCCTTGGTTCCTATCGGAAAGCGGTCGTTGGTAAGGTCGCTCGAGATGCCTGGATGATTCTCGATATATCTTGCAACCACCTGCTTGTAGTATTCAAAAAAGGGAGGTGCGTTCTGCGAGTGACGAATAAACAACTCCTCGATATACTGCGAAGACACATATTTATATCGAAATTAGCAAAATGTTCGCTACAAAATTAAATAATTATGATTATTTTTGGAGATGCCATCTATAATCTTTATCTTTGCATAGGCAATAACAACGTATCTCTAAAACGTGACGCGCGACACCTAGTTGTGACTTGCTTGAGAATTAGTATCTTTGCATAGGCAATAACAACCCATTATCGGCATCCTCTGTCATCGTGTTAAGTTGTGACTTGCTTGAGAATTAGTATCTTTGCATAGGCAATAACAACCTCCTGCAAACTTACGACGGAAATAGTCGGGTTGTGACTTGCTTGAGAATTAGTATCTTTGCATAGGCAATAACAACCGAGGATGGCACCTGGCACATCGGTGGAGAGTTGTGACTTGCTTGAGAATTAGTATCTTTGCATAGGCAATAACAACGAAACTCCCGATGCTCTCGACCAACTTCTCTGTTGTGACTTGCTTGAGAATTAGTATCTTTGCATAGGCAATAACAACGCTCCTCAGAGCAGGGCTACGCGCGCTAAAGTTGTGACTTGCTTGAGAATTAGTATCTTTGCATAGGCAATAACAACGCTATGGCGTGCCACTCGCCGCCCCGCCCTGTTGTGACTTGCTTGAGAATTAGTATCTTTGCATAGGCAATAACAACCCCCCCATTGATGAGCGCAAAAGCGATAGTTGTGACTTGCTTGAGAATTAGTATCTTTGCATAGGCAATAACAACCACAGCCTCCTCCATGTGTGAGGTGTAGATGTTGTGACTTGCTTGAGAATTAGTATCTTTGCATAGGCAATAACAACGATGGCTCCGAAGCCCGTGTCAAGGCCAAGTTGTGACTTGCTTGAGAATTAGTATCTTTGCATAGGCAATAACAACCGGACAACGCGAAAGGGTGCAAATATGCGGTTGTGACTTGCTTGAGAATTAGTATCTTTGCATAGGCAATAACAACGCAGGGTGACGAGCAAGGAATGCCAGCGCAGTTGTGACTTGCTTGAGAATTAGTATCTTTGCATAGGCAATAACAACGGCTGCCCCATGTTATTACTCAAAGTACCCGTTGTGACTTGCTTGAGAATTAGTATCTTTGCATAGGCAATAACAACCAACGCCGCGAAGATACGCGGGGCAACGTCGTTGTGACTTGCTTGAGAATTAGTATCTTTGCATAGGCAATAACAACGCTTTCTTGTATGTTAGCGAGGTGAACAAGTTGTGACTTGCTTGAGAATTAGTATCTTTGCATAGGCAATAACAACCTTCGACAGCGTCAGGTTGCCATACTTGTCGTTGTGACTTGCTTGAGAATTAGTATCTTTGCATAGGCAATAACAACCTTATTGACCATTTTGGCCGCGACGAGGTGGTTGTGACTTGCTTGAGAATTAGTATCTTTGCATAGGCAATAACAACTCAACAGAATACTTGAGAATACTAAGTGCGTTGTGACTTGCTTGAGAATTAGTATCTTTGCATAGGCAATAACAACGGAAGAGCATATAAAAATGAAATAGTTAAAGTTGTGACTTGCTTGAGAATTAGTATCTTTGCATAGGCAATAACAACTCCGCGATAAAGCTCTAAATCGGGGTCGTAGTTGTGACTTGCTTGAGAATTAGTATCTTTGCATAGGCAATAACAACATTGTACTTTTTGAATACCTCCCAACGGCCGTTGTGACTTGCTTGAGAATTAGTATCTTTGCATAGGCAATAACAACACAACGCCATGCGCGAGTCGCACAAGTACAAGTTGTGACTTGCTTGAGAATTAGTATCTTTGCATAGGCAATAACAACTGGCTGATGAACATCAAGCGGATCGAGAATGTTGTGACTTGCTTGAGAATTAGTATCTTTGCATAGGCAATAACAACGTCAAAGATAGGCATACCTGTCGAATCCCTGTTGTGACTTGCTTGAGAATTAGTATCTTTGCATAGGCAATAACAACAGCCGAGAAGTATAACGATTGGTTACATGGTTGTGACTTGCTTGAGAATTAGTATCTTTGCATAGGCAATAACAACCGCGGTGCCATACGGCGTGCAGACGCTTAGTTGTGACTTGCTTGAGAATTAGTATCTTTGCATAGGCAATAACAACATACTTGTGGCTGCATTCCTTGTACGTAGTGTTGTGACTTGCTTGAGAATTAGTATCTTTGCATAGGCAATAACAACTGGTGGGTGTGTCTTCGTGGGCGAACTACAGTTGTGACTTGCTTGAGAATTAGTATCTTTGCATAGGCAATAACAACATGCTTGTGGTTGCATTCCTTGTACGTAATGTTGTGACTTGCTTGAGAATTAGTATCTTTGCATAGGCAATAACAACTCATTCTGTGTAATTCGTTATAGCATAAATGGTTACAAGGATTATTAGAAAATAAAAAATTGCCTAACGAAACAAGTCGAAACTGAAATGAGATTCGGTTTCGACTTTTCTATAATAATGGTTTATTTTGTCAAGTTAAGTTGACAGTGACAGTTAAATATTCTAAAAAAGTTCTAATTGCAAACTGATGGGTTTAGGCTTTGAAATCTTTGCTCCATAGAAGATTTCAATAGCTGCAAATTGCTTGTCAGTTACACACATTATTCCAACCTGCCCCAATTCTGGCAGCATGCTCTTGATTCGCTTCTTGTGCATCTCGGCATTTTCCATGCTGGGACAGTTACGCACATAGATGGAGAATTGAAACATTGTGAAACCATCATTGAGAAGTCCCTTACGAAACTCCGTATATGCTCGCCGATTCTTTCGAGTATCGGTGGGCAGATCAAAAAAAACGAGCAACCACATAATACGATATTCACTAAAACGAGTATTCATATTGCAACTATATTTCTGGGTAATCAATCTTGCGTATTTCGCCTGTAAAGCATTTGGCCAAAGATGCCGTAGTTAGGGTAGTTGCAACCATTAAAGGGCTGCGTTTCCGATTGATCACGACATCGAGTGTCGGAATAGTCAGTAGTTTAGCTTTAATTACCTTCGTTAGTTCTTCTACTCCTGGAAACTCTTTCATCAGGTTAAGAACCAACTGGTCAACAAAGGGACGATAGGGTTCCATGATGTCATCAGCTAGGCAATAGGCATTATATCGATTCTGATGATGAATGCCCAAGGTAGGAAGAAGGCCGCTTCCAACCAAGGATCGTGCTACGATTGCTCGTAGGATTGCGTATCCATAATTGAGCATGTTGTTGGGATAATCCCCTTCCCGATCTCTTGTGAATTCGTGAATAGAGGAGAAAATATTTTTCCAATAATAGGCAGCGGCACGGGCTTCCAGATTCATAGGGTCCCCGCTTCGAACATCTTTGCTCCATGCTTCCATACATCCACACTCGACCTCCGTGTTCATCTTCAAGACTTTTCCCTGATTAGCAATTTTCATGCTTATTGTCTGTTGCCAGAGTTGCTTGCGAAGAGGTTGTGAGGCATCCAATTGGGCACGAAAACGTTCATTCTGTATAGAATTGCCAGAAAGAGGAAGGAGCAAACCTGTTGGCATGCATCTGTTGTCGCAAGTTACTACGGCAGTATTGTTATCAACTAATGCGGATATCAAGCCCGAAGTGATTGTGATTTGGCGATTCTCTAACACCATCATACCAATATCTTCTATCGGTATTGTACGAACAACTTCCTCCTGGGATGCGTCTTTACTCTCATGATTGTTTGTCTTGAGTCTTACCACCAACTGTGCATGCTCCATGCTCAAATAGGCAGGATTAGAAAAAAACAATGTTCTTTTAATCATAGTATAACATTTTTAAAATAATAAGAGCCGAAGTAACCCTCGGCTCTTAAATGGTAGGTTTATCGGATTATCTTTGTAATTTGTCCCAATCTGTTGACTTCAAGCTTCCAGCAAACGGATTTGATGGAAGGTTGACCTTGCTCTTTTTCAATTATTCCAGAGTCATTAGTGATGCTTATTTCGTTAATTACTGGATTGTTGCTACCAAAGCTAAAGTTGGCATTTACGTCAAGTAATAAAGATGAAATACGATGCGGGATAAAGCAAGCTCTATTGGACCATCCTTTAACATATTTGTAAATTCTATTACTATCTAGCTCATTAATGCCAATATTGTACGATTGCCTTTCGTCTTCAGTTGGTACATAAACCAAATCAAGTGGTGATAGGCTAAACAAAAGCGGAATACCATCTTTGTTACCTGGAACAGGAGCCAAACCTTGTTTAAGCCTTTCAATAACTATATTCAACGGGATAGTTTCAAATATTCTATTCCCATTTTCAGATTCATAGACTGCGAAATATAGATTTGTGCCGCCTTCGGTTTTTGCATATTTTTTAGCTTTATTACCTTGTTCTCCAATTCTGAACATTTCTCCTTGAGTTTTATAAAGACGAACATTCATAATCGGCTGATGGTTTTTCCCATGATTGAAATCTGCAATATGCTCGTTCAATTCGATAATGCCCTCGGCAGAAAAAGCGACTTTAGGATCACCGCCTTTATAAGTTAGGTAATTAAGGAGAATCTTCTGGATACCAGTGTCAGTGATTGAAAGAATCTTTTTCGTACCAAAAGAATCATCCAACTTTTTTCGAGTAGCCACCAAGGGGTCTTGTGAATCAGAGTAATAGAAAATCTCAATCTGTTTTCCAATTCCTTCCTGGGCAAGTTTTCCCATAATACTCTTTTTATCCAGACCTTGACTAATCAATTCAGTAATGCGTTTGCGTAACGAAGCATCGACGATGTTCTTGACATCCTCCAATGCTGCTTTTATATTAACAAACTTTTTCAGTCGTAAATTGACATGACCATAAATTGTTTCTTCATGGAGCGGCTTGCGCACAACAAACTGCTTGCCGCCCTTCTGGGCTACCTGCCGCTTGCGCCCTTCTGCATCGTAGTGCTCATAGTAGTTGGAAGCACGTGAGAGGACGCGCAC
>Ga0310694_10006087_pt1 | contig 11451 bp, 9 predicted proteins | sample 174DNAGHGhighgp2_FD_203884 | JGI IMG/M metagenome (GOLD analysis project Ga0310694, IMG submission 203884) | Sheep rumen microbial communities from Palmerston North, Manawatu-Wanganui, New Zealand - 1742 DNA GHGhigh gp2 (v2) (version 2) | ecosystem: Host-associated > Mammals > Digestive system >... | reverse complement strand
GGAGATGACGAAGGCCCAGAAGACGCAGCTGACGATGGCCCAGAGCACGTAGCGGTGGAGGTTTTTCAGGATGCCTTTCATGCTTCTCCCTCCTCCCTAAAGGCCACGATGCAGTCGTAGACCGTCTCCACCCTGCCCGTGAATGCGTCCGGCAGCCGGTCCGCCTTCTGGGCGCTGACGGTAAGCATGGTCTCGTGGAACTCCTCCCGGAGGCGGACCTTGCGGATGGCTACGCCCTTCTTCACCCGGTAGGCCCCCGGCAGCTTTTCGAACCGGCCCTCGTAGGTCTCCCGGGGGCCTGTGAGCATGAGCTGGGCGTGGCGGGCCTGGGCCCGGGCGTCATCCAGGCGGCTGTGGGACAGAAAGATCACGATCCAGCCCCCCAGGATGGAGGTCCCCACGGTGAGGGGCAGCGTCACGTCCTGGTTTTTGCGGGTGGTGAAGCAGCAGAAGAGGACGCAGAGGACCAGGCCTGCGGCGGCCACGATCCCCATGGCCCGGCGAGTCCGCTTTTCAGCGGCCTGGGCCCGAATCATTTCTTCCGATTCATATAAAGCATGCAGTTCCATACCTGTAGTTATAGCATAGATCGGAGCCGATGAAAAGGCTGTATCTTGACAAAACCGGCTGGTATAGGTATACCATTATATATAAACTGCCATTCTGGAGGGGAATAGCCATGGCCAAACGTGTATTTGCCCTGCTGCTTTCTGCGCTGCTGCTCCTGTCCTGCTTTGCGTGCAAGAAGAAGGCCGCCGAGACGCCTGCCCCGGCGGAGACCGCCGCGCCTACCGAAGCGCCTTTGGAGGAGTGCGTGATCGACGATCCGCTGCTGAAGACCGACTACGCCGTGACGGACAACGCCCGGGTGTTCTACGAGATCTTCGTGGGCTCCTTCGCCGACTCCAACGGGGACGGTATCGGGGACCTTCGGGGCATCATCGACCGGTTCGACTACCTGAACGACGGGGACCCCAACTCCGGCAAGTCCCTGGGCATCGAGGGCATCTGGCTCTCCCCCATCTTCAAGTCCCCTTCCTATCATAAATATGACGTAGCGGACTACTATGAGATCGATCCGGACTTCGGCACCCAGGCGGACCTGGACGAACTCATCGCCCTCTGCCACCAGCGGGGCGTGAAGCTGATATTGGACATGGTCATCAACCACACCGCCCGGCAGAACGCCTGGTTCGGCGCCTTTACCAAGGCCCACCGGCAGGATATCAAGGACGATCCCTATTACGATTTCTATACCTATTATACCCAGGGCGAGAAAGCGCCCGCGGGCCGGGCCTTCTCTGCCCTGTCGGGCACCAACATCTACTATGAGTGCAACTTCGACGGGGGCATGCCGGAGCTGAACTTCGACAACCCCGCCGTCCGGGAGGAGATTATGAAGATCTCCCGGTACTACCTGGATCGGGGGATCGACGGCTTCCGCTTCGACGCCGCCAAGTACGTGTACTTCGGGGACCATTCCAAGAGCGTCTCCTTCTGGAAGGAGTATCTCGCCGCCCTGCGGGCCGAGTACCCGGGGCTCTACACCGTGGCCGAGGTCTGGGACCCGGACGCCGTCACGGGCCTCTACTACCCCGCCAGCAACTGCTTCAACTTCACCGTCTCCGGGTCCGAGGGACGCTTCGCCACCGCCGCCAAGCAGGGGAACGCGGGGGCCCTGACGAAGTATGTGGAGCAGTATCTCAAGGGCATCGAGGGCAAGAACCCGGACGCCATGTTCGTACCCTTCCTGGCGAACCACGACACGGACCGGGTGGCCGGGTATTTGACGCCGGAGTCCGGCTACATGCAGATGGCCGCCAACATGTACATCCTGGGGCCCGGGTCCCCCTTCCTCTACTACGGGGAGGAGCTGGGCATGCGGGGCTCCCGGGGCAGCGCTCAGACCGACGCCAATCGACGGCTCGCCATGGTCTGGGGGGACGGGGACACCACCAAGGACCCCGAAGGCACCACCTACGGCCGGGACAAGCAGATCCAGAAGGGGGTCAAGGACCAGAAGGCGGACGAAGGGAGCCTCTATACCTATTATAAGAAGCTCATCATGATCCGCAAGGCCAACCCCGCCATCGCCCGGGGCCAGTATAAGAGCGTGTCCATCGACGGGTCCAAGGTAGGCGGCTTCACCGCCACGCTGGACGGGAACACCGTGCTGGTCCTCCATAACCCCACCAAGAGCGCTCAGACCATCGACCTCTCCACCCTGGGCGACTTCAAGACCCTCCGGGCCGCCATCGGCCTGGGCTCCGCCCAGCTCACCGGCGTCAACGGCAGCTCCCTGACCCTGGACGGCCAGACCAGCGCGGTCATTGGTAAATAACAGTATTTGTACCTTTTCTTTGTAAAGAAAAGGCACCCAAAAGAAACGCAAATGGGAAGTATGGCTTACGCTGTACTTCCCATCATTTTTCCTGTGCTTTTCTTTTTGCGCCGCTTTTTCTTTTCACCGAAAAGAAAAAGCGGCAGAAGAATCCCTATTTGACCGCTTCGATGGAATCGTACACCTTCTTGAGGGCGGCGGCGTACTTGGCTTGGTCGCCCACCCAGATGAACAGGACCATCTTGTCGCCCCGGAGGAAGATGTGCCCCACGAAATCGTAGGTCTCCCCGGCCTGAGTGATGTCGGAGGCCCCCTTGTAGCAGGTGAGCCCGTTGAGCTTGGTCTTCTGGACGGTGACCGGCGACAGCTTGAAGTTGGTCATGCCGCTGCCCGTCAGGGCCCCCTCCACCATGGCGGTGACGGACTCCTTGGAGGAGAACATAAGGGCGATGTCCAGCTTGGTCTCCGTGAGCCCCATGTCGTTCTCCGTTTCCTGATACAGGAAATAGGTATGCTGGATGTCGTCGGCGTCCGGGTAGAAGTAGACCCCGTTGGCGGTCTTGGCCTTCATCCAGCTGCCGGGGACGGTGAATCTGAAGTAGGTGCCCGTGTAGGTCTGATCGGGGACCGCCGTAGGCCGGGGCGTGGCCGTGGGCTTCGGCGTAGGCTTGGGCGTGGCCGTGGGCTTGGGTGTGGCGGTGGCCTTGGGCGCAGCCGTCGCCTTGGGGGCCGGCGTGACCGGTTCCGTCGTGGCGGGCGGCGCTGTCGCCTCCCTCGGCGGCTCCGTCTCCGGCACGGCGCTGGGCGCGGGCGTCTCGTGGCGGACGGGCGCCGCTGGCGCCTGGGTGGTCTCCGCAGCCTGGGACGGGCCTACGGGCACGGGCACGCAGCCTATGAGCCATACGAGGCAAAGAACGAAAATCGTCAGCTTCTTCATGTCCTCCCTCATTCCTGCCCGGAGGCCCCGGGGCCGAACACCGCTTCGAAATCCGTCCGGGCGTGGTCGTTCACCAGGGCGCAGAACCGGTCGTACTTGTCGAGAAACGCTTTCCCCTCCGCCGTCAGGGACGCGCCGCCGCCCTCCTTGCCGCCGGTGGTGGTGTTGAGGAGGGGGAACCCCAGCTCCCGCTCGGCCCGGCGGATGATGGCCCACGCCTTACTGTAGGCCATGCCCATGGAAGCCGTGGCCTGGCGGATGGAATGGTATTCCTCCACCCGATGGAGGAGCACGGCGATGCCCGGTCCGAAAAACTTTTCCTCCCCCATGATCCGGGGCGAGACGACGAAGCGGATATCGTTCATGAGCCCATACCTCCAAGTATATATCAGTATACCGCAAACGGGCGGATTAGGCAAGTCGAAAGCATCCCGGCCGAAGCGCCGAAACATTTGACAGGTCCGTCCGCCCGGTGATATACTTCCTTCCAGCAATCTAAATAAGGAGAAACTATATGAAAAAACGTGCTTTTTTGATCCTGGCCCTATGTCTGGCGCTGATCCTGTGCGCCTGCGGCGGCGCCTCCGACGGCAAATCCGGCGCGGCCCGGACGGAAACGAAGCAGGACGCGGCAGGCACGCCGGAGCCGGATTTCGACAGCATGACCCTGGCAGAGATCGCCGCCCTGGGGGTCGACTCGGATCTGTTCTATGAGATCGCGGCGGAGCGGATGCCCGAATTGACCATGGAAGAGGTGAAAGCCGCCGGCGTGCTCAGCGAGGAAGAACTTTTTGAGCTGTCCGCGTATCGGGACCATCTCCTTGCCAAAAGGCAGCCTACCCCTGCGCCCACGGCCGTACCCGACCCGGAGACCGGCGCGAAGGTGGGGCTCACCAAGGGCGCCGTATCCCGGGAAACGGGCTACGCCATCCCCAGCGGTGAGGAGCTCACCTCCCCCTCCGACGGCTTTCTGGAGCTGGACCTGGGGAACGGGAATTACGTCCTGCTGTTCCAGGACACCCAAGCCACATTGCTGCGGTTCGGCAGCCAGCTGCAGGTGAACGTGTCCCACGGTTGGGTGTCCTTCTACTTCGGCGCGCCGGAGAAGCTGGACTGCTCTTTGACCTGGGTCACCGATCTATGCTCCGCCGACATGACGAGCCGGTGCGGCTATATGTGCCGTGAAAGGGGCGCGGGATACGTCCAGATCGTTTCCTATCTGGGCGAGATGACCCTGCATCTGAAGGACGGCGCCACCGCCGCCACCAAGGACGGCGTATACACGATGGTCAAGGGCGGCCAGACCGTGGAGGATCGGGAAGCGTTTTCCGGCAAGTTCCAGGGGATGAAGACCATGATCCTCAACCATCAGGAGATCGCCGAACCGCTGGCGGCCGCCTACGATATGACGCCGGGAGCGGTGCTGCTGACGGTAGGCATCCGTACGGAGCCGGAGATCCAGATCCTGGACAGGGGCAGCGATAAATATGAACGCCGCGTCATCGACGTGAACGGGGATATGGTGGAGGACGGCATCTTCAACACCGCGGACGACAGCCTGGTGTCCCTCTATACCTATGAGTACGACGAGAACCACCGGTGCATCCGGGAGGTGTGGAACATCCCCGGCAACTACTGGGACGGCAAGGTGACCACCTGGACCTATTATGAGACGGGCGAAGTGAAGACGAACGGCTACACCATGCCCGACGGCCGGTTCCATACCGATGAGTTCGATCGCAAGGAACACGTCATCCTGTCGGAGGAAGGCGTCGACGGCGTGGTGGAGCACCATCAGGAGACGGAATACAACGATGCGGGCATCCGGATCCACGAACGCGCCGTAGGCAAGGACTATATCGCCGAAAGCTTCTACGACGACACCGGCCGCCAGCTGCGCCATGTCCGGACGGACCGGGACGGCAACAAAATCAACGTGTTCGTCTATACCTATCACGAGAACGGCCAGAAAGCCACCGAACGGACGGAGGACTACACCATCAACCACAAGTGGTTCGAGACTGTCTACGACGAGGCGGGCAACGTGATCAGCCAGGACAGCGGCCCGCTGGACTAAGCCAGGCTATATAGACAGCGATCCCCCGGCAAAGACCGGGGGATCGTTTTTTGTGCTTTGGCGCGATCATTTCGCCTTGGAGGCGATCTCCTTGAGGAGCAGGGATTCGAAGTCGTCCATGGACATGGCGCCCAAGTCCCCTTTGCCCCGGGCGCGGACGGCCACGGTCTTCTCCTCGGCCTCCTTGTCGCCGACGACCAGCATGTAGGGGATCTTCTGCATCTGGGCCTCCCGGATCTTGAAGCCGATCTTCTCGTTCCGTTCGTCCACCTCCACCCGCACGCCCAGGGTGTCCAGACGCTCGGCCAGGGCCTTGGAATAATCAAGGGCCCGGTCCGTGATGGGCAGCACCTTCACCTGGGTGGGCATCATCCAGGTGGGCAGAGCGCCCGCGTACTCCTCGAGGAGGTACGCCAGCGTCCGCTCGTAGCACCCGAGGCTGGTCCGATGGATGATGTAGGGCAGGGCCTTCTCCCCGTTCTCGTCGATGTAGTACATGCCGAACCGCTTGGCCAGGAGCATGTCGATCTGGATGGTGACCAGGGTGTCCTCCTTGCCGTACACGTTCCGATACTGGATGTCCAGCTTGGGCCCGTAGAAGGCGGCCTCGTCGATGCCGATCTCGTACTTCACGCCCAGATGATCGAGGATGCGACCCATGGCGGCCTGGGCGGCGTTCCACTGCTCCGCCGTGCCCTCGTACTTGTTCTTGGGGTTGGCGGGGTCCCACTGGGAGAAGCGGAAGGTGCACTTATCCCACAGGCCCACCGTGCCCAGGAAGTACTTGGAGAGCTCCAGGCAATCCCTGAACTCCTCTTCCAGCTGATCCGGGCGCACCACGAGATGGCCCTCGGAGATGGTGAACTGGCGCACGCGGATGAGGCCGTGCATCTCGCCGGAGTCCTCGTTCCTAAACAGGGTGGACGTCTCGCCCAGCCGCATGGGCAGATCCCGGTAGCTCCGCTGCCGGTTCAGGTACACCTGATACTGGAACGGGCAGGTCATGGGCCGAAGGGCGAAGCACTCCTTCGTCTCGTCGTCCGGGTCGCCCATGATGAACATGCCGTCCCGATAGTGGTCCCAGTGGCCGGAGATCTTATACAGCTCCCGCTTGGCGAAGTAGGGCGTCTTGGTCAGCAGATACCCGTGCTTCTGCTCCGTGTCCTCCACCCAGCGCTGCATGAGCTGGATCACCCGGGCGCCCTTGGGCAGGAGCACCGGCAGGCCCTGGCCGATCACGTCCACCGTGGTGAAGTATTCGAGCTCCCGGCCGATTTTGTTGTGGTCCCGCTTCTTGGCCTCCTCCAGGCGCGTGATGTAGGCCACCAGCTCGTCCTTCTTCTCGAAGGCCGTGCCGTAGATCCGCTGGAGCATCTTGTTCTTTTCCGAGCCGCGCCAGTAGGCGCCGGCCACGCTGAGGAGCTTGATGTTCTTCACCCGGGCCGTGCTGCCCACATGGGTGCCGGCGCACAGGTCCACGAACTCGCCCTGCTTGTAGAAGCTGATGACGGCGTCCTCGGGCAGGTCGTTGATGAGCTCCACCTTGTAGGGCTCGCCCTTCTTCTCCATGAAGGCGATGGCCTCCGCCCGGGGCAGTTCGAACCGCTCCAGCTTCAGATTCTCCCGCTGGATCTGCTCCATGGTCTTCTCGATCTTCTTGAAGTCCTCGGGGGAGAAGTTGAAGGGGGCGTCGAAGTCGTAGTAGAACCCGTCCTTGGTGGCGGGGCCGATGGCCAGCTTCACCTCGGGCCACAGGCGCTTGACGGCCTGGGCCAGGATATGGGAGGCCGTGTGCCGATAGGTCCAGCGGCCGTCGGCGTCCTCGAAGGTGAGGAGCCTGAGGCTGCAGTCCTGCTCGATGGGCCGGAAGGCGTCGGTGCGGACGCCGTCGATCTCGCAGCAGATGACGGACTTCTTCAGCTCCTGGCTGAGGGACGCGGCGATGTCCAGGGCGCTAATGCCGTTTTCGTATTCCCGCTTCGATCCGTCGGGGAACGTGATGATCATAGTTCTTTCCTCTCTTTCTTCATATAAACTAAAAGCCCCAATGTCCGAAAGGACACTGGGGCGCTTTGGTTGCGCGGTTCCACCCAAGTTTATCACTCGCATCCGGCGATACGGGGCCGGTCCCCTTCGAGTCGCCGGGCGGTCTTCCCCTCCTGCCTCCGCGCGCCTTGCAGCCGGTGAACGCGCTCTCTGATGAAGGACAGTCTCGTGAGGGTACTGCTTCCCGGGTCTTCCCCGAAATATGGACACATTATATCATGAAGTTTCTTTGTGTCAAGAGGTCCTGCCTTTTTCTGGTTGACGGTTGCAGACAATGATTGTAAAATGGGAGCATGGAAAATAGCAGGGGAAAACAGAATGGGTTGACCTGGGGCCTGTGGCTGGGCTTCGCGGTGCTGGGCGGCTGCTCGGTGTACTACTATCCCCTGTTCCTGTTGACCATGCTGGCGGTCCCGGCGGTGTGGGCGGCCATGGCCTTCCGGACCCGGCCGGTGATGCTGCAGGTGGCCGCGGCGCTGGTGTTCCTCTTCGGCTATCTCATGGGCTACGCCCCCCTCAACTGCCTCTGTATCCTGGGGGCGGCGGCCCCGGCGGGATGCGTCCTCTGGTTCAGCCAGAAGGAGCGACTGGGGAACTTCCAAAGCGTTCTCTACGTGACGCTCCTGCTGACCTTCGGCCAGTTTTTGATCTTCTGCGTGCCGGATTTGGCGGCCACTGGCGACCCCTACGCATCGCTCCGCAGCTACTTTGCCGAGATACCGGCGCTGTTCGAGGGCACCAGCCTCCAGGATACAGCCCTGCTTCTGGTGAGCCGGATCGACGAACTGATCGTGGCCTGCTTCTTCGCCTTCGCGGGGGGCTACGCTCTCGTGAACGTGCTGCTGCTGCACGCCTTCAACAAGCGGCAGAAGGACATGCCCCTCTGCCCCCTGGGCCCCTACGGCACCTGGTCCGCCTCCTACGGGTACGTGATGATCCTGGGCGGCGCCAGCCTCCTCGTGACCATCCTGACCATGACCACGGACACGCCCATGGTGTCGGCCCTGAGCCTGCTCCTCTATGAGATGTGGGCCATGCCCCTGCTCCTCACGGGAGCCAACTACCTGTACGCGGTGCTCAAGCGCCGCCTGCCCCAGAATCGCGTCGGGCTCCTGTACGGCCTCGTGATGGGCGCGGGGTTGGTGTTCCTGTATCAGATCTTCCAAATGGTACTGCTGCTGCTGGGCCTCGTGGGGGTCATCCGCAGGCGGCGGGCCGGAAAGGCACAGCGATGAAACGATATAGAGGGGTCCTGATCTTTCTTGGGTTGGCGCTGCTCGCCTTGGCGGGCGCGGTCTATTACTATGACCATATGCTGGGCTACCTGTGCCTGGGCGCGGCGGCCCTCGTCACGCTGATCGTCCTGTTGCTGCTCGTAGGCGTGGCCAAGAAGCAGCAGCGGCTCATGGACACCGTCTTCGCGGACAACGACACCGCCGCTTCGGAGCTCATCCGCAAGGTGAACATCCCGGTGCTGCTGATGGATCTGAACGGCAAGATCGTCTGGCGCAACGACGCCCTGGCCGCCGTGTTCGACGGGAAGAACGTGCTGGACGTGCTGCCCAACTTCAAGCCCACCCAGCCCACGGTCCAGCAGATCCTGCTCTCCGGCACCAACTATCAGGTCATGACCATGCCGGTCCGCCGGGCCAACACCCGCAAAAAGCTCCTGTTCCAGTACTGGCTGGACCGGACCGAGGCCGCCCACTATCAGCGGCTGTACACGGAGCAGATGCCCTACGTGATGCTGGTGTACATGGACAACTATGAGGAGCTGGCGGGGGATCGTCAGTTCCACGGCACGGCGGTCTTGGCCGAGGTGGAGCGCCTTGTGTCCGAGCTCTGCCGCCGGACCGGGGGCATCTACCGCCGGTATGAGAACGGCCGCTTCCTCTGCGTGCTGGAGGCCGCGGAGGTCACCAAGATCGAGAAGGAAAAGTTTAAGCTGCTGGAGCAGGCCCGGCACCTGGAGACGGGCACCGGTGCCACGCTGTCGTTGTCCGTGGCCGTGGGCATCGCCCCCCGGATCGCCCAGTCCGAGGAGGGGGCCCGCACCGCCATGGAGCTGGCTCTCGGCCGGGGCGGCGACCAGGCCGTGGTTCGGGACGGGGCCGACTACCGATTCTACGGCGGCCGCAAGCAACAGGACGCCCGGCAGAGCCGGGTCAAGATGCGGCTCTTTGCCAAGGCCCTCCGCCAGCTCATCGAGGGCGGTGGGGACGTGTTCATCATGGGCCACAAGAACCCGGACATGGACTGCCTGGGCGCGGCCCTGGGCATCGCCACCTGCGTGCTCCACACCCGCATGCGGCCCTTCATCGTGCTTACGGAGCGGAACGACGCCACGGCGGACGCCCTCTCGGAGATGGACCGGCTGGGGCTCAGCGAAAAGCTCCTCATCACCGGCCCGGAGGCTTTGGAGATGGTGAAGCCCAACTCGATCCTGGTGGTGGTGGACACACAGCGGCCCATGATCACCGACTGTCCGGCCCTCCTCGATCGGGTGGAGAAGATCGTGCTCATCGACCACCATCGCCGCAGCGCGGACTACATCGAGAACCCCACCCTCCACTATCTGGAGTCCCGAGCCTCCTCCGCTTCGGAGATGGTCACGGAGGTGCTTCAGTACTACGACGAGTCCGTGCGGCCTGACAGCTTCGTGTGCAGCGCCCTCCTCGCGGGCATCGAGCTGGATACCAAGCAGTTCGTGTTCAACGTGGGCAGCCGCACCTTCGAGGCGGCGGGGTACCTTAGGCGGAACGGAGCGGACCTGGCGTTGGTCAAGACCCTGTTCCAGAACGATTTTGACAGCTTCGTCCAGGTGGCCCGGACGGTGGAGAAGGCCGAGATCGGCGACGACGGCGTAGCCATCGCCGTCTGCGAGCCCGGGGCCGAGGCGCCACAGCTGGTGGCGGCCCGGGCGGCGGACGAGCTTTTGAAGGTGAAGGGCGTGAAGGCCGCCTTCACCCTGGCGGATATGGGCGACTATATCAACATCTCCGGCCGCAGCTACGGGCTCATCAACGTGCAGCTCATCTTGGAGCAGCTGGGCGGCGGCGGGCATCTGACCATGGCCGGGGCCCAGGTCCGGGGCAAAAATGCGGAGGAGGCCGTGGCCCTGCTGAAGGACTGCATCCGGCCCGAGGAGCGACAGGAAACCACAGAAGAACCCGAAGGAGGAGAATAATATGAAAGTCGTGTTGGAACAGGACGTGAAGGGCACCGGCAAGAAGGGCGAGGTGGTGAACGTATCCGATGGATACGCCCGCAACTTCCTCCTGCCCCGGAAGATGGCCTCCCTGGCGGATTCCTCCGCGGTGAACGCCATGAACATCCAGAAGAGCGCCGCCCAGCATCGGAAGTTCGAAGCGGGCGTGAAGGCGAGGGAGCTGGCCAAGAAGCTGGACAACGCCATGGTGAAGGTCCCAGTCCGGGTGGGCGAGAACGGCAAGATGTTCGGCACCGTCTCCGGCAAGGAGGTGGCCGCCGCCATCGAGGAGCAGCTGGGCCTCACCGTGGACAAGAAGAAGATCAGCCTGGACACCGTTCGCTCCACCGGCGAATATGTGGCCAAGCTCTCCCTGTTCGAAGAGGTCAAGGCCAATCTAAAGGTCATCGTCGAGGAACAGAAATAACGTGGAAGAGCGACTGGAACGGGTACTGCCCAACAATCTGGACGCGGAGAAATCCGTGCTGGGGAGCATGCTCCTCGAAAAGGACGCCCTGGAACTGGTGCTGGAACAGCTTCGCGTGGAGGACTTCTACAGCGCCGCCCATCAGCGGATCTTCGAGGCCATGGCCAACATCCGCACCGCAGGCCAGGCCGTGGACCTGGTCACTCTCAGCGAGGAGCTGGAGCGCCGGGGCTTTTTGGACATGGTCGGCGGCGCGGTGTACCTCACCGAGCTCATGGCCTTCGTGCCCACGGCGGCCAACGTGAGCTACTACGCCAAGATCGTGGAGGAGCGCAGCGTCCAGCGGAGCTTGGTCCACGCCGGCAACGAGATGATCCGGGACGGCATGAACGACGACAAGGACGTGGACGAGAGC
>Ga0310694_10006085_pt1 | contig 11455 bp, 9 predicted proteins | sample 174DNAGHGhighgp2_FD_203884 | JGI IMG/M metagenome (GOLD analysis project Ga0310694, IMG submission 203884) | Sheep rumen microbial communities from Palmerston North, Manawatu-Wanganui, New Zealand - 1742 DNA GHGhigh gp2 (v2) (version 2) | ecosystem: Host-associated > Mammals > Digestive system >... | reverse complement strand
GTGCTGACCACTGTGTCGAAACTCTGCCCATGGGTGAACCCCGTGATGAGGGCTATAGGCACGGCGAGCCTGGAGATTTACATTATTCAGGGCATGTTCTTCCATGCCATACTGACGGGCCAGATGACCATTCCTGCAGCCTGGCACGACGCGGTGGCCGTGGGGCTTATCGTGGGTTCAACGCTGTCGGGCATGGCTGCCCACTGGCTCATCGGCAAGAGTGGCATCAACAGGCTGTTTTAGGTCGTCGGCAATGGCGCGGGCAATGCTGGCGTCAAGTCGCTGATAGCCGGTGGCGTTGAGGTGAATCCTGTCGTTGAGAAACAGCGCGTTGGTAATGGCAGGGCTCTCGGGATTCCAGCTGTCCATGCCGACGAACACTACCCTGCCGGCGAGCGCCTGTTCGCTGAGCATGGCCTTGAGGGCCTCGCGATAAGGCTGATAGCTGTACATGGCGGTCCGGGTCATGGTAGACTTTACAAAATCAGAAAGTCGGTCGTACAAGGGCTTGTGGCCGTAGAGATGCCAGATGTCTACATTGGGAATCTCGACCACCACCGGTCGTATGTTGTTCTGCAGCAGCAGGTGAAGAATCTGTCGGTAATAGTGGGTATACTGCCGTGTGCCTAAGCAGGCAGTGGCATCGTTGATGCCGGCGAACACCACGCAGTAGTTGGCGCCCTGTTGCAGCAAGGGCCTTGTGCCATACTCCCCGTCGAGAAACATAAGGCTGTAGATGCCGTGGGTTTTCTCGCCGCCCTTGCCGCAGGAAGCTACGGCAACGTTGCGACCTGTAAGTTGCGAGAGCTCCACGGACAGGGCGTCGTCGGCTTTGTAGAGGGTGCGCATGCCCGCCCAGCTGTCGCCAATGATGGCCACCCGCAGGGTGTCGTCTGTAGGCGTGCTGACGGCGTAGGCGGGCCTCTGGGGCAGCAGTGCCCACAAGTGGCGCCAGCGGGCATAATAGAATACATAGGTGCAGGCCGTGAGTAGCAGCGCGCCGGCTATAACGGTGACAACGATGGCGTTCATTTTTCGGTGGTGCATGGTTTGGGTGGTTCGGCTATGAGGTGAACTGCAGGAGCCTGCTGAGACGGCGGCTCCTATGAAGTAGAATCGACAGGAGCCATCCGCCCGCCAAGGCCACGAGCATCTGGAAGAGTCCGCCGGCGATGGCCGTTTGTGCATCGGGGAAAAGGTGTTGCCATAGAGCTTTTGCCGGTACGATGAAGGCCATCTGTAGGCAGAAGATGGTGAGTGAGTGGCGGCCTAAGGCGAGCAGCACGCTGCCAGCCCGCGTGTTTTCCAGATAGCGACAGGCCCAGAGGAGTAGGAAGCTGCCCGCCACGCCGAGGAAGAAATAGATGAACACCGAGGTGCCATACATGCGGACAGACAGGTTGATGGTGCCGGCCACGAGGTGGAGCGCCACGTAGAGCACGGCTATGAGCAGCACCCAACGCCGGCTGACGGAGAGCCACTGGTGGCGACGGGCCATGTGGCCGCAATACATGAAGAGGGCCGTGAGGGCGGCCGTGTCGATGCTCCATGGCAACAGGACGGGGCACCAGGCGAAGGCTATGGTGGCTACGACGTAGGCGGCAATGGTGTAGGTGCGGTGACGCTCGTAGTAGACGATAAGGTAGAACAGCAGATAGGTGACAAGCATCGACGTGAGAAACCACATGGGATAGTTGCCCGAGGTGAGGAACTTGACGTTAGGCTCTACGGCGAGAGGATAGAGGCTGTAGCGGGAATAGACGGCGCCGAGCACCTCGCGCAGCGAGAAGTGGCGGAAGACGCAGAACAGCAGCACGTTAAACACAATGTATGGTGCCATGAGCTTGCGGAAGCGCTTGCCCATGGAGGGTCCTAATGCCGACTTCTGGCTGAACGTATAGCCTGAGCAGAAATAGAAGACGGGCACGAACATGCCCATGAAGAGCCACATGAGAGGCAGGGCATCGGTGTGGGAACATACCACGAGAATGATGCCTATACCCTTGGCTATGTCAACATGGTCGAGTCGGTTGCCCATAGTGTGTAGCTTCTATGGAGTTATCGGATATGTCCCTTTCCCATCTTCCACAGCAGACGGTCGCGCCACTGGAAATACTTGGTCGTGAGGCCTCGCTTGCGGCTATGGAAACGCAGCCATAGCGAGGGCAGGCGCCGGGGGTAGTCAATCATGGAGCCGGGGGTGATGAGGAAATGGTCGTAGTTGCTGACCTTGTCCTTCATAAACGGCCGGTGCTGGAAGTGGGCATAGAGCGACTCCAGTTTCTCCAGCTTGCCGTGGTTGAACCGCAGCATGAAGAGCTTGGTGTCCTTATGCTCGAAGAGCACTTGCTGCCAGCGGCGCGTGAGGCTGTTCATGTGGTACGACTGCTTGGGAGGGGCGATGTTGTCAAACTGCCAGTCGAGGAAACAGTCCTCGGGCCGGCACTCCTTCCATTTGTCGGCACAGCCCTTGTGGTCGTACTCGTCGAAGAATGTCTGCTTGTGGATGGTGAGCACCTCGCGATAGTCCTGATAGCCGGGAACAATCTCCTTGTAGTAGGTGTTGGTGGCCTCGTCGTTGCTATAGAGCGTGAGGTGGCCGTAACCCAGGAAGAACTTGTAGCGCGAGAGTATGTCGTCGGTGAAGAATGCCCGTAGGTCGCCATACACTACGTCGAGGTCGCCGTAGCCCCAGTAGTCGTAGCTGGCAATATACTGCTGGAGAGCCTGGCCGTAGACGGGCTTGAAATCGCAAAGGATATAGGGGCGGTCCAGGACGATGGGGAAGTCGAAGACGGCCTGAATCATCTCCCTGAAGTCGCTGAACGACATCTTGTGTACAATGATATTCTTGGCAGGCTCCACGTCGGCATCGGTGAAAAACATAAAGTCGACGCTGGGATTGCGCAGTGCTGACTCTCGCCACATGCCGTATTGAGCGGGCAGCGTGCCGAAGTAGGGGAATATGAGTACGATGGATTTCATAGTGTTATGATTTTAAGCGGTAGACAATCTTTATAAAATAAGTGAGCCATTTGAGTGTCTGGCTGTGACTGAGCAGATGGAACAGCTTGTAGAGTGTCGTCTTGTCGAGAAGTGCCAGTGTGCTGTAGTCGTTGATGGCTCCCTGCGGCAGGTATTCGGCTATGACATGCCGGTGCTCGGCTATGCGGCGTTCGTTGTAGGTACGGCTGACGCCGTCGGGCTCACGCCGGCATATAATCTCGTCGATAGTTTGCACCGTGGCGCCCTCAGCACATATTTTCTGTATATAGAACTTGATGTCGGCAACGATTTTCAGAGACTCGTCATAGAGAGTGTCGTCAAACAGTTTCCGTCTGAAGAATGTGCTTTGGTGAGGCAGAGTCTGTATATAGAAGGTAAGCATTGAGATGCGTGGCGGCAGAATGGTGGCAAAACCCTGTCCGGTTTGCGGGTTATAGTGAAAGTCGCGACCCACGATGATGTCGCTGTCAATGTGAAGGTCGTACACCCTTTGCAGCACGTCTGGCCTGTAGAAGCTGTCGCCGGAGTTCATGAAGTTAAGATAGTCGCCCGTGGCCTGACGAATGCCCTTGTTCATGCCTTGATAGATGCCGCCGTCTTTCTCTGACACCCAATAGCTGATCTGGTCGTCGTACTCTTTGAGCACATCGGCGCTGCCGTCGGTGGAGCCGCCGTCGATGACGATGAACTCAAAGTCGCGGAAGCTCTGGTGGATAACGCTCTCGATTGTCTTGCGCAGACCTTCCTTGTTGTTGTAATTGACGGTGATGATGGAGTATTTCATTTCTTGCGGATGTTTTTGATTCGATGAAAGCTGTCCTTGGCGCCCTTGGCAAACAGCATGACGGCAGTGAGTTGATAGCAAAGGAAGATGGTCATGCCCACGGCAGCGTAGGCTATCCACTCCCATATCGTGTGGTAGGGGTTAAGGGGGATGAAACGTATGGTGTAGAGCGATGCTCCGAGAGAAAAGGCTGAGATGGCATAGTTGCGCAGAACGCCGCGCCAATAGAGGCTCACGGGCTTCTTGAAACCTGAGGTGAACAGGTAGTAGGGCTTCCAAAGCACAACGATGGTGAGCAGGCTGGACAACTTGCCTATGAGTATGCCGATGATGCCCCACTGCAAGCCGCAGACAATGGTGACGCTGACATTGATGATGAGCTCTGCCCAGGCAGACCATACATCAGCATACAGGCCGTGGGCATAGTTGAAGCTGTCAACAGAGTTGCGTGAGTTGGTGATGTATATATATATAATAAGGAGAATCAGAATGCGGTGGTCCATAATATACTCCGTACCCAACCAGTGGGAGACAAAAGGCTCAAGAAAGCAGTAGAGCGAGAAGCTGAGCGTAGCGGCAATGGTATGCTGGATGGTGGTGTACTCCCAAAACACCTTTAGCATGCGCTCCTTGTTGCCCTCCGCCACAAGATTGCCTACGCTGGCACCTACACTGCCGGTAACAGCAGAGAACAGTGAAATGAGCTTGGAGATGATGATCATGTAGTTGCCGTAGTAGGCCACCATCTTCAGTGATACGAAGAGAAATATGAACAGCTCGTCGCTCTTCACTAGCACGAAGTCCTTTATCTTGTGGATAAACACTTGGCGCGTCTTGCGAAGAATGTCGGGATATTGCTTCAGCAACAAGCGACCGCGGCGCTTGTTGACATGTAGCCACGGATACTCCTTGTTGATTTTCCAGTTGAGGATGATGCAGCCCAGAATAGAAAATAGAAACTCAATGGCTACCCAAAGGTAGTAGTTCTTAAAGCGATATGCCAGAAATATCTGTAAAGCAAGCTTTGCGAGGTTTGCTGATTGATAGTAGATGGCTACAAGGTAGTTCTTCTGGTCGGCAGAGAGCAGAATCTGGCGGTAGTTGATAAAATAGCCGATGAGCGAGGATGCAAGAATGCTGTAGAAGGCAAAATAGACGATACCGAGTCCCAGATTAGCGTGGTTGAAGATGAGCGGGAAGAAGAGGCTGATGATGAGCGCTCCGGAAAAGATGACGGTGCCTATCCAGCGATAAAGATAGCCCAGAAGCGAGAGAATGTCCTGTATCTCCTGGCGGTTCTTCTGCTGTAGAGGCTTAAACAGGAAGTAGCCTATAGCAGCCGAAATACCCAGCTCGGACAGATTGAGGTATCCTAAGATGTTGTTGAGGGTACCTGTGAGGCCTATGAAGTCGGCGCCAAGGTTGTCGAGGAAGATTTTTCGAGAGAAGAATGTCAAAATGAGTGAGAGGAAGTAAAATAACAGGTTTACTTCCGCGTTCAGCAGACTTTTATGAACTCTCTCGCCCATGAATAATCCAGTGTGTATGTACAAAAGAGTGAAAAGCAGGGGAGGGTGGGGCTTAGCCCCTGTCCTCACCCTGAAATAATATGCCGGGGTAATCTATTTTCTGCCCGGCAGCGTGTTACTTCTGCAACTCGCGCCCCAGTGCCAGCGCCTTGATGTTGGCCTCCACCACGGCATCGCCCTTTCGCGCAAAGACGCGGCGTATGGCATCTTCAAGCTTGGAGTACTCAATGCCAAGTGCCTTTTGAGCGGCGCCTAAGAGTATGACGTTGGCAGAACGGGGGATGCCGTTGTCCTTGGCCATCTGCTCAATGTCGATGCTGATGACGTGAGGCAGTCGTGCCAGGTCGGCCTTAATAACCTCCATATCCGGATAGTTAGGGATATTGACGAAAGGTGTCGACGACGTGATAATCCATCCTGCTTTCTTCAGGAAAGGCAAATAGCGTAGCGCCTCCATTGGCTCCATGGAGATAATGACGTCAGCACCGCCGCGTGCAATGAGGTCGCTGGCTATGGGTTCACCTGATATGCGCAGGTTCGACTGAACGTCACCGCCGCGCTGGCTCATGCCGTGCACCTCGGCCTGCTTGATGTATAAGTTTTCGTTCATGGCGGCCTCACCAATGATGGTGGCGATTGACAGGATGCCCTGTCCGCCGACGCCGCAAAGTATGATATCGGTTTTCATTTACAATTTACAGATTTACTATTTCTTGTTTAGACAGGCGAGCAAGCTCGGGTTCTATTTCGTTTGTGCCTTTTTCTGCTTTAAGTGTCGTTGCAGGGTCTGCATGCACTCACGGCGGGGAATGATGACGGAAGTGCCGTGATAGTTGATTTCGTCACGGATAACCTGTGTAATTTCAGGCATGTTCTTGGGCAGGGGCACCACCACCTTCAGGTGCTCGTCATTCAGGCCAAGGCCGCGGCAAATAGCCTCAAACTTATTAGTACCGGCTGAGTCTTGACCGCCGGTCATACCTGTGGTGAGGTTGTCGCTGATGATGACGGTGATGTCGGCATTTTCGTTGATGGCGTCAAGCAGCCCTGTCATGCCACTGTGTGTGAATGTAGAGTCGCCTATGATGGCCACGGCGGGCCACTGGCCGGCATCGGCGGCACCTTTGGCCATGGTGATGCTGGCTCCCATGTCAACGCAGGAGTGGATGGCATGGAATGGTGGCAGGAAGCCCAGCGTGTAGCAGCCGATGTCGCCGAAGACGCGCGGATTATCGTATTCGCGCAGCACCTCGTTGAGGGCGGTGTAGACGTCTCGGTGTCCACAACCTTGACAGAGTGCTGGTGGGCGTGGTGTTACGTCGTTACAAGGGTCATAGCACTGGCCTGTTTCCATGCCTAATGCCTTTTTCACGATATCTGGGTTCAGCTCGCCCGTTCTTGGCAGCGTGCCGTCGAGCTTGCCATGCACGGTTTTCATGTCGGCCACGCCACGCACGATGTCTTCAATGAAGGGCTGGCCTTCTTCGACAATGAGCATCTGCTGGCATTCATCCATCAGTCGGCGAACCAACTGCTTGGGAAGAGGATACTGCGATATTTTCAGTATGGGGTAAGGACAGCCGTCGGGGAAACACTCGTTGACGTAGTTAAAGCCGATGCCGCTGGTCAGGATGCCTAATGATTTGTCGGCACCTTCCTTGTAAATGTTATAAGCAGAATTTGTGGCGTCTTGCTCCAGCTGAGCCTGTTGTGCCGTTACAAAATCGTTGCGGCGGCGGGCGTTGGCGGGCAGTAGCACCCAGTTCTTGGCCTCAGCGTTGTAGTTGAGCTCATTTTGTAGCCGTGGTATGTCAACGCACTCAACGACGGCGCGGCTGTGAGCCATACGTGTCGTGACACGCATAAGAACCGGTAGCTTCACACGTTCCGAATAGTCGAACGCCACGGCCATCATGTCGTAGGCTTCCTGCTGGTTCGATGGTTCAAAGGTGGGTATGAGTGCAAACTTGCCGTAGAAGCGGGAGTCCTGCTCGTCTTGTGAAGAGTGCATCGACGGGTCGTCGGCCACGAGCACCACGACACCGCCGTTGACGCCCGTCATGCCGCTGTTGACAAAGGGGTCGGCGCAGACGTTCATGCCTACATGCTTCATGCATACCATGGCGCGCTTGCCCATGAACGACATGCCCAGCGCTGCCTCCATGGCAGTCTTTTCGTTGGTACTCCAGCGGCTGTGTACGCCACGTTCGCGGGCCAGTGCGTTACCCTGAATAAACTCCGTGATTTCTGTCGACGGCGTGCCAGGGTAGGCGTAGACGCCGGAGAGTCCGGCATGCAGGGCGCCAAGGGCTATGGCTTCGTCGCCAAGTAATAGTTTCTTTTCCATCTTTTTTATTTACGATTTTTTCGGTATTGTCAGTATCTTCATATTTCCCATCCTATGGCCGATGCGCCAAGCACTGCAGCCGATGCGCCGTCGAGGCCGCTGACGAGGAACTGAGCCTTGCCACGGAATATTTTCATGACATGGCGTTCGTAGCTCTCGCGGATGGGCTTCATAATCAGCTCGCCTGCCTTCACCATACCACCGAAGAAGATAAATGCCTCGGGCGATGAGAAGGCGGCGAAGTCGGCACAGGCTTCGCCAAGCATGTTGCCGGTAAACTGGTAAATCTCGTTGGCCAGTTCGTCGCCCTTGCCAGCGGCAATGCTTACGTCGAGCGAGGTGATATCCTCAGGCTTCATCTCGCGCAGCAGGCTGGGACGGTCGGTCTTCTCTAATAGTTCGCGTGCTGTGCGTGCCACGCCTGTGGCCGAGCAGTAAGCTTCCAGACAGCCTTTGCGCCCACAGCCGCAACTCCGGCCTTCGGCGCCGCGCACCATGGTGACGTGCCCCAGCTCGCCGGCAAATCCGTCGTGGCCGTAGAGCAGTTGTCCGTTAACAACGATGCCTGAGCCTACGCCAGTGCCCAGTGTGATGACGATAAAGTTCTTCATGCCGCGTGCCACGCCATATACCATCTCGCCTACTGCTGCGGCGTTGGCATCGTTGGTCATGGCCACGGGAATACCTCCAAGAGCTTTGCTGAACATGTCGGCCAGTGGCACGATGCCGTCGTGAGCCCACGGCAGGTTGGGTGCATACTCAATGGTTCCTTTATAGTAGTTGGCGTTGGGGGCACCTATGCCCATGGCTTTTATTTTGTCGATGCCGCCTACTTGCTCAATGATTACCTGCAGGGCGTCAACACAGGCAGCCACGTAAGCCTCGGCCGTTGCGTGGCCGCCGGTCTTGATGGCCGTCGTAGCCTTGATTTCGCCACGGGCGTCGACAATTCCAAACACTGAGTTCGTGCCTCCTAAATCCAAGCCAATGACGTATGGCTTCATAATCTGCTGTTCATTCATTTCTTTTGTGGTTTTTAGTATGTTGTTGGTTTTTTGTTATTTACGTTGCTGCATGCGCTGTCGCTGCATTTCCTCGGCCTGCTTCTGCATGGCTTCCAGGCGTGCCGCCAGCGAGCTTTGCTTCTTGGGGTTGGCTTTGTTTTCCTTGTAGCGTGCTTCGAGGATGGCCAGCAGTTTCTCGTCGTTGGTCGTCTTGCGCAGCACAAACATGATGGCTGCCGAGAAGAACAGCGATACGAAGTAGTAGAAGTTGAGTCCCGACGAGTAGTCGTTGAACATGAAGAAGAACATCAGCGGCATCAAGTACATCATCCACTGCATCATCTTCATTTGCTCGGCCTGTGCACCAACCATCTGGTCTTTCTGCTGGCGCATGGTCATGTAGCTGTAGAGTATCTGTGCGCCGCAGAACAGTATGCAGGTGAGCGACAGGTGGTCGCCGATGCCCCAGATGTGTGTCTGCCATTCAACGATGGGGTCGTAGGTCGACAAATCGTCAATCCAGAGGAACGACTCTCTGCGCAGCTGTATGGCGTTAGGTACGAAGTTGAACATTGCAATCCAGATGGGCATCTGTATGAGCATGGGCAGACAGCCGCTGAGCGGACTGACGCCATACTGGGCATACATCTGCATCATGGCCTGTTGCTTCTGCATCTGGTCCTCGGGCTTGTCATACTGCTTCGTGGCTTCGTCAAGTTTCGGCTTCAGTACGCGCATCTTGGCACTCGACATATAGCTTTTCTTCACCATGGGGTAGGTGATGGCCTTTAATAATAATGTTATAAGTATGAGCACCACGCCCATGGAGAATCCCCATGAGGTGAGCCAGTCGAAGACGTAGATGGTAAACCAGCGGTTGATGATGCGAAACAGCGGCCATCCCAGGTACACCAGCTGCTCCAGGTCCAGGTCTTTGCCAAAGCGGCTCTGTTCCTCCACGGCTTTTATCAGTCGGAAGTCATTAGGGCCGATATACATCTCAAACTCGGAAGGGTGTACGCCAGTGGGGTCGAACTGTGTCTTCATCTTGGCGTTAAACTGCTTGAGGAATCCCGAACCCTTCTCCTGCGGTACGCTGGTCATGAGCGAGCCGCCGCTGAAGTCGTCGCGGGCTATGAGTGCTGCCGAGAAGAACTGGTTCTTGAAGGCCACCCAGTCGAGCGTCTCGTCAATCTTCTCGTCAATCTTCTCCGACGTCTCGTTCAGGTAGTCCGTGCTGCCATTCTTCTCTTTATAGGTCAGCGTGGCATAGCGGTTTTCAAACATGAAGCCCTTCTCCTGCTGTCGGGCCATTTCGCTCCACTCTATGTCCATCTCCTTGTAGTTGGGCGCAAACATGCCGCTCAGGCCCGTGGCTTGCAGTGCAAAGTGCAGTAGGTAGTCCTCGCCCAGTCGGTAGTCTATCACGATTTTGCCGCCGCCGGCAGCCTGGGCTGTCATTGTCACGGTGCTGTCGCTCTGGTTCGAGGGTGTGAAGTACAGGTCTTGGGTGATGATGTTTTCCTGCTTGCCGGCTAACATGAAGTTCAGCTGCTGGGTCTTCTCGTCGAAGAGCGTCACTTCGTCCTTGGTGTTGTCAACATTCTTAAAGCCCTTGATGACGGCCTTCGACGGCGTGCCGCCCTTGGTGTTGAATGTCAGTTCCACTTTGTCGTTCTTCAAGGTCACCAGGCTGCTCTGTCCGTTGAGGGCCTGATAGAACAGTGCGGTGGTGTCGGCCTTGGCGGCAGCCTCGGCTTTTGCTTGGCGGGCGGCTTCCTCTGCCTGTTTCTTCACGGCGTTATCCTTCATCACAGCGTTGAGGCTGTCTTGTCTGTGTTGGGCTTCTATCTGCTCTGCTGATGGCTGGTTATACCAACTGAAGGCTATCAGCACAATGCCTATGAGCACGAAGCCAATGAGTGTGTCTCTGTTCATTGTATTTCTTTTTATAAATGTACGTATTAAATCAAGGTGCAAAGGTACGAAAAAAATCCGAATGTCAGCACGACATTCGGATTTTTTCTCTGTTAACTTCACTATTATGGCTCGTATTTTGTCGGATTTCGCTGTTATGAGCAGATTGGCCGTCGGAGCTGGGTTGTACCTGCTTTTCAAAAGTAGCCTCGTTTTTTTCAAAACGCGCGTCGATTTTTCCAAAACGCGCGTCGTTTTTTTCAAAAGGAGCCGCCTCTTGAGCAACCCCCCATCGCTTAACAACCATTCTGCGGGTTTCGGTGCATTCTTAGTTGTCGCTACATCCGTAGCCGCTCCAGAAGGTGGCACCGCTTTGCGAGGCGCTTTTCACCGTGGGTGAGCTTGGGGCGCAGATGACCATGCTGTTGCCCATGCGGCTGTTGGAGGGCACCTTGAAGGTGAACGCTGCCGTACTGCCGCTGTACAGAGTGTACCAGCTGCCTTTGCTGTAGTTTGCCGATGACCGGCTGACGCCACTGATGCTGCTGCCGTTTTCCAGGCCGCCGATGGCTACGATGTTGCCGCCAGTGATATAGAGCTGCTTGCCCCCCTCAGTGTTGGCGTCGATGCCCACCTCTGGTTGCGTGGTGGCTATGGCAAAGACGTTGCCGCCCTTGATGTAGAAGTTGCCGTTGGAGTCCATGCCGTCGTTGCCGCTGCTGTTGCCCATGACGTAGCCGCCGCTGATGGTGATGTCGCTGGCAGCGTTGATGGCGTCGTCGTTCGACTCGGCGTAGACGTAGCCGCCACTGATGCTGATGGTGCTCTTGGCCTCTATGGCTTCATGGTTGGCCGACTTGGCGTTCAC
>Ga0310694_10006082_pt1 | contig 11456 bp, 7 predicted proteins | sample 174DNAGHGhighgp2_FD_203884 | JGI IMG/M metagenome (GOLD analysis project Ga0310694, IMG submission 203884) | Sheep rumen microbial communities from Palmerston North, Manawatu-Wanganui, New Zealand - 1742 DNA GHGhigh gp2 (v2) (version 2) | ecosystem: Host-associated > Mammals > Digestive system >... | reverse complement strand
CGCGCCTATGCCATGTTCCAGACAGCCAACATATTCTGTATGGCCTATGACCCGCAGAAGGCCGATCAGTACATGGGTATCCCCTACCCCAAGGAGCCCGGTGTGAGCGTCGATGAGCGCGGCACGCTGCGCCAGACTTACGAGAACATCAATGCCGATATTGAAGCCGCCCTGCCCTTGCTCGACGACAATCATCTGGCTGTTCCCAAGTACCACTTCAACACGAAGGCCGCTTATGCATTTGCAGCCCGCTTCAACCTGTTCTACCACAAGTACGACAAGGCCATCGAGTATGCTAACCGTGCCCTTGGCAACAACGTTGCCGGCGTGCTGCGCGACATCTCAGCTTACGAGACGCTGGCTGGTGCCGACGACATCTGCAACAGCTACATGCGCTCGTCGGAGCCTGCCAACCTGATGATTCTCAATGGTTATAGCATTGCCGGTCGTGCAGCCTATGCTTCAACATACCGTCGCTACGCTCAGGCCCGTGCCATCGTAGTCAATGAAACTGTCTGGGCACCCATGCCTTGGGGTTCCGGCTCAAGCAACAACGCCTTGCGCATGGCCCGCATGCTCTACGGCTCGAACTACGGTATCTACTACCCCAAGCAGGTTGAGCAGTTCGAAATCACTGACCAGGTGAACCAGACGGGTTACGCCCATATCGTGGAGTGCATCTTCACCACCGACGAGACCCTCCTGGTGCGTGCCGAGGCCTACGCCCTGAAGAAGGACTTTGCCAAGGCCATTGCCGACATGAATCTCTGGATTGGCAATCACTGTGCACCCTCTGCAGGCTCAGCCGTGCGCCCAGCCCTGACCGAGGAGAATATCAACCAGTTTGTCGAAGGCGCCAAGTATGCAGCCCTCGTTCCGGCCAGCGACGTTGAACGTAGCTGGAAGAAGACCATCTCGCCCCAAGGCTTTACCGTTGATGCCGGCATCCAGGAGAGCATCATCCAGATGATACTGCAGATGCGACGCCTCGAGACCATCCATCAAGGTCTGCGCTGGCTCGACATCAAGCGTTACGGCATTGCCTTCAGCCATAACCTGGACGGCGAAGATGCCCTCATATTTAAGGCTGGCGACCTGCGCGGTGCCATACAGCTCCCGACCGACGTCATCGACGCCGGACTGCCCGCCAATCCACGTGAAGAAACAAAAAGCGAGTCTGACAACGAGACAAAAGAGTAAGAAACTATGAAATATCAGAAGATTTTTGCATTGCTGTTTGCCGGCACGCTGCTGACAGGCTGTGCCAGCGACGACCCCAGCTCGGAAAGCATCTTCGATACCACTGCTCCGCAACGTAGCGAGTTCGACCAGTGGCTGAAGGCCAACTTTACCGACGAGTATAACATTGATTTCATATACCGCTATCAGGATAGGGAGACCGACAACACCTATAACGTCGTGCCGCCTCAGATTGACAAGGCCAAGGCTCTGGCCATTCTGGTCAAGAACGTTTGGCTCGATGCCTATGCATCGGCCGTGAGCAAGGACTTCATCAAGACCTACAGCCCGCGCGTCTACCAGTTGGTTGGCTCGGGTGAGTACCGCACCAACGAGGAGATTGTGCTCGGTACGGCCGAGGGCGGTCTGAAGATTACCCTCTTCATGGTGAACCACCTGGACCTGAATAACCTCTACATCAATCAGGACGACCCCTTCAAGGAGCGTACCTTTGAGCCGCTGGACCTGAACTACTGGTTCTTCCACACCATGCACCATGAGTTCTGCCACATCCTGACCCAGACGAAGAACTACCCCACGGATTTCCAGGAAATCTCTGCCGGTAAGTACCATACAAGCGACTGGATCAACGTTGACGACGCTGAAGCCCCGCTCGAGGGATTCGTCAGTGGCTACGCCAGCAGCGAGTACAACGAGGACTTCGCCGAAATCTATGCCACCTACGTCACCATGACTCCCGAAGGCTGGCAGAAGGTTCTCGACCAAGCCAAGAAGCTCATCGGCGAGGACTACGAGGTTGATGCCAACGGCAACTACGTCTACGAGAAGGACGAGGAAGGCAACCCCATCCCCCTGCTTGACAAGGATGGCAACTACATCTACGTGACCGACGAGAACGGCGACATCGTCTACGAGAAGGACGAGGATGGCAACTTCATCCTGGCCACCGACGAGGAGGGCAACCCCATCGTCATGCGCGACGAGGAAGGCAAGCCCATCAAGAAAGTCGACGACTTCGGCGACCCCGTCTATGGCTACGACCCGGAGACAGGCCAGCTTTACTATGTCTATGAGTACGAGAAGGTGCCCATGATAGAATATGTGAAGAAGTCGAAGAAGAACTATGATGATTCGGCCAGCAAGATTATCGAACAGAAGCTGGACATCATCAGGACCTATCTCAAGGAGAGCTGGAACATCGACATCGACGCTGTCCGTGCCGAGGTGCTCAAGCGTTCTGCTAACATTTCTAAAGGTATTGATATCAAGAACTATAAACTGAATGATTGATATGAGAAAGATTTTCCATACACTACTGGCTTCGCTGGCCGTAGTGGGTACATACACAGCCTGTACACCCGAGGTGGACGACGTCTTCGACAAGTCGTCAGCCGAGCGCGTGAAGGAGGCGCTGACCAAGAATCAGCAGATACTTGTGTCGGCACCTAACGGATGGCGCATGGCCATGTACGGCAATAAGGATTTTGGTGGCTACAACGTGTTCCTCAAGTTTGCCGCTGACAACACCGTTGAGGTAGCCAGTGAGATGACTGTTGACACCGAAGCCGAGACGCAGGCTGAGATTGACAGCTCGGCCAATGTGCGCCAGACGTCGCACTACAAGCTTGAGCAGAGCGGCGGCATCATACTCTCGTTCGACGAGTACAACCGTCTGTTCCACTATTTCTCCGACCCGGTTAACCCCGACGGCTTTGGCGCTCGCGGCAAAGGTTTCGAGGCTGACCTGGAGTATCGCATCTTGTCGGCCTCGGCTGACAGCGTGGTGCTCTCCGGCAAGAAGCACGGCAACAAGCTCGTCATGCTGCCCGTAGCCGAAGGTACAAGCATCAGCAAGTACATGAAGGATGCTCTCAATGTAGAGGCCGAAATGTTCAATGCCAACTTCAAGATCACTGTCGACACTCTGGAGTTTCCCGCTCAGGTCTCTGGCCGCAACATGAAGATTGTCACCACTACCGAAACCGGTGACCGTCTGGATGTGAAGTGCCCGTTCGTCGTCACCACGCAGGGTTACGAATTCTATGAGCCGGTAACGCTTGGCGGCCACCAGCTGAAAGGCTTCAAGTACGCAGCCGGAAAGGATGAGTTCCTTGGTCTGAACGATGAGAGTTTCAAACTGTCGAAGGTTTACCCGCCCATCAACGAGCAGTTCGTCTCTACCGTCTGGTTCACCTCGTTCAGCAACCTTGGTGCCTTCGGACAGTCAAACTGGAATTACCTGAACACCAATCTGATGCCAATCATCAACGGGTCATATCCTGGTACGCTCGACTACTGCTACTTCGGAATTGAGGATGGCAAGTTTGGACTCTGGTATATTATCATCAACTACTGGGGACTCAACGGTTTCGACTACAAGCTGATAGGCGAAGACGAAATCACGCTGACCTACAACAGCAAGAAGAACGACTACAACGCCGACACCTTCACAGGTTCTGGATTCCTCTATGCCGCAGCCTACATTGTTGCACCGTTCGGTTGCGACCAGCAAGGCAAGCCCGTCAGCCGTACGTTTAAGATTACCACTGACAACCAGAAAAACCCGACTTGGGTAGTGCTTACTGACAAGGACAATCCGGATAACACCATCCGTCTTGTCAAAGAAGAGATCTACGGCGACCTCTTCAATAAGTAATCCCATAGCATCGTTGATGCAAATTATACTAAAAACAGAGCCGCAACCCCTTGGGCATTGCGGCTCTGTTTTTGTAGTTAGCCGATGGCTTCGCGCGCGCGTGAATAATTAAGGTATTGGAAGGAAAAACCACAATTTTGATGTACTTTTGTTAGCAAAAAGGGCAAAAACATAACTTTTTTTACTTTTTCTTCTTCTTTTTAAAAATTTTGTTTTATTTTTGCACCTTGAAAGACAAACATCTATTTATAAACAAACAAACAAAACGAGAGAGATTATGAAAAAAAGACTAACTGTGTTTTTGGCCTGCCTCTTCCTGAGCTTAGGAACGATGCTGGCCCAGACAAAAGTCAACGGTATCGTAGTATCTCAAGAGGACAACCAGCCGGTAGTCGGCGTGTCGGTCCTTGTTGTTGGTACTAACGTAGGAACCGTGACAGGTGCTGACGGTCGGTTCTCGCTGACCGTTCCTGAAGGCAAGTCTCAGCTCCGCTTCACCTACGTAGGTATGGAGACGCTGGAGGTGAGCGCCCGTCCGCAGATGCGTATCGTATTACGCAGTGGCGACACCAACCTCGACGAGATCGTGGTTACCGCCATGGGTATCTCGCGCCAGCAGAAGACGCTGGGTTACTCGGCAACCCAACTCGACAACGAAGAGCTGACGCTGGGTAAGATGACCGACGTCACCTCGGCTCTGGCTGGTAAGGTGGCTGGTGTGCAGATCAGTGCCAGCTCGGCTGACCCTGGTACCGCTAACTCGGTGATTATCCGTGGTTTCAGCTCAATCAACGGTAACAACCAGCCTCTGTATGTCGTCGACGGTGTGCCCCTCCAGCAGACATCTTCGTTGTCACAAGGTCATGAGGAGGCTATGGGTGGTATCTCGAGCATCAACCCGAACGATATCGAGTCGATGACCGTGCTGAAGGGTGCTGCTGCTACCGCCCTCTATGGTAGCCGCGCTGCCAACGGTGTGATTGTCATCACGACCAAGAGCGGTAAGAGAGGCGATAACCGTAACTTCACCATCACCTATGATGGTAGTGTTCAGTGGCGTCAGGTTTCTACGTTGCCCAAGTTCCAGAACCAGTTCGGACAGGGTTGGAACGGTAAGCAGACCTATATCGAGAACGGCTCTTGGGGTCCTGAGTTCGACGGCTCGCAGCAGGTTTATGGTCCCATCTGGAACCACCAGCAGCTCATCCACAAGTATGAGGCAGTAGAGAGCAACGTTGAGGACTTCTTCGAAAAGGGCGTCAGCACCAGCCATAGCGTGGCATTGAGCGGTATTAGCGATGACTCGAAGATGACCTACTACCTGAGCTACGGTTACTCTGGCGATAATGGCATCATCCCTGGCGACAAGGATAGATTCAAGCGTAACACCATCGCCATGCGCGGCAGCTATGAGCCGACAAAATGGTTTAAACTCACGTCGAACGTGAATGTTGCCACCACCAAGGCCGACATCGTAGGTTCTTTCCAGGGAACGTCGTTCATCGATGGTATCCTTGAGTTCCCGCGCGACCTCTCACTGGTTGACCGCAAGGATTTGAGCAGTCCCTTCAACACCCCCGAGGCTTGGTACACACCTTATGGTATCACCAACCCCTACTGGGCTATTGAGAACAACTACAACCACAACGACTCTAAGCAGGTCTACGGTAAGATTCAGGCTGACATCAAGCCGATTCAGCAGCTGACGCTGACCTACCGTTATGGTTTCGACTATACTGACTACGACCTGAAGATGGGTTTCCCGCAGATTACGCTCGACGATGCCCTCATCAACGAGGACTACGGTTATGCACCCTCGAACATGAATCAGGACGGTTGGGTTTTGAGCCGCTACTATCGTAAGTATGAGAAGAACCATGACTTCATGGCCAACTGGGCAGACAAGTATCTTGACAGCAAGCTTGACATCAATGTTACCGCTGGTGTCAATATGAACGAGCGTTTTAGCACCTACATGACAGGTGAGACCGATGGTCTGACCTTCAACACAGGTTTCTGGGACCTCTCCAACGGTGCTACCAAGGCTGAACTTTCTGAGAGCCAGTCGAAGCGTCGTCTCGTAGGCTTGTTCGGCGATGTTACCATCGGCTGGGACGAGATGCTCTATCTCGGTCTGACCGCTCGTAACGACTGGTCTTCGACACTGCCGCTCGAGAAGAACAGCTACTTCTATCCTGGTGTAACCCTGAGCTGGATCTTCACGAAACTCATTCCGAAGAACAACATTCTCGACTTCGGTAAGGTTCGTCTGGCTTACGGTAAGACCGGTAACGATGCTGATCCTTATCGTACTGCTGCTCGTTTCGTCCAAGGTACATCACGCGCCTATTACGGTGCCGACGTAGCCAAGTTCCCGATGGCAGGTATCAACGCCTTCCAGGCATCATCCACCATCGGTAGTTCTGACCTGAAGCCTGAGATGACCTCTGAGTTCGAGGTCGGTCTGAACCTCGCATTCTTCGACAACCGCATCAACATCGATGCCGCTTACTATAACCGTGAGACCAAGGACCAGATCTTTACGCTGCCCGTTGACCCAGCATCAGGCTACGCCTACATGGTGACCAACTTCGGTAGTGTTCGTAACCGTGGTTTCGAGTTGTTAGTCAACACCACACCTGTCCGTACCAAGGACTTCCGTTGGGACTTAGGCTTCAACTTCTCCAAGAACGAGAACAAGGTGCTCTCTATGCCTGCCAGCGTTGAGGGCGGTAAGACCGAGATCTACAGCTTCTCGGCTGGTAACGATGCCGTCTACTTCTATGCAGAAGAAGGCAACCCCATGGGTGAGTACTACACCTATATGCCTCAGTATACTGATGACGGCAAACTCATCGTCGGTGAGGATGGACAGCCTATGCTGACCACCGACCTTGTCGACACTGGCAAGAACATGAACCCCGACTGGATTGGCGGTGTTACCACAGCCCTGTCTTATAAGGGTGTGACACTGAGCGCAGCCCTCGATATCCGTAAGGGCGGCTACATGTTCTCGCGCTCGAAGAACCTGATGCAGTTCACCGGTAACGGCGACATTACGACCTACAACCAGCGTCGTCCGTTCGTCATTCCCAACTCTGTGGTTAAGACCGACAAGGGCTATGTGGAGAACACAACTCCGATTATGCTGGGCGGTGCAGACTACGAAGTAGGCGACTATCAGGACTACTACAACAACTTCGGTTGGGGTCAGGGAGGCGAGGCCTACCTGCTCGACAAGTCGTTCGTCAAGCTGCGTAACATCACACTGGCCTACCAGTTGCCGAAGGCATGGGTAAGCCAGCTCTACCTGAGCGACATTACCCTGTCGCTGTTCTGCAACAACGTGTTCACCTGGACACACAAGAGCAACACCTTCATCGACCCCGAGGGAAGTACCCGTGGTAACGACCTCGAAGGCCAGTTCGGTGAGCTCTACGTGAACCCCGGCTGCCGCACGTTCGGTTTCAACGTAGGTGTTAAATTCTAAATGAAGGAGGACAAACGTATGAAGAAATTAGCAATTATATCAGCAATCATCCTGGGTCTCGGAGCCACATCTTGCGACAGCTACTTGGACATCAACCAGGATCCCAACTCTCCCACCGAGGGAAACATGACGTCCAGCATCATGCTGCCTGCCGCCGAGATGGGTATCGCCGCTACCTACGGCAACCTGCTCCGCATTCCTGCAGGCTACTTCGCACAGCACTACTCACACATGTTCGGTACATCGAACTATGTGGACTACTCACAGTTCAATATGTCGCCGGTGCGTTCTGGTTCGGCCTATGCGCAACTTAACCGCGTAGGTCTGAAGAACCTGCAGACCATTATCAGCCTTGCAGAGAAGAGCGAGGACTGGGGCACCTATCTGGCCGCCACCACCCTGCGTTGCTTTGCACTTCAGGCACTGGTCGACTGCTACGGCAGCATCCCCTATTCTGAAGCACTCAACATCAGCAACCCCTCGCCCAAATATGACGACGGTGCTACCGTGTATGCCGGACTTCTCACAGAGCTTGACAATGCCCTTGCAAAGGCTTCCCCGCTGGATCCTGTGGCTACAAACTTCCTGTATCAGGGACAGAACGCTACACCATGGATTAAGTTTGCCAACGCTCTGAAGCTGAAGATTATGAGCCGTGAGGTGGGTGCAGTGGCCGACGTGGAGAGCAAGATTGCCGCTCTCATCACCGAGAACAACTTCCCCACTTCCGATGTGGCTTACACCAGCTGCTGGGCTAACGAGACGGGACAGATGAACCCCTACTACTCTGAGGAGTTCTCTACCTCTTTCGGATCTACACAGATTAACGTAACTGCCAATATGGCCATCGTCAGCACCATGCTGCAGAAGAACGCCGATGGCGACGTGGTCTATCAGGATCCCCGCTTGGCTGCCTTCTTCGATGTCAACAGCAGCGGCGAATACGTCGGTGGCGTCTCGGGCACCAACTTCAGCACTTCTGGCAATTACAAGGCTGCCTACTGGTGCCGTCCGGCCATGAAGTACAACTCTCCCGTGTATCTGATTCAGGTAGCTGAGGTGGAGTTCTTCATCGCTGAATACTTTGCTCGCCAGAACAATGCAGCTCAGGCTCAGGCTCACTACAATGCCGCCATCGAAGCCTCCTGCGCATCGGCTGGTGTCAGTGGTGCCGACCAGGTCATTGCTAAGTTCCCCTATAATCAGGCTAACTACAAGCAGAGCATCGGTATCTCGAAGTGGATTGCCCTTTCAGGCACCAACAACTTCGAGTCGTGGTGCGAACTTCGCCGACTGAAGTATCCTGCATTTGGCACTGCAACGGGAACAACTCTCTATAACGCTTCAGAAGACCATCTCGCAACAGAGAAGTATGTGCCTGGTACACTCTATACGCCTATCTCCGTCTTCGACAAGGTGGGTGCCAATCAGGTCATTCAGCGCTGGCCTTATCCTTCTGAATCTACATCAAGCAACGCGAATGCTCCTAAGTTTGATGACTCGGAATACAAGGTTCCGCCGTTCTGGGGTAAGTAATTGATAATTGATAATTGAAGAATTGTATTATATGAAAAAGAACATATTTTTCGCAATGATGCTCGCCTTGGCCGGCTTCTCGCTGACCAGTTGCGACGGCGACAAGGATTCAGAAGGCAAAAGCCGATTCACCTACTATGCAGTTCTAGAGATGAACGGTGATGCCGTCATGACAACTCCCGTGGGCGCTGCATTCACAGATCCGGGTTGTACTGCAACTATGGGCGGAGAGGATGTCACTGCCAAAATCCAAACATCAGGTTCGGTTAATACGAATCAACCGGGTTTCTACAAACTGAATTATGTCGTGGTAAACGAGGATGGTTTCTCTGCCTCTGCCTCTCGTACAGTGGCTGTAGTTGACCCCAAAAACTTTGCCAGTGCCTATCTGAGTGAGGCACAGTATGGTTCACGTCACTACTACAACCTGCCAGTCGTCATCAAAGACAATGGCGACGGCACCTTCACTATCGACGACCTCGCTGGTGGATTCTATGCCTACGGCCGCTATCCCGGCTATCCCTATGATTTCTCACTTGAGTCTACATTGAAGCTCAACCCTGACAACACGGTGGAGCTCGTGGAATGCGACGGTGGAAAATGGTACTGGGGCGACCCCATTGACATTACCAGCGGCACCTACGACCCTGAGACAGGTACAGTGACTCTTATCGAGGACTTTGGCGGTACTCCCATGTATGTAACATTAACAAAGTAATTAAGCGCTATGAAGAAAATCATATTATTTGCAACTGCGTTGCTCGTAATGGTAGCCTGCAGTAAGGATGAGATTGGAGGAACCGCTACAGAATCGATGGCAGGACAATGGTATGTCAATATTGATGCCGTTGACGAGAGTGGTAATCCTATCGAAGGTGGTGAAGACTATTTCGGCCTGGGAGGCCCTATCATTATGCTTACTTATAATACTACGGCCAACGATCCTAAAGAAATGTGGATCGATGACCTTGGCCAGTGGAATGTAGGTGCCATGTATAATAAGCCTTATCCTTCTTATTCCATCAAGGCAAAGGTTTCTATTGACCAGTCGACTCTGACTTTCAAGTCTAATGAGGCTGCTAACTTCGCTGATGGTTGGGGAGAACTTGATGCCATGCCCGTTACTATCGATGGTAAGATCCTGAAGGGTGCCGGTAAGCAGAAGAACGGTTCAGCTGCCGACTCTATCGTGTTCTATGTTTCTTACAAGGGCGATCCCTGGTATCCCGATGATGGCTATGCCAAGTACAAGGTGAGCGGCATCCGCTACTCCGGCCTTGAGGAGAACGACTAATTCCCTATTGAGGAATCTATAACCAATCGGGAGGCATGCCCAGCGGCATCGCCTCCCGATTTTTCGTTGTTTTCCTTGCTTATATATAGCACAAGCCTGAAAAAACCTGCACTACCTGCACTGAACCTCATTATCAGTAGGTTACGACCGAATTACCTGCGTCGAACCTGCACTGGAACCTGCACTTGACGATATTAGGCACTTCTTGTTCAAAACCCGCCGGGTTTCGGTCAAAAGGCGCCGGTTTATTAGCAAAAGGCGCCGCCTTTCAGACGTTCCCACGGCTTGGAACATTTGTTCCAGGCCGTGGGAACGCTCTTTTGGCGCCGCCAATCCATGGGGATTGAAGCGCTATTCCTTTAGGTGCAGGTTCCAGTGCAGGTTTCAGTGCAGGTTCCGAACAGGCATCCAGAAACTAACCTACTATCTGTCATACTGTTAGAAATCAAGTGCAGGAAGTGCAGGATATTTCTGGCTTTACCTACGGCTGCGGAAGAAGTCCTGCATCAGCTGGCTGCAGTCGGCGGCGAGGATGCCGCTGACGACGGTGGCTTTGGGGTGCAGGGCGCGGGGGGCATACTCGCGGTAGCCGCGCTTGGGGTCGTCGCAGCCGTAGACGATGCGGGACACTTGTGCCCAGCCCAAGGCTCCGGCGCACATGGGGCACGGCTCGACGGTGACGTAGAGGGTACAGTCGGTCAGGTACTTGCCGCCGAGGGTGTTGGCAGCGGCGGTGATGGCCTGCATCTCGGCGTGGGCGGTGACGTCGTTGAGCGTCTCCGTCAGGTTGTGGGCACGGGCCACGACACGGTCTTTGCACACCACGACGCAGCCAATGGGTATTTCGCCCTCGTCGAAGGCCCGGCGGGCCTCGTCCAAGGCCATCCGCATGTACTTTTCGTCTTTTTCTTTCATTTTTTCGATGTTTCGAAGTTTCGATATTTCGAGGTTTCGAGGCTATTTGATGTTTAGCGTCCCTTTGCAATTGGGGAAACCGCTGCAGCTCCAAAACTCCCTGCCGGAATTGATACCTTTTTGGGCGACGCGCTTGATCATGGGTTTTCCGCACAGCGGACAAACGGGGGCGTTAGCCTGGACGCTTTGCTGCTGACGATAGGACAGCCGTTCAGCGGTGAGACCTTCGGTGAAGCCGCCTTCAGCTTTGAAACTTTCCAACAGATGCTGTATCTGACGGCGAAGCATCATGATGAGCCGGTTGCAGAGAATCAACAGGCAGTTGGCGGCTACCAGTGAGTCGCCGGTGTTGAGCCAGTTGTCAA